>FUFK010066057.1_pt1 | contig 13399 bp, 10 predicted proteins | sample 1021851 | NCBI WGS metagenome assembly FUFK01 (sample SAMEA51879418, study PRJEB19060) | metagenome | reverse complement strand
TTAATTAATTTTTTCATATACTGAATATTAAATTATTCATTTGCAATAAAGGCAACATTATCGATAAAACAATCAACATCACAAATACTCCCATTGTTAATATAACTATTGGTTGCAACAATGTAAGTAAGAGATTTCTACGTGTATCAACTTCTTGATCTAAGAATTCTTTTGTTTTTTCAAACATCTCACTAACTTGACTACCGAGATCACCAGAGCTTAAAAGTTGTTGAAATACTTCTGGAAATATCTGTACTTGAGCAAAGGCTTTGCTAATAGAGGTTCCAGCTATAACTTTATTTACTACTTTTTCAACTTGTGATTTTAAATATTTATTTTTAAATGTATTTTGAGCTATTTGAAGACTATCAATAGTATTTAATCCAGCCTTTGTCATTAATCTCATAGAAGAACAGAACCGTGCTGTTTGATCGTATAAAATAATTGGTCCTATTAAAGGAATAAATAAAAAATATTTAGAAATCATTAATTGATATTTTTGAGGAATAATATTCGTTATTTGAACAACATAAATTCCTATAAGAATTAATAATGTGATAGCTATTATTATTGGAAAAACTTCTGAAAAAGCTAACAACGTCTGTGTTAATAAAGGTAATTCAACATTAGAACTTATAAATTGTTCTACTACTTGAGGCAATACAAAACTCAAAAGTGCATAAATTACTGCAATTGATACAAAAAATAATACCGCTGGATATATTAAAGCTCCTACTACCTGTGATCTAATTTTAGCCTCTTTATCAAGATAAATTGACAGATCATGAAATACTTCTGAAAGTGAAGCTGATGTTTCTCCAGCGTATATCGTAGATGTATATATTTCATCAAATATGGACGGATATTTTTTCATAGACGAACTTAGACTATTACCTTCAGTTATATCTTCATTAATACTCAACAGGATTTGAGAGAATTTGCCATTAGATGATTGTTTGCTTAATAAAACAAGACATTTTTCTATAGGAGTGCCGGCACTTAACAAAGCAGACATTTGCTTGGTAAATATTGAAAGATTGTTATTTGAGATTCTAACTTTTGATCTTTTTTGTAAGGTCTTTTCGATATTAAGTGGATTTAATCCCCTATTTATTAAAATCAATCTAGCTTCATCTAAATCTGATGCATTGATAAAACCTTTTAAATTTTTTTCGTTTTCATCAAATGCGGTGTATTTAAAAGTAGCCATTAATCTTCAATAACTCTCATTAACTCTGATATAGATGTATCACCATTTGCTACTACTTGAAGGCCATTTTCATATATTTTTTTGTTGTTTTTGAACACGTATTCTGACACTTCATTCTCAGAAGCTGAGTTATGTATAAATTCGCTTATTTTTTCATCGATTGAGACGTATTCACCAATACTTAAACGACCTTTATAGCCTGTATTGTCGCATTTATCACAGCCAACAGGCTTNTATGCATTTCCTTTAATTTTATNTTTTTCAAGTATATTTTTACTATCCTCATCATCCGTTTTGCAGTGTGGGCATAATTTCCTAACAAGTCTTTGAGATAGAACAAATATAAGGCTGGATGAAAGCAAATATGGTTCTATGCCCATATCCCTTAAACGGGTAATAGCATTAATGGCACTATTAGTATGAACGGTAGATAATACTAAATGACCAGTTAAACTTGCTTGAATTGCTATTTCAGCTGTTTCCTTATCTCTTATTTCTCCAACCATAACAATGTCAGGATCTTGTCTTAAAATTGCTCTCAAACCTTTTGCAAAAGTTAGTCCAGTTTTAGTATTAACTTGTGTTTGACCGATGCCTTCTAAGGCATATTCAACTGGATCCTCAATGGTTAAGATGTTTTGTGATCTGTCAGAGATTTCTCTAAGCCCAGAATAAAGTGATGTTGTTTTACCTGAACCTGTAGGTCCTGTTACAAGAATAATACCTTCATTTTTACCAAGGTTTTTTCGAAAGCTTGCTAATATTTCTTGAGAAAAACCCAATTGCTCCAGTTGTATGTGAGTCTTATCTTTTTCAAGGATTCTTAATACAACTCTCTCTCCAAAAGAGGAAGGTAAAGTTGAAACTCTTAAATCTATATCTCTTTTACCCACAGAAATTGATATTCTACCGTCTTGTGGCAGTCTTCTCTCTGAAATATCTAATTTTGACATTATTTTAATCCGTGAAATTATCATCTGAGTAATGTTTTTTTGATACTGAAGTACTTCTCTAAGGACTCCATCAACCCTAAACCTTATGCTCAGTTTATTTTCAAATGGCTCTAAATGAATATCTGATGCTCTAGCTTTAACTGCTTTTGTAATTGTTGCATTAATTAATTTTATTATTGGCCCTTTATTTTTATCATCCAAGAGATCATCTGATGGTGATATGGCATTTGCTATATCAATTAGATCTAGATCATCCATATTAGAGAAGTCGTATTCATCAGATTGATCGGTATATAATTCTGTTAACAAGGTTTCAAATTCATCATCGGTATGATTTTTCTTTTCAATTTTATCTAAAAGTAAATTCTCAATTGATGACAAAACCCTTGGTTTTAACGAACCACATGTATGTAGAATAGATGTATTAGCCTCATTTATGAGAGCTATTTTATTAGTTTTACAAAAGTTATAAGTAAGTGGTAATTCCATGTTTAGTTACTGCTTTCTTCTTCTTTAAGTAACTGTTTTGCCCGTATTAGATTATATTTTTCTTCGGATAGATCCTTAGTTGTAATTGAATCTCTTAAAATTGTTGGCCTTAGAAAGATCATCAAGTTTCTTTCTTCTACTGATTTTGCAGAGGATCTAAATAATGCACCTATTAAAGGTAAGTCTCCTAAAATTGGAACTTTATTAACTGATTCTTGAATATCTTCACTAATCAAACCACCAAGCACTAAGATTTCTCCATTATCTGCTAACACTGTAGTTTCAATTTCTCTCTTATTTGTTATTAAATCAGTTGAATTTGGTAACTGTGAGCCAGCAATACTTGAAACTTCTTGTCTTATGAACAATGCAACTGAATCGGATTCATTAATTTGTGGTTTAACCTCTAATTTAATTCCTATTTCTTCTCGTGCAGTAGTACGGAAAGGTGTTAAATTATTTGATCCTAATGATTCACCTGTAGTAATAGGTATTTCTTGGCCAACGAGTAATGATGCTTCTTCATTATCCATTACTACAGCTGAAGGCGTTGAAAGAATATTTGAATTTGAATCATCTTTTAGCACTGATAGAAGAGCAGCAAAATTGTCTTCACCATCAACTAAGTTTCCAACACCAGCTACAAAACCACGAGTATTGAGTAATGAGACTGCTGCACCTGCATTTGTACCGAGATTGGAATCATCATCAGAACTTATCGCTAAAGATAATAAATCTGGGCTCGTTGTAGACGGAAATCTTGATATTGCTATAGGTGTATTGTTAGTAGCATCTCCAGAATATATTGTATCGACGCCAAGTGCTCTTGCAGATTCATCTGATATTTCAACTATGATAGCTTCAACGAAAACTTGAGGTCTTCTAATATCTAGCTGTTCCACGATAGATGTTAATGTTTTGATGGTTTGTGGATTTGAGCGTATTACAATTGAATTTGTCTCTTCGTGAGACGTTATTACTGTTTTATAGTCAATATTTTGTTCTTGATTAAATGAGGCTGATATATCTTTTAGAATTTTTAATATATCTTCAGATTTTGAGTAGTTCAGATAGATAACTTTAGTATTTTCATTGAGACTGTTATCAAGATCTAATTGTGAAATGAGTCTTTTTGCACGTGTAACTATTTCAAGTGGTCCGCTAAAAATTAGCTTATTAGAACCTTGAAACGTAGCAACTGCTAATTTATCAAACCTTGTGTTGGGATCAGATTTAAGAGAATTTATTAATCTTAATGCTTCTATAGATGATAAATTTTTTAATTTAAAATCGGAAATACTAGTGTCTAGTTCTGAATCTAGATTTCTAATAATATCTCTTACTCTTTTTATATTATCTGCATCATCGGCAATCAAAACCTCTCTATCATTCTGCAACGCAACTATATATGATCTGACACCTACGATTGGCTTAACTGCATTTACAATATCTTTTGCACTAGAGAATCTTAATTTGATGACCTCTGACCCAATAGAGCCAGCTAGAGGACCATCTTCTGAAAAGTTTTTTACACCTTCTTGTGATGGGATAACTCTATATATGTTTCCATCTTTAAGCACGTTATAGCCTTGTACTTCCATGGTAGAAATAAATACTTCCCATATCGATTCAGAATCTAAAGGTGCATCAGAATAGATAGAAATCACACCCTTCACTCTTGGGTCTAAAATAATTGTTTTGTCCGTTAAAAGTGCAATATCTTGAGCAAACGTTTTAATATCTGCGTCTTTATAGAATATATTCTGTTCCTGAGACACTAATGACAGAGACAATAATGCTGTGAAAATTAATTTTTTCATAATTTTATTCCTTGGTGAGATCTATTCTGTCCTGGTTGAAAGATTTCTCAGAACCTATGATATCAAGAAAACTATAGTCTTTACCATCAAAAAAATAAGCTCTTGAACCTTCTACATGAGAAAAACTTAGTTGACTGGTAATATTTTCGCCCTGTTCTATGAGCTTGTATTTATTTTTTTCTAAAATAATAATCGTACTTTGTGGATTATTTCCTCTTATTCCAACCAGTTCAAAACCTAAATTTAATTTCTTAGCTGTTTCAACTGAGCCAATATTTTGGGTGGATTGAATGGTATTTTTAATTGTTTTTTCTGGTTTTGGAAGTTGCTCATTAATATTTACATTTGTAAAGGAAAGAAATCCAAGATTGTAGTAAAAAATTAGCACTACTAATAAAAGTAATGAAAATATAGAAAGCCTTATTAAATCTTGCTTATTCATATTCTAAATATTACTACTTGTCTTTAAACGAAACAAAGAATTCAGTTCCAGTATTAATTTGTGATTGCACAGTTATATTACAACCTATTCGTGCTGATAGCTGTTTCACAAGAGCAAGACCTAATCCTGTTCCTTTTGTGTGAGCTCTTGCTTTTGAAGATCTATAAAACCTTTCAAATATTCTATGTATACTTTTTTTCTCGATTCCATATCCATTATCTTTGANTGAGATAACTTTAGATTTCTTATCTATGTAATATTTAAAAGAAATCAAAGAACCCTCAGGAGAATATTTGATTGCGTTATTCAATAAGTTTGAAAATATTGATCTGAATGACTCTTTATCAGTCTTAATAACCAAATCTTCCTTTATTAGATTCTCCACAACCAATTTTTTTTCTACCAGAAGAGCTTCTATTGTGCTGAGTATTTTATTAATTTCTGAATGTGGTAGAAATTTTTCTTTCTTTATCACAAGACCACCAGATTCAATCTTTTCAAGTTCTAAAAGATCTTCAATCATCTCACTCAGTCTCTCAGAATTATCCAATATTGATTTAGTGAATTTAGAAGTAATTTTTGGGTCTTTTATACTACCGGAATGAAGGGTTTCAGAACCAGCCCTGATAACAGCCACAGGCGTTTTAATTTCATGTGATATATCAGAAATTAAATTTTTTCTTAAATCTTCAAGTTTCCTTAAAGATGATATATCACTGATCACAACTATATATTCGTTGGTAGATTCCATTTTTGACCCTGAAATTAAAAAATGTTTATCTTCATCTTTAACTTTGATTGAAAGTTCAATTTCTTCCGAAGAGCTTTTCTTAAGTTTTTTAAGCAATTTATTGATTGGTTGGAGTTTTTTTACCTCAATTTTTTCTTTTAAGAAAAATTGATGTTTCCCAAAGATTTCCAAAGCTATATCATTTGAAAATCGAACTTTATAGTTTTTATTAAATATAATTACACCTTGGTTCATACTATCTAATACAGTTCCAAATTCTGTTCTTTGTTCTATTGCTTGCTCTACTTCATCGTTCAATCTATTAGCAATTTGTCTAACGGCATCAGATAGTGTGCTTAACTGTTTATCACCACTATTTAACTCAGATATGTTCTGTCCCTTTATGGCTTTTCTAGTACTTTTTAAAAGAGAGTCTAGATCTCTTCTTAAGGTATATTCAACATTAAGACTAAGAAAACTAGAGGAAGCAATAACTAATAGAAATAAAACTAAAAATGGGTAAATAAAAAAATTAAAAAAAGATTCCCAAATATCAAAGGGTAAAGCTACTCTAACTAAACCTTGTTTAATATCATTTGGATCTCTTTGGATTGCCACATAAATTAAGTCTAGACCTGTAGATTCACTTCTTCTGCTCGTAGAACCATATGTATTATTTAATGCTTCTTGAATCTCAATTCGTGTATCAGGTGAATGTTTTTCTAAAAGGTATAATTCTTGGCTATCAACTAAAGAGTCGCCAATCACATTCCAATTATGATCGATAATAGTGACTCGAAGCTCATTATAATTCATATCTTGTATAGCTAAATTATCTGCATACTCATCAAAATTAATTGCTTCATCATAATCTGGTATTAATTTATTAATTGATTGAGCTTGTAAATAAAGTGATTCTACTAACTGCACCCTAGAATTATTAAATATAAAGGTTGAGAAAATTGTAACGACGATAAAAATAATAAATGTAAGGAATAAAATGGATAATAGAAAAACTCTAGTAATCTTAAATGACGAAAAAAAATTAAACATTAAGACTAGTTATTAAACCTGTAACCTACACCTCTTATAGTTTGGATTAAATCTCCAGGTTCCCCAAGTTTTTCTCGTAATCTTTTTATATGCGTATCAACAGTTCTGGTTGTAACCTCAGAACTATAGCCCCACACATCGCCGAGTAGCTGATCTCTAGTTTGCACTCTACCTTTTCTTTTAAGCAAATGTTTTAAAAGCTTGAATTCCAAGGCCGTTAAGTTAACAATTTTCCCATCAATTGACACTTCATGGGCGTCTAAATTCATTAAAATAGGACCAAATTCTAGTATTTTTTCATTTGCTCCATCATCAGTTCTTTTTTTCAGTAAGACTTTAACTCGTAAAATTAGTTCTCTGACACTAAAAGGCTTGGTAACGTAATCATCAGCACCCAATTCAAAACCGACGATTCTATCAATTTCCTCACTTTTAGCAGTTAGCATAACTATACCAATTCCATCATAATTATCGTTTGATCTGAGTTCTCGACATACATCTAAACCTGATGCTCCAGGCAGCATCAAATCAAGAATAACTAAATTAGGTTTATTTTTATGAACTGAGCTTAGAAAGTCTTCGCCATTAGAAAAAGCTTTAACACTAAAACCTTCATTTTCAAGATTATATTTAAGTGTATCCCTCAAATCAGGTTCATCTTCAACTATAAATACTTTATGACCCATATTCGTAATTTACTTTAAACTATTTTCCTATGATAGAAGTTGTTTGACCTTTACTCTATCTATTTTTTCAGAAGCTATTCTTGGTAATGCTTTGTCTGTAAATAAGATAGTTTCAGGAATTTTATAATTTGCTAATTTATCCTTTAAAAACTCTACTAAATCTTCCTTATTAATAGAATTTTTTGCATAAATGTATGCGCCCACAATTTCACCAAATTTTTCATCCTCGATACCTGATACGCAAGATTCAATTATTTCCGGATGTTTATCCAATGCATTTTCGACTTCTAGACAAGAAATATTTTCTCCACCTCTAATAATTAATGCTTTTTTTCTATCTAGAATAAATAAATATCCATCCTCATCTAGATATCCTAGGTCACCTGTTTTTAACCAGCCATTTACAATAGTTTTCTTAGTTTCTTCTTCATTTTTTAGGTATCCAATAGTGTTTGAAGGTGATTTGAAAACAATTTCTCCAACAGCGTTGGTTTGTAAGAAATTATTATTATCATCCATTATGCCAATTTCAGTGATATCTGGAACTACTAATCCTGCACTATTTGGTCTTTTCAAATAATCATCACCTCTTAGAATTGTCCCAAGTGCAGAAGTTTCTGTCATACCCCAAGCAAATGTCATCGGAATATTAAACTTTTCATGTAAATTGAAGACTTGATCTTCTGGTCGAGCAGCTCCGCCAGCTCCGATATCAATAAGAGATGATAAATCATAGTCATCTACATTAGGATGGTTCATTAAATCCCAACTTTGAGTTGGAACACCACTTAAATTTGTTACCTTGTGTTGTTGTATTAAATCTAAAGCATAGCTAGCGTCCCACTTTTTCATAATAATAATTTTTCTCTTAGCTAACATTGAAAGCAAGAATTGTGTAATTAAACCTGTTACATGAAATAAAGGTACGTTAATAAGAACCGATGCATTTTCAACGATTAATAGCTGTTCTTCATGTACTATTTTTCTTAATTCACCAAGTGTATAGAAACTGAATAGAGCATTAATAATTGCAAGGTGAGTTAACATCACTCCTTTTGGCAATCCAGTTGAACCCGATGTATAAAGCAGCACAGTAAGATCCTCATCTGTTGCATTATCATCTGGCCAATCTAAGTCCTTTGTATTTGATATTTCTTCATAACTAACACAGCCTTCTATAGGTTCTGTAACTATTTTTTTGATTTTATGATTTTTTATCAATTCGTATCTCTTGGGATCAACGAAAATTAATTTAACTTCACTGTGTTCTATTCCATAATTAAGCTCTTCAGTTTTCCACCATGAATTAAAAGGTACTGCAGTAGCTCCGTATCCAGCTAGTGCAAGATAGATAACAGCCCATTCAGTACAATTTTGCATGCATATGCCGACCCTATCGTTTGGTTTTATTCCTTCATCAAGTAGAAACTTACATATACTTTTGGCTTTCGCCATACTTTCTAGAAAGGACAGTTCGTTATCATCTTCACTTATGAAAGGAAAATCACCTTGCAACAATTCGATAGCTCCAAAAAGATCTCTCATTGTTTTAGGCGCGTTTTCAAATACTTTAAAATCAATGCCATTAATTTCACGATTAGTTAGCTCAAGCAATGGGTTTAATTTTCTAAGTTCAGCAAATGCTTCTGACATATTTTGTTTTGTAGAAATTTTTGGTTCAGACATATAATAAAAACATAATATTAGTGGAAGTATAAATTATGTCAGAAGATAATTTTTTTGTGAATAAATTCTTGTATTTTCAAGAGAAAAATCAAAACGATTATTTTTATAACTCTTTAATTTATATTTTTGAACATAATCAGCAAGGAGCTTTAGGTATTGTTATGAATAAGATTATACCTATTAGTGAAAGTACCATATTTAAATCGTTAAAAATTAATGCAGAAGTGGATAAAAAAAATTTACTGAATGGTGGTCCAGTAGATATGAATAAATTATTTGTGATTCACAACCAACCTAGTCAAAAAGAATCATTAATTGTTCCAAATGGTCTTTCTTTAACATCAAGCATTGATGTTATTGAATCCATTGGAAATGGTACATTTGGTAACTCTTATAGGTTAGCTTTAGGTTATTGTGGTTGGGATGCTGGTCAACTTGATTATGAAGTTTCAAAAAATAGTTGGTTAATTTTAGATATTTCTAGTGAAATAGTTTTTAATGAACAACCAAAAAACTTAGTTAAATCAATTTCAAACGAAGTTGGATATGATATTGATAAAATCCAAAACAGTGAGATCATAACAAAACATTAATGAAAATATTTATATCAATAGCTTCTTACCAAGATTTACTACTACCCATCACTATTAATAGTGCTTATACAAATGCGAAATTTAAAGAGAATTTAAGATTTGGAATAATTGACCAATGTAAAGTTAAACTAGATTTTTCTAAAGCTAAACTTAAAGATCAAATCTCTTATATCCACATAGATCCAAAGGATGCTAGAGGTCCATGTTGGGCAAGAGCTAATGCCCAAACTCTATTACAAGATGAAGAATATTTTTTACAAGTTGATTCACATACCGTATTTGAAAAAGATTGGGATGAGTACCTAATTCAATACATTCAAACAATTAAAAAACATACAAACAAACCAGTCATTTCTGCTTATCCTAGGGGTTTTGAAATAGTAGATTTTGAAAAAAAGATTTTTAAAAAATTACAAGAAGATGATCATTCTACGCATGTGATGGTTGTTGATAGCGAAAAAACATTTAAAGATGGGTATTTTTCTATGCAAAAAGGTTTGCCTTCTCAATCTAAGGAAATTTATAGAGGTTTTTTAATATCTGCTGGATTTCTGTTTTCTGAAAGCAGCATGATAGAAGATGTGCCTTATGATCCAAACTTATATTTTGAAGGGGAAGAAACAACGTTGTCCTTACGCTTATTTACGAATGGATATGATGTTTTTCATATACCGAAGATACCATTGTTTCATTGTTACGTAGATTACTCAAATTCAGCTAAAAGACCTATGCATTGGAATGAAGAAGAAGATAAAGATAGAGCAATAAAATGGACAGACCTTCAATCAAAAAGTAAAAAAAGAATTGAGAGAATAATTCATCAGGATCTTACAAATATTTATGGCTTAGGCACAAGCAGAACACTCAATGACTATAAGAATTTTACAGGCATTGATATAAAGAACAAAAAAATTGTGGATGAGGAAAATGCCTTTTCATTTAAAAAACTCTATGAATTTGACTGGAAAAAGTCACAGAAGAAAAATTTTCTATGGTAAAAAAATTTCAAGTAGTATTAAATTTTTTGTTAATTGTTTTTCCCTTACTTGGTGAAACACAAATAGTCAAAGGCAAAACTATTTCTTCTGATCACTCTATGGTAGTAACTAGACACTACATAGCTTCTGAAGTAGGAAATCAAATATTACTGGATGGCGGTAATGCAATTGATGCCTCAGTAGCAGTTTCTTTCGCTTTAAGTGTTGTTTTACCCCAAGCAAGTCCTCTTGGTGGTGGTGGATTTATGATAATCCACGATGAAGAATCTAATAGTAATTATGCTTTGGATTATAGAGAAATGGCACCTCAAAAGGCTACTGAAGATATGTTTGTTGTTGATGGTAAGGTTGATAGAACATTAGCACTTGAGTCTTATCTCAGTTCAGGTGTACCAGGAACGGTTTATGGTCTTTACATTGCTCATCAAAAATTTGGTGTATTGCCCTGGAAAAAATTGGTAGAACCAGCCATTCAATTAGCAAAAAATGGCTTTCCAATAACTGAAACTTTAGCTAAATCCTTAGATTCTTATAAAGAAAAACTAGCCAAAACATCAGATGGTCGAAATATATTTTTTTATAATGGAAAAATACTTAAAAATGGTGATTTACTCGTTCAAAAAGATTTAGCTCGCACATTAGAATTGATAGCTCAAAAAGGTCCAGCTGGTTTTTATAAAGGCACAACTGCACAAAAAATTCAGTTAGATATGAAAAAAAATGGTGGTTTAATAACAACAAATGATCTAAGTAACTATAAAGCCAAATTCAGAACTCCTATAGAATTTAATTATAAAGATCTATCAATTGTCACGATGCCTTTACCCTCATCTGGAGGACTTATTCTAGCTTTAATGTTGAACATGATTGAACAACTAGAGCTAGATAAATCTGATCCCCATAAACCAGACAATATTTTAAAGATAAGTGAAGTAATGCAGATTGCATATTCTCTGAGGTCAGTTTATATGGCTGATTCAGACTTTTATGATGTTCCTAAAAATGAATTCCTTAGTAAAGATAAGGCAAAACAATTATTGACGAATATTAACCTAAAAAGAATGAGCAATGCCGATGATTACAATCCAGAGAAATTTAAATTTAAGGAAAATACAACTCACTATTCAATTGTTGATGGCTCTGGAAATATTGTTAGTACTACTACAACACTAAATACTGCTTTTGGTTCAGGAATTGTAATAAAAGATACAGGTATTCTTATGAATAACGAAATGGATGATTTTTCAGCATCACCGAGTCAACCTAACTATTTTGGACTATTAGGAACTTATGCAAATCGTATAGAACCGTTAAAAAGACCATTAAGCTCTATGACTCCAACAATTGTTTTTAACAATGATAAACCTTATCTAGTTACAGGTGCTCAAGGCGGATCACGAATAATAACTGCAGTTTTACAGGTAATCTTAAATTATTATGAATTTGGTCTAAATGCAGAGGAATCAGTTTATAAACCAAGATACCATCATCAGTGGCAACCTGAACATCTCATGTATGAGAGTTTTGACGATGAATTAATAGATGAGTTAACCAAAATGGGTTTTAATCTCTATCGAAGACCAGCTACGTATGACTTTAGTAACGGTATAACGTCATCTATAATGTTCGAGGATAATAATTTAATTGGAGTAAGTGATTTTAGATCAGACGACTTTTTAAGTATCGGAGTAAATAAAGATGAATGAAATAACAGATAATCTTCTGAATTTGAGCCTAGATATAGGTCCCATTGTTTTATTGACTTTGATTGCGATTATCTTGAGCCGAACTGTAATTTATAAATCGTTGCAAGCATTTGCTAACACAAGTGACACAAAACATGATGATGCATTCGTACAAAGTTTGAAAAAACCACTTACATTGATACCACTAGGCATTGGTATCTATGCTTTAGTTGAAGCATTACCATTACCTGAAACATATGCGGAATATGGTTCTCTACTAGTTCAAACATATTTCTATCTAGCAGTCTTTTGGTCGATAGCTGCTAGTATTGATCCATTAAGAGATTTTATTGGTGAAAAATATGATTTTTTATCGCCAACTCTGAGAGCATGGATTTTTAGAGCAATAAAGTTTGTTGCTTACTTAATCGGTGTTGTAAGCGTTTTAGAATTGTGGGGTATTGATGCTGCATCTATCATTGCTGGTTTAGGATTATTCTCCGTTGCTTTAGCTTTGGGTGCGCAGAATTTCTTTAAAAATTTAATAGGTGGTTTATTAATTATTGGTGAAAAAAGATTCAAACAAGGAGACTGGATAAATGTCGAGGGTGTTGCCGAAGGGTCAGTAGAAAAAATAGACTTTAGATCAACATTAATTAGAAGGTTTGATCAAGCACCAGTATTTGTACCTAATTCAGTTTTAAGTGATTCAGAAATAATTAATTTCTCGGAAATGCCCTTTAGAAGAATTATGTTTAATGTTGGCCTCATTTATCAAACTACGCCAGAAACAATATTAGCAATTAGAAAAGATATTGAATCCTATGTAGCTGCAAATGATGATTTAGCTAATGCTAATGAGGCAACAACAACAATTAGAGTTACTCAATTCAATGACTCAAGTATAGATATGCTTGTTTATTGCTTTACAAGATCCACAAAGTGGCATGATTTCTGTATTGCAAGAGAAAATCTAATACTTGAAATCATGAAAATTGTTAAGAAAAATGGTTCAGATTTTGCTTATCCAACAAGCACAATACATTTAGAAAAA
>FUFK010072125.1_pt1 | contig 13402 bp, 25 predicted proteins | sample 1021851 | NCBI WGS metagenome assembly FUFK01 (sample SAMEA51879418, study PRJEB19060) | metagenome | reverse complement strand
GATCTTGAAGATAAGGTAAAAGTCCACAATGCAAAACTTTATATATCTTACAAAGAAGATGCCACTAAAAGATCAGCAGAAGAGATTAAGTCTTTAATTATAGTTGAGCCAACAATGAGAGAACTTATCAAAGACTTAAATGAAGCTAAAAAAAAACATTTGAAAGCAAAAACTGATTGGGATAAATTAAAAACAAAGATCATGCTTTTACAAAGTGAAGTAAAACAAAATCTTGAATTTAACGCATTAGGACAAGAGGGTTAATATGATTATATTTGGAAAGACTCCTAAAGATTGGAAAAAAGAATTAGGTGTAAAAGGTCTATATTATAGAACTGAAATAATTATTTTTATTTGTGGATTTGTTTTAGGTTCTATTATTTTTTAATGTTTTGTAATATTGTAATGGTTTAAATTATCTACATCACTTATAGGTCTATATCTAATATTATAATCAACAAGTATTAAACCATTATCTTGAAAATTTTGTAATATTTCTTTTTTATGTGAGAATGATGGGTATTTATCTATGTAAGAAATAGATATAGCTTTACCCAATGGTTCATTATCTTCTAATGGAGCAAAGAAAAACTCAGCATCAACAAATATAAAATCTTCTATGTTCATACTTTGTTCTTAACATATATGAACTTAAATTTTTACTATTTTTTTTTAAATGCAGAAACTCCTCTAATACCCAGAATTGTAGAAAATGCACCAACTACTAGAGCTTGGTAAAACATTGGTAGATTTGCAAACTTATTAAAAAATATATCTATCTTTTGCTGTATATCTGGATCATCACTAAATACTGACCAAGCTAAAAGCAAAAGAGGGATGCTGATTAATATAAGACAAAATTCGTCTTTCCAATCCCCTTTATGACTTTCAATAACAGCTCTTTTAAATTCAACTTCACCAGTAGCCATACGTTCAGCTAACTTTAGTTCAGCAACAGACTCTAACTCTTTTGTTTTTCTTCTGTTTGCCGCAATACTCATTCCAGTTTTAATCATGCCTGGAACTAACTTAGATGCTAGACTTAACCACATTATGCCTCCTTTGCTGCTCTCATTTTACCAGCAAGCTTACCAGCTCTAGCTGGAGTTTGCTTTGCCCATAAACTGTCAAGCATTTGGAAACTAGCTTCACCATAATCTTCAGTGTCTAGTGCTTTCCACATATTCTTAAATTTAGATACACCACCCTCACCTATTTGGTACACCATGTTAATAATAACTTCTTTAGCTGTATTATTAATTGGTCTATCACCAATAAGTCTTTCGGCAGCTTCTAGTGTTCTTTGGAAATCTCTTTCAAATACAAGCTCACCCTCTTGTTTAGTGTATTCAATACCATGTTCATATTCATCATCAGGTGTAATCTTATGACCATAAAATATAGTATCAAAACCCTCTGAGCATTTGTAAATCTTATTTACATAACCCTCACAAAGTTTTATTTCTTCTTTTACTTCTTCGTACATTAGTTTTCCTTGTTAGATTTGTTGTGAATACAATCCTATAATACCAAACCTTTGAATAAACTTTTCTGCAAAAGCACTCTATTGCTAAGATTATTTTTTCTAATATTTTCATATTGTTCTCCTAACACTGACAACCCTCACAGTTACATAGCTCCTGGTCAAATTTGTTTATGTGTAAGTCGTCTTTGCAATGGCAATCACATTTACAATCTTTGCATTTCTTTTTTTTTCTTTTTGGTTTTGGAAAAAATACTNTGTCTAAATGTTCTGAAAATGTATCTANCCAACCAAAAAATGTGTATAAAATTCTATCTATCATTTTGTAATTTCTTTCTATCGTATAACTTTTTGCTNTTAATAATTTTTTTGGAAAAATGTTTTAGTTGNCTAGCAACAGGGTTACGTTTTTTGTTTGCTTTACGCATTACTCTACAATTAATTTTTTAATAGAGTACGAACCATCTATGTTTTTTTCTAATTCTGCTTTTGTTTTTATACATCTATACTCAATATTGTTTGATGTATTTCTGCTAGCCTGGCGTTTCCCTTTAAGACATGAACTTAAATCAGGTTGCAATCTTGCCTCAGTAATTTCATTATTAACCAATAAAAGTAAAGCTATAACAACTTGTTCCATTAATGACTCCCATTAGCTCTAACTTTGTCTTTTACTTGTTCTAAGCTTTCTTTAATTTTTTCTATATCTTTCATAGCGTAATTTATATTTACGTTATTGTTTCTCATTGTTTCCATTTCTTTTTGAATATTTTCTACTTGTGATGCTATATGTTCTAGCAACATAAATTGTTCTTGATCGGTTGGTAATTGTTCTGACTTTTTAAGTAGATCAGCTTGAAATAATTCTCTGCTAGTTTCNAAACTACCAATACGATTTTCNANNTCAAANAAACTNACTGTTGCNANAANTGCACCAGCTACGATCNNCAATNANATTNTTTGCTGGGAGCTGNATTCCTGTGTTCTCAGATAGCTTTAAATTTTTCATANTTCGTTACCATGATCTACCATTACAATTTTNATACCTAGTTTCTTTTGCTTAGCAGTAGGTGTACGCCAAATTTTTCTGCGGTACGATTTTTTGTGCTTACGATAAGTGTTTGTTTTTATGTCAAGCAAAGTAACTTGTCCTGTTTGACTTACTGCAACTAAATCAAATGGACACTGTGGATCACAAGCTTTTGCAACCCAATAACCTTTTTTAGTTAAGTTTGCTATCTCTTGGTATTCACCAATTGTGCCTTTAATATTTGTTGTTAGTTTAGTATGTTGCTCAGGAAGTTTAACAGTGAACTTAGACTTATTGTGGCTATCACCCATAGAAACCTATAAACATTATCTACCTTTTTCTCTAAGTGAACTAAGTGATTGTCTTTAATCGTACTTATCTTGTTGTGAATTAATTTAATCTCACCTTGTAGCTTAATTATCTCATTAGCATTTTTCTGTGATTGTGTAGCCATTANTCTGCCTCACTANATCCAATTGTGATTGCTCTAAGATANGCAACAGCTGCATTTTTATCTTTCCAGTTTTCAGCTAATAATTCTAAGGCATTAATACCTTTCTCACTTGTCATAGCTTCAGCTAATTCTTTTGATACTTTTGAAAACTCTCTTTCACTTAACCAGTTATCTATTGCTTTTAATCCTGGAGGAAATTTTAACAATTCAGATATAAAACCCTTACTAGCTGTTTCTTGAAAATATTGTCTTTGTGCAGTTGGTGATCCTATAGATACTTTTTCTCCTGTAGCTTTTAAAACTTCAGCAAACTCTTTAACAGATTTTTCTATTAATTTTTTTGATATTTTTGGATTATCATATTTAGCTAGTTGGAAAAGCATTTCAGTAAAATTATCTTTTTGTCTTGGTGTACCCATTATAGAATTATATAATTTCATACCAACATTAGTTCCTTTAGGATCTGCTAAAGCATCATTAAATTTACTTTGAAAAAAGTTAGATGTTAAATCTTTCCAAACCTTTTCATTTCCAGATTTTTTCCATGCGTTTGCAAATCTAATAATATCTTTAGGCTCAACTGTATTAGATGATAATACTCTAAATAGTTTTGCAACATTCTCAGGTTTCTTTTCCCAACCAGCTTTATTAATGTTTTTAAATATACTTAGTTTTAAATCTTCAATAGGCTCTACATAAACTTTTGTAAATTCTTTGTATTTTTTTTGTGCTGGCTCAAAGTTTTTATTAGTTTTTAATAAATCTTCTACTTTGTCTTGTAAAATTTTATATTCTTGACCTAGTAGTCTATCAGCGTTTGTAGCATTAGGGTTTTTACTAATACCTAAACTCATATCTCTTAAATCTTTAAATATATTATGTAATTTTTGACCATTACCTTTTGATTTTATAATTTTATTAGAAAAATCTAAAATTTCATTTTTAACAGATCCTGATAAATTTTTTGCTACATTTTTAAAGTCGTTTGCTAAAGTATTAGTTTTTTGTAAATCATAATTAAAATTTAATATTTTAGCACCACCAGCTTTTTCCCAAGCTTCTGTTCTTCTATTAGATAACTTGATAGCAGATTTTTTTAAATCTTCATATAATGCAGAGTCAGTNTTAAATCTGTTAGTTTTTACATAACCCTCATTTTTTGCCCAACCATTAATATATTTTTTTATTTGTGTTGGTCTTTTTTCCCAGTGTTTATCAACTACTTTTGCACCAGCAAGGNAAGATGATACATTTGACTCTGTAGATTTTATAGCTGAGCTTCCTGTAACTTCAGAAGCTTTTAAATCTAAATCATATTTTTTTGCATTTTTTTGTATTCTTTTTGCATTAGCAATACTTTCTGCGTCAGGCAAAATATCTTTTGCNATTAAATTAAANTTACCTNTTTTAAGAGCTAACAAATCTAATCCAATATTTAAGCCAACACCAACACCAGTGCCTGCCATTTCGTTCTGTGATAAATCGCTTACACCTTGTTCTGCAAGTCCAGATACAGCACCAGTACCCATAAAAGTTTTTACACCTTTATAACCTTTAGCAAAAACACTAGCTGGAGCAGCAAATTCAGCAGCTGCTTCTGTGTATCTTCCAACATCAGTTTTTGGTTCGTAAGTCAAACCTTTTTCCCTAATATATTCTCCAGGAAATTTAGATTCACCTTTGCTTAAAATTAAAAGTTCTTTTTTAATTTGGTCTAAATCTTCTTCCTCTAAATTCATTGCATTACCAACTAAATCTACAACATAACCTTTTCCTGTATTTAAAGCTTGACCTAAATAAAAAGGTAAATCTAAAGTGTATGTTAATCCTTTAGCAAAACCACTTGCTCCAGATGCTGCCATATCAACAGCTGTATCAACATAACCCATTTCTTGTGCTTGATTTGCGTTGTCTGTATTTCCAGACTCTTTACTTTTAAAATTTTGAAAATTTATAGAATTATTTTTATTTTCAGCATCTTCTTGTTCTTGTGCTGCCATGTTACTCACAGCATTTTTAAAATCAAAAACCATAAATTATCCTATTTTAATAATTCAATTACTTTATCGTAATTGTCTTTTCCAAATACTTGTTTAACTTTTAAAGCTATAGCTTCATTAGAGTAGTCATCGTTTGCTAAACTAGACACAAACTCTACCGCCATTTCTTTTGTTATTTCTATTGGGTTATTTTCTAAATACTCTTTATATTTACCTGTAGGTTTTCCATTTGCATCTCTAGTTATTCCGCCAATACCCTCAGCTAAAAAAGCTTCATTTCTTCTTATAAGCATTTCATTTTGTAATCTTTGAGCTTTTATTTTAGCTTTAAAAACACTTGGAGCATCATCAGGATTTGCAATTGAACTTGCTAATAACTTAATTTCTTTTTCACCAGCAGCTACACCAGTGATATGTTTTCTGTATTTGTTTGTATATTTTAAAACGTCTGCTTTCCATTCTGATTGTTTGCTTAAAAATTTATTCAAATCATCAGATGTTTCAAAACCTAATTTTTGTGCTTGTGTAGTTATAAAAGCTTTACCTTTACCAATATAAGTAACAAACTCAGGCTCAAAAAGTACATCAATATTTTCAAGTAAATCTCTTGCTTCATAAGCATTAAGCAAATCACCCTCTAATTTACCTTTAGATTTTTGAGATAAATCAGATGATTTATCCATAGTAGGAACTCTGATTACTTCTCTACCATCCTCATTTTGAAAAGCTTTTAAAGATTGTAAATCATTTGCGTTATTTAAATCAAACACCCTTACATCATTAGAGTTTTGATCTTTAAAATTTACATAATTTGTACCTTTGTCTTTAGGTGCTAAAGTTGTCCAACCTTGATTATTTGTTAAATCTAAAAATTGTTTTAGTTGTGTATCTTTTGAAATATCAAAAGTTTTGCTATCGCCATCTTTATATATTTCTTTAACATTTGGTGTTCCCTTTTTTTTATATTTATTTTGTAAATAAACTTTAGGATATGCTTTAAAAAATGCTTGATCTTCTTCTGGTATAGATGATCCAAATTCTTTAATAAATTTTCTTTTTTCTTCTTCCTCCTCCATAGCTNTAAACATGGAAGCTGTTTTCATTCCTTGCATTAATTGAGGCAAGGCAACACCAGGATTTTGACCTGATAGCCCAGCAGTTAATAAACCAATACCACCTAATACTTCTGGTGAGTATAGTAAGCCTTTAAAAGGTGAGTCTGCCATTATAATAGTCCTTGTTCTTTAAGATAGTTGTAATAGATATTGCTTGCTGACATATTAGCATTGTAGCCAAACTGACTTGCATTAGATGTCATGTTTAATGTTTTAGCTAAGTCAGCTTTTGCTTGATCGTAGCTAGTCATAAAGTTTTGAGAAATACCTAAATTATTTGAACCCATATTATTAAAATAAGTATTAACTTGTGAAAATGGATTAGGATTATTTGTGAAATTTTGTGATGCCATATCTTGTGGGTTGTCAAAAAAAGAAGATGGATCATCTTCATTTCTGTTATCATCATTATTGAATTGTTGGAAATAATCTGTTTCGTTTTTTAAATATTTATATTCATCAGAATTTTTATTAGTTACATTATTTGGATTCCAGTTTTTACCAGTACCCAATTCATATTCTTTTATATCTGCTGTGGACATAAAATCATTACGTCTTTTTTTATTAAAATTATCTGCAAAATCTCCTAAAGCTTTAAATGTATTTCCTATAATTCCACCACTAGAAATAAAATCTAATATTGCATCACCAGTTTTAGCTAAGTCTGATCTTTGATCAAAAGGTTGTGATGTAGGCTCAACACCTGATGCAATTCTCTGTATTCTGTCTTGATAAAAATTTTCAATATCACTTGGCTCATTGTCGTCTATACTTGGTGTTGATCTAGGATTATTAGCTGCTTGTTTAACAGCTCTATCAAATTGTCCATAATCTGATCCTGTATCTCTATTATTTCCACCACCAGAATTTCCAGAACTACTTGAGGATGAGCTACCAGTTCTTGATGCACCTCCAGTTCTATTAGATTGTGCTGCTGCAAGCTATTCTATAGGATGGTATTCCTTGTGGTGTTAATAATCCAGAACCACCAGCATCTTTAAGCATCTTAGCTTCATNAGGATTGATGTATGCAAGAAACTCACCCTCTGGTGCTTGTGNATTTAANAAACCAACAGCGTTTTTTAAATTATTCATTAAAATATTATTCCAAGAACACTAAGTATTAATAATAACATGATGTACTTTGAAGTTTTTCTATCTATATCAACTTCAATATCAAAAATTATTTTTTTTAATTTATCCATTATAATAACCCTCCTAAGAATCCTAGACCACCACCGATAGCAGCTCCTATACCGCCAAACTTACTNCCAATTAATGCACCACCCATAGCAGTTGTTATAGGATTNGCTNNTGTTTGTGTTNNTGATGTTTGTACTGGTAAGCCAGTTGCTATAGGATTTACNATACCACTATATTGTTGTAGTGCAGCAAAAGGTGCTAAGTTTCTTTGTCTTTCAATATTTTCTAACTGAGCTCCAGTTTGTACTAAGCTTGGTGTAGCACTAGCAATACCTAATTGTCTTTGACGTTCTCTTTCGTACTGCTCAAAAGCCATTGGTAAAGCTGCATCTGTGATACCAGCAATTATTTGTTGTTGATTCATTGCACTGCCTGGCGTTCTACCAGCACCGCTAAACTCTGTATTAATTACATTTGCAACTTCTGCTCCAGCACCCTGTAGCATTGGTGATAAAAAAGGATTTAGATATTTACCTGATAATGTATCTGCTAATTGTTGTTGTGCAGCAGTACCCATTAGTTCTTGTCCAGCAAGACCAGTTATAGTTTGCTGTGAGGGTGCTACATACCCAGCTGCTTTTACACCTTGTCCATATAAGTTACCAGCTTCTGATATAATTTGATTAAGAGCTGGCTCTGCTGGTGCATAAGGATCTACTCTTTGTACTTGTGATCCACCACCTGAGTTTCCACCGCCAAATGACATTATTCATTCTCCTTTATTAATTGTTTTTCAAGAACTACATGAGTTCTTTTATAGTTATGGTTTTTCATTATTTTATCCCAACCTGGTCTAGCAAAAAGTTCCATGCAATCACATTCGTTTTTAATAGCAAAGCTTTCTAGTTCTTTAACTAGGTGCTGCCATTTTTGTCTGTGTCTGCCTGTAACAATAAATATATTGCAAGACCGCTTTAATTTTCTTTGNATTATTTCTGTNACTACAACACCATAGTATTTGTCTATAGTTGTTTGTTTAGTNTTATCCCAAAGTACCCAAAGCTGAAATTTCTTTTGTTTTAATTGTTCTAAAACAAAATCACTATCAGTATAATTACCTGAGTATGCTAACGCTTGTGCAATATCTTTTTTAACTAAATTCCATACATTATCTAAATCAGATAATGGTATTTCTACTATATTCATTAAGTAATAATTAAATAACTTATTCCTATGTGAACACTATCGGTTGAGCTAACTGTTGCTTTAAGTGAATCTGAGTTTTCTAAAACTAAAGGTACACTTATAAATTCCTCTGAGTTATTTGCTGTAAGTGATTTTGTATTAAATATTGTAAATTCTGCACTAGCACTGTTGTCTGCTACATCCATAGAAACAGTTGGTGTATTACCAGTGTTATTAGTAACTCTGATAGATTTTATAATTATTGTTTCTGTGCTTGCAGCTGTAAGTAATGTTGTTTCTGATGTAGTTGCTAAAGCTACACCTTTAAATTTATAACTATTTGCCATCTTTTTCTTTAGGTAGATAACTTAATAAATGCTGCAACTTAGAATAATTTTTTTCTTTTTTTTCTAATTGCTCATCTATTTCTTTATTAATATTTGTATGCTCAGGTATTATGACAGGATTAGTTAGAAGTAATTTTATATTTTCATCTGCTTCTAAAATCTTAGACTCATAATCCTTACGCAAGGATTCTATTCTGTTACTCATGACTTAGGATATTTTACTTTAACTGCTTTTATAGCTTCGTAAAAATCAAAATACTTAGATTTNANTTGTGGATCTTTGTCTATTGAGTGCCATAGCATATCNAACTGATCTCCTATTNNAGGATAAGCATTTCTTCTTTGTTGTGCATANTNAGATTGTTCNGGCTCATTANCNATTTCATTCATNTTAGCTTNTATATCAGCTTTAGGAATAGGTGTTGTTCCATTGTGCCAAGTTATTTTACAAGTGTTAATATCTTCTCCACTTACAGTAGCAACTGCATTAGGATTTATTTTAAGTATTGCTTCTTGTATCATTATGCAGATACCTCCATTAATGTTATAAAACTTGTGAAACCATTACCTTGAGTTTTAAATGCAGTAGAGTTATAAGATATACCTTGAGTTTTATAAGTAGTTGCACTTGTAGTTGATGGTGTGTCTAAAAAATTAAAAGAGTGATAATTTCTTAAATCAAGACTTGAACCATCACCATAAAAAGCATAGCTTTCTGCAGGTGTATAAATTGAAGTAGAACCCCTTAATAATTTTATTGAACCACCACTATTACCACCTGTAAAACAATGTTGTTGTATCATTATTAAAACTTTATTTGAACTAGAAGATGGTGTTATTGATGCAGATAAATTTGTATCTCCATAACTTGTAGCATGTTGAACTGCTGTAGTTGTGCTACCTTGAACAACCTGTAAAACCTTACCAGTAGAAATAGCTGCTGGTAGAGCTGTTATCGCAGATATTGTATTGTTATTTGGTTTAATTATTGCCATTACTCTCCACCTCCATTGTCAATAACAGTTCCACCATCTGCTATCCATTCTTGTATTGTTTCATAATCTGTGTTTTCTGAATTTAATGGAACAAACCAGACAACATTTTCGTTTGTAGTAACTTTATAATTTACAAATTCTTTTGTAATAAAACTATATGTTTTTTCTACTGTATTAATTTCTTCTTTATTAATCATAATTATAACTCCGATTCTACTTTCATAAATCCATTAGTTGTATCAGAACTGTTTAAGTGCAAACTCTCTCCACCACTCCAACCAGAGCCACTAATATCAAATGACGCAGAAGAAGCACTTGGACTTCCAACTGCAAGATTACTAATTGTTCTAGCTGCACCATCATTATAAAGTTGTGTATTTGTAGTTGGAAAAGTTACAGATGGAGTTGTTCTCATTTTTTTTTCTAACTGAAAATTTCCATAACAAAGAGAACTATTATAACCATTCATCACTATATTTTCGACATTACCATCTCCTTTACCGATAATTTGAAGATACCTTAAACATCTATCTCTATTCACATCATGTGGTAAAAACTCAAAATCAGATGCTGATGTTCCAGCTTCTAATTGTACTCCAGTAATGTACCATTCGTTTGATGTGCTATCCATTAAATTAACTTGACCTACAAGAACATTAGCATTATTTGCTGTTCCCCATGTAGTTTGTAAAGTTCCACTACTATAGTCAGAACCAGCAGCCAGACCCCAAATAATATCTAAACTTCTTGCATTATCATTATCAAATGCTCCTGTAGTATCTCCTTCAAAAGTAATAGTTTTTTTCTCCCAAGTATCAGCAGACGAAATTGTATAAGATTTAGCAATATCTCTACTATTATCTTTATCTCTTAACGCACAAATATAAGTTCCTGTCTTATTACTTCTTACCCAAAAAGAACAAGTTAAACTTTCAGCAGATGAAGTTCCTTTTTTTAAATATTGTAACATTTGACCTTCAAATCTTTGAGATACTACTACTCTTGAGTTGGTTCCAGAAATACTTGTTTGAGCAGTTGTACAATCAATTCTTAAAGATTTTGCAAAACCTTGACCACTAGGAACTGTTGTTGATTGCGTCATGCTAGTTTTTCCAGTATTACTATCGTCTGCTTGTTGTATATGTATCCATCTATCAATTGTTAAATATCCATCATTTGAAGAATCTATAGATGTAGCAGAAGTTCCTCTTTGAGCAATGCTCATATCTCCATTGATGATGATATTTTTAAATGCTGATTGATTTTGTACTGTACCACTTGCAAGTTTAGCAGCAGTAATTGTTGCATCAGTTATCTTAGCAGCAGTAACTGCACTATCAGCTAATTTAGCTGTTGTAACTGTAGCATCTGTAGGAACTCCAGCTGATAAAGAATTACCGAAGCACATAACGAAGTCAATAACATCTCCTGTAGATAGGTTAGATGCAAATGTAAGTGTTGAACCACTTACTGTAAAACTGTCTGTTGGAGCTTGGATAGTTCCATTTAAACTCACTAAAAATTGATTTACACTTTCATAGTCTGTAAAGTTTGAGCCACCATTTTGCATAGTGTACGCAGCTTGACCATTAACAGCAGTTATTGCGTCTAGCTTTACAAAGTTTCCTATTATCGGTGACTTACCTATATATGACATTTATTAACTCTTTGGGTTATTTGTTTTAATTTCTTGTATTCTTGCTTTCCAAGCATCTATGTCATGGTAGATTTCGTCTAATTGATCGTTCCAAGAACCATAGGCTTGTCGTCTTGTTGCATCTACTTGAGCATTAGCTTCAGCAGTATTTGCAGCAGTTTCGTATGATGCTAATTGCTCAGCAGTTGGTTTTGCAATACTAAGATTCCATTCCTTAATATATGCACCTTGACCATTACTGTCGTCTTGCAACATAACATCATTTAAAAAATCTACATCGCTAACTCCATTAGCTTTGCAGTATTCTCTTATTTTGTTACTTAGTTGTGCCATAGTTTTACCTCCTTATTCTATAATTTTGTATGCTCCAAAAATTGTTCTATTATCACTATCGTTATAAAATTGAGTAGTAGCTCCTGTAGTATCAACAAGACCATGCATTTCGATATAATCGCTTGATCCATTCATATCTACAATTGCTTGTATATTTCTACTAGCATTATTGTATCTATTAGTACTTGGATCAAATTGTTCTATAGCAACTATACTTGAATTTTTATAAATATAAATTCTACTCAATCCTGTTTCAGTTCCTGTTCCTCTAGCCATTAACAATCCATATACAAAATATTTACCAGCTACATTTGGAGTAAATCTATAATTAGTAGAATGATCATAACAATTATCTGTATCAAAATTTTCTACACTAAATTGAACTTTAGTAACTGTTGCATCTCCAACAGTTTGAGCAGATGTTCCCATTTGTGCTTCAAAAGCTGGAGTATTAACACCACCAGCACCAGTTACAGTTCCTGTAAATGCGTAAGTGTCAGCTAAGTTCAACGATTCCGATTGTATCTTAGTAATAGCCATTAGTTAATCTCCTTAATAAGATTTTCCTTGTTTACATTCTTAACTGAAACGAAGTGAAAGTTAAGCGATTGTATTTTTGTTATTGCCATAATTTATGCTCCTATTAATCTGTATCCAAAAAATTGAGATGCTGCTCCACTACTAGAATTAGAAATTCTTTCATTTCCATTACCACCTTCAAATCTAACAATAACTCTTAAAGTGTCTCCAGCAGATAAATCAACTATTGCACTGCAAGGTGGAGTGTTTTCTGCAAAACCATTACTATAACTAATTGCATCTCCTGGTCTTATATCTCCTCTTGCAACTACTGTGCTTGTTCCATTTTTAGTAACAAAAGCTCTAAAAATTGTAGCACTTGATGCTGCTGTTAATGTAGGTGCTGCACAAATAAAATATTTTCCACCTTTACCACTTGGAACTGTATAAATTCCTGTTGATGTATTATAACCACTATCTGTATCAATAACCTCATTATCAAAAATAACTGTTGTATTTGTATTATTAGAAATACTTTGAGTTGATCCTGATCTATTTGCTAAAAAAGCTGGAGTATTTTTCATGTTATCAGCAAGTGTAATTGTTTTGCTTGAAAAATCTAAAGAGCTATCAAGTTGTGCAGTTCCTACTGATGAGTTTGGAGGATTTACAGTTTGCAAAGCCTTTCCTAGATACACACAATACATATCATCACTTGATGATGTAGCACTTGTTAATGTTAATGATGTACCACTAGCAGTGTAAGCAGCAGTTGGTTCTTGTCTTACAAAATTAATAAACAAAGCTATTTCATTCTGATTAGCAACAGGATGATCTAAAGTGTACGAAGTAGTTGCACTTGTAGAAAAGTCTTGTTTTTGAAAAGCACTGTATGCTTCTGCTGGTCTGTTTCCCAAATATCCCATTATAATTTTCCTTATGTACTTATTGAATCAACAACTGATAGTATGCAATCAACAGCAGACGCTGTATCGCATAATGCTTCAACGCTATCTCCAGATTGTAAAACTACCTTTGATCCACCATCAATTAATTCTAAAGATCCACCAGCTGGTATCGGTGCATCCTTAATCAAATAATAACTTGTGCTACTGTTTTTAACAGTTGCATCTACAGTTAT
>FUFK010065624.1_pt1 | contig 13403 bp, 10 predicted proteins | sample 1021851 | NCBI WGS metagenome assembly FUFK01 (sample SAMEA51879418, study PRJEB19060) | metagenome | reverse complement strand
ATCTCGGCGCGCACATGGTCGCCGTGCTCGGGCTTGATGCCGTTGAGGTCCTCGACCAGCACTTCCTTGGTGATGCGGCGGTTTTCCGGCTCGATGAAGCTGACCCCGGCCTCGCGGTGATAACGGCCGACGATCTCGGTGACGGCGCGCTCGGTGATCTCCACGATGCGCGCCTCTTCCTTGCCGAAGCGGTTGACGCCGGCGGTGCTCACCAGCACCCGGTCGCCGTCCATCACTTTTTCCATCTGCCGGGGCGCCAGGAACAGGTCCTTGCGGCCGGGCTCGTCGGCGATCAGGAAGCCGAAGCCGTCGCGGTGGCCCTGCACCCGGCCGGCGATCAGATCCATGCGCGAGGCGATGCCCACCTTGCCGTTACGGTTTTCCACCAGCTGGCCGTCGCGCAGCATCGCCTTGAGGCGGCGCTCCAGGCCCACCTCGCCGTCTTCGTCCACGTCCAGGAGCCCGGCCAGGTCGTGCTTACCGAGCGGCTTTCCCTGGTCGTCGAGGACCTGCAGGATCAACTCGCGGCTGGGAACCGGATTCTCGTACTTCGACGCCTCCCGGTCCGCGTGGGGATCCTTATAGCGTTTCCTGGGTGCCATTCAATAACCTCTAATAAAATACATGTGTATAAGCCCGCCGGATGGCGCCGGCGGGCGCTACCTTAACCCAGCAGGGGACTCACGCACCACGGGGGCCGGCGAAATCAAGCCGGAAGCGGAAGGCCGGGCGGGTAGCCTCGAACGGGCGAAATGCCCAATGTTTTCGGAACTAACCGTTGACATCCCGGCATCATATACTAGAATGCACGCGCTTTCGCGATGAAGGGCCGGAATCGGTCGTTCAACGAAACAAGCCGAGGTGGTGAAATTGGTAGACACGCTAGCTTCAGGTGCTAGTGGGGGCAACCCCGTGGAGGTTCAAGTCCTCTCCTCGGCACCAATTCAGAAAAGGGCTCCCCATGGGAGCCCTTTTTGTATCCGCTCTAAAGGCCCCTTCAGCATGCGCCTTTTCCTTGCTTCCCTGATTCTGGCTCTGGGTTTGAGTGCCGCCACTCCGGTGGTCGCCCAGGAACAGGCCGACCAGGCCGTGAACCCGGAAGTCCGGAAAGCCGACGCCCAGCTGGAGAAGGCCAAACGCCGTGAACGCCTGCTGCTGCTGTTCCCCGCCGGCGCCCTGGGCCTCACCATCGTTCTCATCGTAATCACCCGCCGCCGCAAGAAATAGTGTGACCGGCGTCTCCGTGAAGACCGCGTTCACATAGCCGCCATTTTACGAACACTGAATTGACATTTTTCTCCGTCAGGAAAGGCCGCCTCCCCAATCCCATTCTGAATAAGACGGAGAAACCCATGTATCTGCGGAACGACGCCCGTTTTAAATTGAGCGCGCTGGCCATCGCCACCTCGCTCGCCCTGGCCGCCTGCGGCGGTGATAGCGACAGCAATAACGGTGGCGGTGACACCGGCGGCATCCAGATGGAACGCCTGACCCGCGTCGCCACCCTGCCCCTGGGTTCCGAGGCCACCGGCCTGTTCCTGAAACAGGACGGCGAGGTGTTCACCAACATCCAGCACCCCTCCGACGCCAACGTGACGCCCGACGCCGAAGGGCACGTCTACCGCCATGCCACCGTGGGCCTGATCGAAAACACCGACATCAACAAGCCGTTCGAGGGCGTCTCGGTACCGGAAACCGACGAAGAAAAGCAGATCATGCGGGTGGCCACCGGCCGCTATAACGTGCTCGGCCAGCAGGGCGACGCCTGGGCCGGCGCCCCGCAGCCCGGCCTGGGCGGCATTGCCGTGCAGGACGGCACCGCCCTGATCAAGGTCTCCAACGACCCGGACTTCAACGGCTGGGTGGAAGTCAGCGAAGACGAAGGCTACCTGTTCACCAACTGGGAAGACCGTCCCGGCGGCATGAGCCGCCTGCACCTGATCCGCACCGACGAAGGCCGCTGGGTGGTCCAGGACAACGACGCTTCCATGGTCGATTTCTCCGCCGTGAAGGGCACCTGGGTGAACTGCTTCGGCACCGTGTCCCCGTGGAACACGCCGCTCACCTCCGAAGAGCTGTACTTTGACAATACCGTGAACTGGAACGCACCCGGCCAGGGCAGCATTCAGGATCTGGCCGACTACCTGGCCGGCGAGATCAACACCGATTACACGGTGACCTACCCCAACCCCTACGACTACGGCTACATCGTCGAGATTACCGACCCCACCGGCACGCCGACCCCGGTGAAGCACTTCACCCTGGGCCGCTACTCCCATGAAAACGCGGTGGTGATGCCGGACCAGAAAACCGTCTATATGAGCGACGACGGCGGCGGCGTGATCCTGTTCAAGTTCGTGGCCGACACCGCCGGTGATCTGAGCAGCGGCACCCTGTACGCCGCCGCGGTGACCCAGGACACCCTGCCCATGGACGCCGCCGAAGCCGGCTTCGACATCGACTGGGTGGAACTGGCCAGCGCCAGCAACGCGGACATCGAGAGCTGGGTGGACGAGTACGACGACGTCACCACCGCCGACTACGTGGACGGCGCCAACAGCTACATCTCCGACCAGCAGATCAACGACTGGGCGGAAGCCAAGCTCAACCAGGACCTGGACGACAGCGGCAGCGTCGCCGCCAGCCCGTTCGCCGACGACCGTCCGGCGTTCCTGGAATCGCGCAAGGCGGCGGTGAAGCTGGGCGCCACCGGCGAGTTCAACAAGATGGAAGGCATCAACGTGAACCAGAAGCGCGCCCAGGCCAGCGTCGAAGGCGACGGTGAGCAGGCGCACGTCTATGTGGTGATGTCCGACATCGCCGGCAACATGCTGGACAGCGAAGGCGCGATCCANCTGACCAACCAGGACGCCCGCTGCGGCGGNGCCTTCCGCATGCCCCTGGAAGCGGACTACAACGTNTCACGCCTGGAGATGGTGGAGCTNGGCGGTCCCTACGACCCCACCGACGCCGCCAACACCTGCAGCGTGGACGGCCTGTCCGGCCCGGANAACGTGGAAGTGATGGACGACGGTCGCCTGCTGATCGGCGAAGACACCGGCAACCACGAGAACAACATGGTGTGGCTGCTGGACCCGAAAGCCTGATTGATCCGGNTTTCCGGNCCCGGGGAGGAGCGCATCGCGCCCTCCCCTTTTTCTGTTTTTATGTTCAGGGTTNGCGATCATGAGACTGCTTATTCTNTTACTCCCCACNATGCTGATNNTTTCCGGCTGCGACCAGGCGGAGAGCAAGCCCGCCGNTNCCNGGGNCAGCGCGCTTGAGCGCGAACTGCCGCCGGATCTCAGCGCTATCTACAACCACGAAGCGCCGATCCCGCCGCAGTGCTACACACGCACCGAAGGCGACTTCAATCCCTGCTACACCTGCCATCAGACCTACGAGGACCGGGCCCGCCCGAACACCATGTGGGACGGCTATNTGCAGGGNGCNTANGACTTTTCCGAGCTNGGNGAAACCAACCACTGGCTCAACCTGTTCGTGGACCGCCGCGAGCAGGTGGCGAAGATGTCCGACCAGGCCATCATCGACTACATCAACCAGGACAATTACACCCCGGCGATGACCGACCTGGCCGAAGACAGCGACTGGCAGGGCCCGGTGCCCTACATCGAAGGCCTGCAGCAGGGCGCCCGGGCGTTCGACGAGCAAGGCTTCGCCAAGGACGGCAGCCACTGGGTGGCGTTCAACTACAAGCCGCTGCCGAGCACCTTCTGGCCCACCAACGGCAGCACCGACGACGTCATGGTGCGGCTGCCGGAGCCGTTCCGCACCAGCACCTGCGCCGATCACGACGCGGCGTCCCGGGACGTCTACCTGGCCAACCTGTCGCTGATGGAGATGGCGATCAAGGAGCTGGACCGCATCAGCACGCCGCCCATCGACGAGCAGGCGGTGTGCGCCGACCTGGACGGCGACGGCACCCTCGGCACCGCCCGCACCCTGCTGAAGCGCGACCACTACCTGGGCGGCGCCGCCGACGTGCCGGTCACCGACATGCTCTACCCGGAAGGCATTGAGTTCCTGCACACGGTGCGCTACGTGGGCGTGGACGCGCACGGCGGCATCGGCCTGCCGCCGCGCATGAAGGAAGTGCGCTATATGAACAAGATCCGCTTCTATAACAGCGCCCACCTGAAATCCCTGTACGGCAACGAGCACCAGGAAAAAGCCGAAGGCAACCTGCCCTACTACACCGACCACGGCGACCGGGGCATGGACAACGGCTTCGGCTGGATGGTGCTGGGCTTCATCGAGAAAGAAGACGGCAGCCTGCGCCCGCAGAGCAATCAGGAGCAGCGCTTCTGCATGGGCTGCCACACCACCGTGGGCACCACCATCGACCAGACCTTCGCCTTCCCGCGCAAGGTCACCGGCGCCGAGGGCTGGGGCTACATCGACATCAAAGGCATGCGCGACGCCCCTGCGATCAACCAGGACGAGGGCGAGATCGCCCAGTACCTGCGGCTGGTGGGCGGCGGCAACGAGTTCCGCGAAAACGACGAGATGCAGGCGCGCTGGTTCAACGAGGACGGCAGCCTCAAGCGCGACAAGGTGGCCGGCGCCGACGTCTACGAGCTGATCACGCCCAGCCGCGAACGGGCCCTGGCGCTGAACAAGGCCTACAAGCTGATCGTCGAAGAGCAGAGCTATTTGTACGGCCGCGACGCCACGCTGAAGCCGGCGGAGAACGTCTACCGGCACATCAATCCGGACGAAGTGACGCCACTGAAACCGGAGAAGCGGATCGACGGCTATGACATCCGCCTGGACTGGTCGGCGGCCGGCGCCACGGAGTGACGGCCGGCCGCGACGACGCTACCCGAACGGGTGGCGCTGGACGATGGTCTCGGCCCGGTCCGGGCCGGTGGAGATGATGTCGATGGGCGCGCCGGTGACTTCCTCGATGCGCTTGAGGTAGGCACGGGCGTTGGCCGGCAGGTCCTCGAGTTTCTTAACGCCGATGGTGGACTCGGACCAGCCGGGCACCGACTCGTACACCGGGGTCACCTCGGAATAGCTGTCCGCGTCCCAGGCGCACTCCAGGGCCTTGCCGTCCGGGCCCTGGTAGCCCACGCAGATGTTCACTTCCTCGAGGCCGTCGAGCACGTCCAGCTTGGTCAGGCACAGGCCGCTGATCGAGTTGATCTGGATGGCGCGCTTGAGCGCCACCGCGTCGAACCAGCCGCAACGGCGGGCGCGCCCGGTGGTGGAGCCGAACTCGTGGCCCTTNTCCGCCAGGTANCGGCCGGTCTCNTCGAACAGCTCGGTGGGNAANGGCCCGCTGCCCACCCGGGTGGTGTAGGCCTTGGTGATGCCCAGCACGTAATCCAGATANAGCGGCCCGAAACCGGTGCCGGTGGCGGTGCCGCCGGCGGTGGTGTTGGAGCTGGTNACGTAGGGGTAGGTGCCGTGGTCGATGTCCAGCAGCGTGCCCTGGGCGCCNTCGAACATGATGTTCTCATCGCGCTCGCGGGCGCCGTGCAGGGTGGCGGTGACGTCGCACACCATGGCGCGGATGTCCTCGGCCTGGGCCAGGGTGTCGTCCAGGGTTTTCTGGAAGTCCACCGGCTCGGCGTTGTAGAAGCTGCGCAGGATGAAGTTGTGGTAGTCCATCACTTCACCCAGCTTGGCGGCGAAGCGCTCGCGGTGGAACACATCACCCAGGCGCACGCCCCGGCGCGCCACCTTGTCTTCGTAGGCCGGNCCGATGCCGCGNCCGGTGGTGCCGATTTTCTGGGCGCCNCGGGCCACTTCCCGGGCCTGGTCCAGCGCCGCGTGCACCGGCAGGATCAGCGGGCAGGCGGAGGACAGNCGCAGGCGCTCGCGCACCGGCACGCCCTTGTCTTCCAGGCCGCGGATNTCCTTGAGCAGGGCTTCCAGCGACAGCACCACGCCGTTGCCGATCAGGCANTGCACGTTNTCGCGCAGNATGCCGGAGGGGATCAGGTGGAGGACGGTCTTCTCGCCGTCGATCACCAGGGTNTGGCCGGCGTTNTGGCCGCCCTGGAAACGGGCCACGTAGGCGGCCTGNTCGGTGAGCAGATCGACGATCTTGCCCTTGCCTTCATCACCCCATTGGGTACCGAGAATTACGACGTTCTTGCCCATGGCTGTTCGCTTTGGCCTGTCAGGAGGAAATGGATTGCAGGGTCCAGCCGTCGCCGGCGGACACCAGCTCNCGGTCGCACCCCAATTCAGCGGGNTCNTTATCGGCGCCGGCCAGNGCCAGCACCACGCGCTCGCCCNGGGCGCGCAGNTCCGCCACNCGGGCGGCGAANCCGGCGTCCGCCAGTTCGCCGCGGGCGAGCACGGCACCGGCGCGCGGCACCGGCGCCAGGGAAGCCAGCTTCTTCAGGTCGGCGCTGAAGCCGGTGGCCGGGCGCGCCCGGCCGAACACTTCACCGATATGGTCGTAGCGGCCGCCCTTGGCCAGCGGCTCGCTGTCGCCGGGCAGGTAGGCGGCGAACACACAGCCGGTATGGTAGTGGTAGCCGCGCAGCTCGCCCAGGTCCAGGTGCACGTCCAGGCCGCGCTCGGCGAGCACCGCCACCAGCCGTTCCAGATCGGCGAGCGCCCGGGTGGCGTCCGGAAAGTCGGCCAGCAGGCCGCGGGCCTGGGCGAACACGCCGGTGTCGCCGTCCAGGAACGGCAACGCCGCCAGCGCCCGCGCGGCGGCCTCCGGCAGGGCCTGGCGGTCCAGGAAGCGGGTCAGTTCGGTGCGCGCCTTGCGCAGATAGATGTCTTCCAGCGTCGCCTGGGCGGCGGCGTCCAGATCGCAGGCGTCCACCAGGGCGCGGAAAATGCCCACGTGCCCCAGGTCCAGCACCACTTTGTCGTTGGCGCCGGCCAGGGCCAGGGTCTCGCCCATCAGCAGGATCACTTCCAGGTCGCTGTCGCCGCCGGCGTGGCCGAACAGCTCGACGCCGAGCTGGTAGGGCAGCCGGGTGCCGCCCACCTGGGTGGGCCGGGCGCGCAGCGCCGTGGAGCAGTAACACAAACGGGTGGGGGCGTTGCGGCGCAGGCTGTGGGCGTCGATGCGCGCCACCTGCGGGGTCATGTCCGCGCGCACGCCCATCAGGCGGCCGCTGAGCTGGTCGGTGATCTTGAAGGTGTCCCGCTCCAGGTCACGGCCGGCGCCGTTGAGCAGGGACTCCAGGAATTCGATCAGCGGCGGGTACACCAGCTCGTAGCCCCAGGACTGGTACAGGTCCAGAGCCCGGCGGCGCAGTTGTTCGATGGCCCGGGCGCGTTCGGGAAGCACTTCCTCGACGCCGTCGGGCAACAACCACTGTTCTTCCTGATTCATCTTACGATCCCGAGGGTATTCAATCGACACAGGGGTCCAACGGAGGGCCGGCAGAGGTGGCGGCCACAAAAAAACCGGGCCTCGTGACCCGGTTAATGGATTCTAACACGTCCCCCGAGGGGCAGATACCCGCCGCCCGGCGGCGGGCACCCGGCGTTCAGCGGCCGCGGTTCTGCTTCATGTACTGGAAGAACTCGCTGTCCGGAGAGAGGATCAGCACGTCTTCCTTGGAATCGAAGCTGTCCCGATACGCCTGCAGGCTGCGGTAGAAGCGGAAGAACTCCTCGTCCTTGCCATAGGCGTCGGCGTAGATCGAGGTGGCGCGGGCGTCACCGGCACCACGCAGGCGCTGGGCTTCCTCGTAGGCCTGAGCCACGATCTGCGTACGCTGGCGGTCGGCGGCGGCGCGGATGCGCTCGGCGTCCTCACGGCCCCGGGCCCGGTGCTCGGCGGCGTCACGGGCACGCTCGGCGCGCATCCGGTCGAACACCCGGCCACGCACCTGATCCGGCCAGTCCACCTGCTTGACGCGCACGTCGACCACTTCGATGCCCAGATCCTCCAGGGTGGCGGCGTTCACTTCCTGGGCCACGGAGTTCATCAGCTTCTCGCGCTGATCGGTCTCGTCGCCCAGTGACGACGCCGCCGTGTCGGTGGACTCTCCACCGTCGTCGGCGGCCTCCGCCTCAGCCTCGGCCTCGGCGTCCGCCTCCACTTCGGAGGTGGTTTTCGGCTCGCCGTCGCCACCGCTGAGCAGGTCCGCGGTGGGATCCAGGGCGTCGTCGGGCAAAGCCCCGCCCTGGCCGGCCACCACTTCCTGCACGGTACGATTGGCGAACTGGTTACGCAGCGCCTCGTTGACACGCGGATCGAGCAGCTCCCGGGCGCGGCGCTCCATGGCCAGGCCGTCGTTGACGCCGGCGCCGACACTGACGATGTAGCGCTGCACGTCGGCGATGCGCCAGGTCACGAAGGCGTCCACGTTGAGCAGTTTCTTCTCGGCGGTCAGAAACGACTGGGTGGGCACGTCGTGGGTGAGCAGACGGCCGTCCACACGCACCACGTCGTCGATCAACGGCACCTTCGGGTAAATACCCGGTTCGATGTCCGCTTTTTCCACCCGCGCGAATCGCTTCAGCACGGCCTTTTCGGTTTCGTTGACGATGTAAAAAGAGTCCAGAGCCAGCAGCAACAGCACGCCCACTGCCACCAGCATCAGCCAGCTACGTGTGCCCATCAGCGAATCTCCGTGCGGTTGCTTTGGTACAGACTGCGCGAGCCGGAACGGCCACTGCCGCCGTCATCGGCGCCGGCGCTCGAGGTGGTCGACGACGAGGAGCCGCCGGAACCGCTGCCGCGGTTCGAGGCGCCGCTGTCGCCGGACACCGGCTGCTTGCCTTTGAACATCTGGTCCAGAGGCAGATACATCAGGCTGTCACTGCCCTGCGCGTCCAGCAATACCTTGCTGGAGTTGCTGAACACCTCGGTGAGGCTGTCCAGGTAGAGACGCTGACGGGTCACTTCCGGTGCCTTGCGGTATTCCGCCACCAGGTCGGTGAAGCGGGCCGCGTCACCCTCGGCTTCGGCCACCACGCGGACCTTGTAGGCTTCCGCTTCCTCGGTGATGCGCGCGGCCTGGCCGCGGGCTTCCGGAATCACCGAGTTGTAGTAGGCCTCGGCTTCTTTCTTGAAGCGGTCTTCGTCTTCCTTGGCCTTGGCCACGTCGTCGAAGGCGTCACGCACCGCTTCCGGCGCGGCGGTTTTGTCCAGCACCACCTGGTTGATCACCAGGCCGGTGTTGTAGCGGTCCAGATACTCCTGCAACCGCTCGCGCACCAGCAGACGGATGTCCTCGCGGCGGTCGCGCAGCACGTCGTCCATGGTCGAGCTGCCCACCACGTGGCGCAGCGCCGAGCTGGTGGCGTGCTGAAGGATGGTTTCCGGCGCGCCCACGCGCAGCAGGAACGCCTGGGGATCGAGTACCTTGTACTGGACTTCCAGGGTCACCGCGACAATGTTGGTGTCCTCGGTGAGCATTTCCTCGCTGATTTCGTAGCTGCGGTTCTGGCCCACGTCCACCGACATGCTTTGCTCGATGATCGGCGCGCGCCAGTTCAGGCCCGGGTCCACCATGCGGTTGAATTCACCGAAGCGAAGCACCACGCCGCGCTCACGCTGGTCCACCAGGTAAAAACCCATCAGCACATAACCGACCACCAGCACCACCAGGGCCACCGCCAGCAGGCCGCCGGGGAAGCCGCCGGACGACTTGTTGCCGCCGCCACCGCCGCCGCCTTTGCCGCCGAACAGGTTGTTGATGCGGTCCTTAAGGTTTTTCAGCGCTTCATCAAGATCGGGCGGTCGCTGATCGCCACCGCCGCCGCCCCCGCCCCAGGGGTCCCTGGGTTTGTTTCCGCCGGGTTCATTCCAGGCCATTGAATTCTCCGTTATCCCGCTCTGTGCGAGCGTTCAGGATTGTAGGAAGGGGTATCCGTCTCTGCAACCGAAGGGTCAGGAACACGGACCTGTTCTTCACGCAGGCCGGCTTCGCGCAGCAGACGTTCGAAGTGCACCCGATTGACGTGTACCCGCAGCAGCATGCCGCCGTCGGTGGCCGCCTGTTCCTCGCGCACCTCGCCGGCTTCATGGAGACGCGACCGCAAGCGGCCGGCTTCCGGAGGCAGCCGCAACCAGCGGTCCACCCAGCGGTCCGCCAGTCGTTCGGCGATCGCCTGATGCAACAGGTCGAAGCCCTCGCCGGTGCGCGCCGACAACCAGACACGCCAGGGCAGCCCCTGTTCGTCGCGTTCCAGGTGCGGCGACGCGTCTTCCAGGGCGTCCACCTTATTGTAAACATGCAGCACGGGCACGGTATCCGCGCCGATTTCTTCCAGGACTTCGTTCACCGCGGCCACGTTGGCGTCACTCTCTTCGACACTACTGTCTGTCACATGCAGCAGCAAGGACGCGTTAACGGTCTCCTCCAGGGTGGCGCGAAACGCCTGTACCAGCCGGTGCGGCAGGTGCCGGATAAAGCCCACGGTGTCGGCCAGAATCGCCGGCCCCACCCCGGGCACCCGCACCTTGCGCAGGGTCGGATCCAGGGTGGCGAACAGCTTGTCGGCCACGTAGACGTCACCGGTGGTGAGCGCGTTGAACAGCGTCGACTTGCCGGCGTTGGTGTACCCCACCAGGGAGATCAGCGGGGTTTCCGAGCGGTCCCGGGCCCGCCGGCCCTGGGCGCGCTGCTTGCGCACCTTGTCCAGCCGCGCCTGGATCGAGCGGATACGCTCGCGCAGCAAGCGGCGGTCGGTTTCCAGCTGGGTCTCACCCGGGCCGCGCAGGCCGATACCGCCCTTCTGGCGCTCCAGGTGGGTCCAGCCGCGCACCAGCCGGGTGGAGAGATGCTGCAACTGCGCCAGCTCCACCTGCAGACGCCCCTCGTGGGTGCGCGCCCGCTGGGCGAAGATGTCCAGAATCAGCCCGGTGCGGTCGAGCACGCGGCATTTCACCGCGCGTTCCAGGTTGCGTTCCTGACCGGCGCTCAGGCCATGGTTGAACAACACCACGTCGGCCTGGTGCTCACGCACCAGCTCCGCCAGCTCCTCGGCCTTGCCGGAACCGATGAACAGCGCCGGGTCGGGCCGGTCGCGCTTGCCCAACAACTCCACCACCGGTTCCACCCCGGAGGAGGTCACCAGATGATGAAATTCGTCCAGGTCCTCGCGGCCCAGGGCGTCGGGCAGGTCGATATGCACCAGCACCGCTTTCTCACCGGCGCCGGTACGAACCTGTTCTGTACGATCGAATAGATCCATAGACCTCAATATAAAACAAAGCCACGCCGGACGGCGTGGCTTTGACGGGGGCGAAATTCGGGAATCGGCTTACTGATTGCCGAAGTCCTCGCCGGGGCCGTCGTTCTGCGGTGCCGCCGTGCCGGCCATGGCCGGGTTGCCGCCGGTGCCCGCGGCGCGCGGATTGCGGGCCGGAACCACGGTGGAAATCGCGTGCTTGTAGACCATCTGGCTGACGGCGTTCTTCAACAGCACCACGTACTGGTCGAAGGACTCAATCTGCCCCTGCAACTTTATGCCGTTCACCAGAAAGATAGAAACCGGGATGCGCTCCTTTCTCAGGGCATTGAGAAAAGGGTCTTGTAGCGAGTGCCCTTTTGACATGGCAAATCTCCTTAAGAGTCATAAAAAGTGGGTGCCCAAACAGTGCGGGCAATTATCAGCGCTAACGTCCGGGCCACGTGCCGCCGGCCATCCATGCCGGTCGGTCCTGGGGCCATGGGACTTCTATGGCAGCCTTCCCGAGGAAAAGTTTCCGACCCCACCATCCGAAAGCCCTGTTAACTCGTTGTTCTTTTATGGGGCTTGGTCCCAATAAAACAAGCCTTAAAAAAACAGTCCGCGAGTCAACTAAACACGGTTTTACAAACCCCTGCAAGCCGCTCTTTACAGGCGATGCGACCCTCGTCACGGGTGTTGTCGTAGGTTTCCACTCCAGGCCATTTACGCAGCCAGGTAAGCTGCCGTTTGGCCAACTGCCGTGTGGCAATAATACCCTTTTCCACCATGGTAGGGTAATCCCAATCGCCCTCCAGATAGCGCCACACCTGGCGATATCCCACCGCCTTGAGCGCCGGCAGCTCGGCGTGCAGGTCGCCGCGCCGGCGCAAGGCCGCCACCTCCTCCACCAGCCCGGCTTCCAGCATGGCCATGAAGCGGTGTTCGATGCGCCGGTGCAGCTCCGGGCGCGGCGGCACCACCGCCAGGCTCAGCACCGGCCGGTCCAGGCCCGGGAAGCGGAAAAAGCCGTCCCCCAGGGGCGTGGCGGCGGTGTCGTGCTCGCCGTGAAAGGCGCTCAGCGGCCGGCCTGTCAGGCGGAACACCTCCAGGGCGCGCTGCAGCCGCTGGCCGTCCGTGGGCTTGAGACGGTCGGCACTGGGCGGGTCCACCCGGGCCAGCTCGCGGTGCACCGCCGGCCAGCCTTCCCGCTCCGCCAGGGCAGCGATTTCCGCGCGCACCGTCGGGTCGGCCTCGGGCAACGGCGCCAGGCCTTCCACCAGCGCCTTGAAGTAGAGCATGGTGCCGCCCACCAGCAGCGGAATGCGGCCGGCGGCGCTGATCGCCTCGATTTCCGCCAGGGCGTCGGCGCGGAAATCCGCCGCCGAATAGGGCCGGGCCGGGTCGCGGAACCCCATCAGCCGGTGCGGCGCCCGCGCCAGCTCCGCCGCCGAGGGCCGCGCCGCGCCGATGTCCAGCCCCTGGTAGACCAGCGCCGAATCCACGTTGATCAGTTCCACGGGCAGGGTTTCGGCGGCCCGGATCGCCAGCTCGGTCTTGCCGGCCCCGGTGGGGCCCATCAGGAGGATAATCGGGTCGGGCACGCTACTGCCCCCGCATGAAGAGCCGGTCCAGCTCCTTGACGCTCATCTGGGTCCAGGTGGGGCGCCCGTGGTTGCACTGCCCGGAGCGCTCGGTGGCCTCCATGTCGCGCAGCAGGGCGTTCATCTCCGGCACGGTCAGGCGCCGGTTGGCGCGCACGCTGCCGTGACAGGCCATGGACGAGAGCAGCGCGTCCAGTTGCTGCTCGATGCGCTCGCTGCTGCCGTGGGCGAGCAAGTCACTGAGCACGTCCCGGACCAGCGTCTCGCTGTCCGCGTTGCGCAGCAGCGCCGGCACCTCGCGCACCACCAGGGTTTCCGGGCCGGCCCGTTCGACCAGGAAACCCAGGCGCTGGAACACCTGGGGCTGCTGCTCGGCGAAATCCGCCTCGCGGGACGACACCGCCATGGACACCGGCACCAGCAGCGGCTGACTGCGCACTTTCTCCTCGGCCCAGTCCCGTTTCAGACGCTCGTAGGTAATCCGTTCGTGGGCGGCGTGCATGTCCACCAGCACCATGCCGTGTTCGTTCTCGGCGACGATGAAAATGCCGTGCAGCTGCGCCACCGCATAGCCCAGCGGCGGCGTGTGCGACGCCTCCGGGTCACCGCCGGGCGCGGGCGTGGCCGACACCATCTGCCCGTAGGCGCCGGCCTGGCGGGCGCCGTCCGCGATCG
>FUFK010048374.1_pt1 | contig 13412 bp, 3 predicted proteins | sample 1021851 | NCBI WGS metagenome assembly FUFK01 (sample SAMEA51879418, study PRJEB19060) | metagenome | reverse complement strand
TGATTTGAGATCCACCATTAAATACATAACTTTCACGAGGAACTTGTAAAATATCATTTAAGAANACTAAACAGTTNTCTTCAACACGAATCGGAGATCCTTTTGCNGATCTTAATGTAATAGGTGTTGCACTCGCACCAATNGTTTTAGTAATNGGGAAGTTTCTTCTNACACCATCAAATAAATCNTCAAAACTATTTAATTTTTCTANTTCACCAAANGTGAATCCAGCAAAACTATCATTAAATGTNTCAAGAACAGTNANTTCAAAATCNTNAACNACTTTNTTNGCATCTGTTAAAATACCAGCNTGNCCACCNTCTTCTATNNTNAGAACATCANCAATNNTNTAATTNTATCCAAAGTTTGTAATTTGGAAACTAATTATACTTGANGCAGCACCAACACGAACTGACACAGATGCACCAATACCTGTNGAACTACCAACTAATCTCATNTTNTCATAGTTAAGTGGTTTTTCAAACTCAAGGTCTGGAGGTGTTGCAGAACTAAATCCAGATCCACCACCATTTGTAATTGTTACAGATGTNACTAATCCAGCAGATACATTTGCTCTACCAATCGTAACAATACCAGAACTTGTAANAGCCTTNACTAANATATTTGTNTGAAGTCCAACACGATATCCAGATCCNCTATTTCCAATTGATACAGATTCAACAGTTCCAGCNGCAGATACNATTGCAGTTCCACCAGCAGCNACTANAGGTTGATATCCAAAGTTTGTAGTTTCACCAACAGAAACAATAACGCCACCTCTTGGAACTGATGATAGATTTACATCATAATTATTTGTGACTCCAACACCTGTGAAACTCACTGATGTGATGCCAGCAGTTTCAACTATGTTGTAATCATCAGCAGGGTTTTGGAATATTTCGTTTAGAAGAATAACACCTGTATTTGTTGCAAATCCAGTTACATTTTGTTTATTGGATTTAAGAATAAAGTTTGTTGCAATACCTGTAAATTGATCTTCAACAGTATCAAATACAAAATTATTTGTGTATGTTTCTTGAGAACCGCCAGGAATACCAGTATGTGTAAATACACGACCAACAAAAGTAGATGTAGTTGTTAATCCAGCAGGGCCTTTTGAACCTTTAGGTGCATCTGTAAAGTTAATAGTATCTTTAACAATCTGATAACTACCTAAAAACTTGATGACTGTATCACCAGCATCATGATTAACTATCGCAGAATTAAGTTGACCTCTTCTTACAAGAACTCTGTTTGTAGATCCAATACCAACTGTATCAATCTTCATAAACTCGTCATTAACCTTAATCACGTCACCAGAGAAGAATGAAGATATACCTGTCAGTGTGATNAANTCAGTTTCTGANGCNGCATCAAATGATAGTTTAACTTCAACAGGAGATTGTATAACTGGACTTTGAATATTGTTATCAAGAGTTACTAAAACTTTAGAGTTAAGATTTTTTGCAGTGAATGATTGAGTGGTTCCAACACCAACAGCAGTAAGATCAAGAACTTTAGGAACAGTTTGAAGTGCTTCAGCTGCTGTTCTCGCAACTTTAAATTTATTTTCTGCAATCTTAACTGCAAATACTGTAGACGGCATCTTAGTAGTGACACCGATTCCACTAATAGCTGTNGCTGCNATTCCAATATTCATGGTTGTTCCAGAACCAATTGGACTGTATGATAACTCTTCACCAGTCTGGAAGAAATGATTATTAACTATAAATGTATTATTTGTTACATCAACAACTGCTGCATCTTCAGAGTCGAATGTTTTATGGAATATTGAATCACCAGCGTGTTTCATATTGAATGAGAACTTGATGTCATTCTCTGTTCCAGTATATGATCCCTCAGCAGACTTTAATCTAGAATCCGTAAATGTAACTAAACCAACGCCACCTGTTCCAGTCTCATTGAAGTTATATTGCAATACCTTAGTTGTAACTGCTGTATTTGCTGGAGGTGTTAAACGAAGTTCAATATCACCACCAGAAGCGGATGAATAACCGACACCAACAGTTCCGATACCAGAGAAACTAGTAACATTAGGAGAGAAGTTATCCATGTAACCAAACTCTGTGAAGTATGGTGTTGTGCCATCATGAATCGCAGTTACTTGAGTCACAGCATATCGATCATTTGTTGTGTCGTGTATCTCAATTAATGCATCAAAGGCAGTATATGTATTGGAATTAATTCCACTAATTCTTGTTGGTTGTGGAGTTCCTGTTGCTGCGATATTAGTTGTTGTAGTTAATACTTCAGTAAGTGATATAGTTGTGCTTCCAATACCTGATGCAGTTCCTCCAATCGCAACCTGATGAACTCTCATTGTGACACCGACACCAGTTACAGGTGTAAAGTAAACACTCGTAATTCCAGATCTAACATCTGCACCAAATGTTCCAAGTCCTACACTTGGAGAATCAGTGATTGAAAGGTTATCATTTGTCATCTGAGCATAATCTAAGAGATATACCTCTTCACTGTCGTTCAATACAACNAANTCATTTAATTGTGTTCTTTGATCACCACCNAACTCTTGTGTTTGTATGAATAATTTACTGGTTGTAANNGCAGTNGNTCCAAATCCNACAACNTGNACNGGNGAAGGATCNGTNGANCCAATACCAGNNNNAGTNGAAATNATATCATATNCNNTTCCAANTGATAANGTNCTNATACCAGTNTGNGTNTTTNTNAATGTTTCAANTGCAAATAATCTTAGTGCATAGTTGTTAAACTTAAATTTAGCTGGGACAAATCTTAATGATCCTGTTGTTCCTGATATTGCAAAGTCAAAGTCTCCAAGATCAATTGCAGTTTCCACACGACCAAACTTCATCATGTAACCAGTAGAACGGTCATGAAGTAGATTAACCTGAATTATTTGTTTCTCACCTGAAAATCTTGTGTCAAATAACATTACATAGAACTTAACACCATCAATTACATCAATATCAAAATCAAATACATCAGAGAATGCAGTCGCACGAGGTAAATCATTAAANTNAGAACTTACACTATCAATTGTTATTGCTCTGTTTGTTCTTGATTCAATATAATCTGTTAAAATCTTATTACCAAAACCAATTTCGTCAGATGCAAAGAATCCAGCAATGTTTTTTGAATTTTCTGTAACTAAATCAAAGTCATATGTATTATGTAAGGACTCGTTTTCACTCACTAGATCTGCAACAACCACAGCGACAGAGGATGACACTCCAACTGAAGCGTCTTTACGATTCTTATCATCAGTTGACGCAGTTGATACAATACTAACATCTGCAAAGTTTCTAAATCCAACAACGTGACCAAGACTGTTAACAGGATCTTTCCATGTGTTATAATCAATTGTGCTGTTTAAAGAATATGAAAATGTTTGATAATAATTATTATCTGCTAATTTTTGTAATTCAGTATTTAATTTTCCTGTCTCTTTACGGAATCCACTTCTAAACTCAGAATCAGAATCAATATTAAATACAGAATCAAACTTAGTTGTTTGTTCAATTAATGCAATTGATTTAGAAGAAGCACCATTGATTGACTCTCCAACGTTGAAAGTATCATTTGAAAGAACTTTTAAATACTTATTATTTTCGTTCCAAGCAACAACCACACCAACTTTATCACCTGTACTGACAGTTTCACCAACACTAAATTGATTCGTTTCAACATCAATATTAAATTGTGCTATATTTTCAAAGGGTATTGCTTGACCAGATGATGAGGGGCCGCTAAAGATGCCTGGGCTGTGTAACAGATGAATCTAAATTATAAGANACANTTGCATTTCCTCCGCCTGGATTTGTATTTACACCAGTAATTACAAATGGTTCATAATTATAATCTGCTGANTTGTATCCACTTCCAGTTGATCCAATACCTATATTTTCAACATATAATTTATCNCCTAANGTGAACGGATATGTTGTTGAATCATATGCACCNTCAAGAGTCAAAGTTACTAAATTAGTTCCACTTGTGTATGATAAATTTTTAACCTTAATACCATTGTTGTTATTCGTCGCAATAATCCTTGGATTTGTATCATATAGAGAATTTGTGTTTGTTAGTAATCTAACTTCAGAAACAGATGTTCCCTGTACATCGACTGCTGTGATAACTTCATCTTTAACTAAACCAGTCACACGGTCAATCACCACAATATTTGGTGGTTGAAGATAATTCTTACCTCCAGAACTAATTCCAATATTTGCAATTTTAGATAATCTATCTAATCTTAATATTTGTGGTAACGATACAGATGGTTGTATTGTTTTATCAGCAGAATAATCAAATCCTAAGTTTTTGATCGTATATCTTCTTAACCTACCAATCTCATCACTATTTAATCTGATTACACCACCAACTCCATTTGTAGATCCTATTGATGTCACAACAGGAATGGTTTGATAATTTTTACCTTTTGATATGATTCCAATCTTATTAATTGAACCAGAAGCAGTTAGAGATGATGTATTATATTTTAATGTTGTCGCTTCATCTTTTGTATATCCATCTTTTTCTGGTTGAGATGGTAATACGAATGAAAATGTGGTACTTCCGATTCCTGTTACCACAAAACTTCCATTATATCCGCTATCAGATATTTTTAAACTAGAATAGTTAATTACATCAGTATCAACAATTGGATTTCTCTTAAATGGAGCATTAACATCTAAATTGACAGGTGTTAATTTATAGTATAAATCTGATGGTGTGTTTTCAGTAACTGAAAGATCAACTCTAGCAGTTGTTGTTACACCAACTGTTCCAACACCTACAACTTGGAAACCACCATCTTCTTTATTATTGAAATATGGATTTGTAAAATTAGTATCTCTGAATAATTCAAAATCAAATACTTGTGTTCTCTTTCCAGATACAACCTGTGTCAAAGATGAGTCTGATACGGCAAATCCAACTTTATATCCACGAGTAAGTGATAATGGTGGATTGATAAGAGCAATCGTATGTCCAGATCCAGTTGATGTAAGTGATATGCAATCGGGTATTAACTTTTTAGACTTAAAGTTAGTTTCAGATAGTTTAATTGTATTCTTATCGATTCTGACGATAAAATAAGTAAAATTATTAAATAGTGGACTTGCTGGACTAGATGATTTGTATAAAACTTTATCTCCTGTTTTATATCCATGATTAGGAATTGTAATCTGATCACTTTCAATATCAACAGCAGAGGCGCCAAAATTAATTGGATTAACGAATGTTCTACGAGTTGTATCATCAAACTCTACTTGGAATGAAGTTGTGATGCCTGGTGTTAAAGAAACTGATACACGATCATTTGCTCGTAAATTATGTGCCTCTTTACATACAACAGTTCCAACAACTTTTTCTGCAAAACCTGTTATTTCAGTTTTTGTTGGTGTAAAACTATGTGCTTGGCCACTTCCAAAATCATCAAAGAATAAACGATATGCTGTTGAACCGATACCAGTAACTCCTCCAGTAGATCCAATACCTAAAGCATTAGTTGATATTCCTAGTAAATCCTTACTTTCTCTAATCGCAAATACTGGTGAGTTATTGGTTAATCTAAAGTTAGGTACTGCGTTTATTCCATTAGAAACTAGAAGAGGAGTTCCCTCGTCGCTTGAATAGATAAGTTTATCGCCAGTTTCAAATCCATGATCCTGTAAGAATATATTTTGAGTTGGAATGAATCTTTCTGTGGATCCACCACCTACAACACGATATGAGTATCTAACGGTTGATCCAATTCCAACACCAGATGCTGTTCCTATCGCAACACTTTCAATTGGATTGAAAAAGTATGGAACATTGACTCTAGTTTGAATATCAGTATTGATACCAAGTCTAAATGTGATAGAACGATTTAAAGCTGTGATAAGGGATGTGCTAGTATGAGCAGTGCCTAGAACACCATCTTGTTCTCTCTTAACTCTTAACTTACCATTAACACTATCAACATTCAAAACTAACATTCTCTCTGTGTTAATTCCAATAATATCGTTTGGCGCAATAGCGATTGGACTTAAGTTACCTGTCACAGATATACTTGTGACAATTCCAGTAGCAGCAGTTGTTCCAATACCAGTATTTAAAAGTAGGAAAGATGTGTTAAAACCAATTCGATGTCTACCATCTAATTTTCTTAAAGAATCTGTTGATAATCCAGAAACATTGATGAGATCACCAACAACTAAATCATGAGGTTGTGATGATAATCCAACTACGTCTCCATTTAAATTATTATATGTAAATACTATATTTTCGATTTTAACCACAGTTGAAGCAATAGATACTATCTCTTTTCCTTCAACAATTGATACCTCAGCTGAAAATCCATTTCCTTTTCCTAAATTTTGAATTCTAAGATCATCTTTAACCTGATAACCAGATCCAGCACTTAGAATTTCAAACTGATTAATTCTGCCAGGTGATGCATAATTAACATCAATTTCTTGATCTACTTTCTTTCGACTATCATGTATGCCCTCATATTCTGCACCAGAACCTTCAAGTTTATATGGATTAGTATTTCTTCTTAGTCCTAAAGTATTTAAATCAAGATCCTGATTATTAGTTTCTATGAAGTTAAACTCATCAGGTTTTGCAGCATAATTATCACCAATTAAGTATGGGAATACTGGAGATCGAAAGTTTTTAAATGTTCCACTTGTTTCGTTTTCATTTGGATTAATAGTTGCAAAATAAGCAAATGTTCCATTTGGATAATCTGGGGTTATACAATATCTTCCATTGTTCTCATCTAAGTCACCATTTCCAAGAAACTCATAGTCTTCAATAAAGAACCCAAGTGGGAAGTCGGATATTGGTGGGCCATTTTCTCTCGATGTTTTAAGAGAATATCCAGATCTCATGATTCTTGCAACGCCACCATCTTTACGATCATATCCGTAAGGGCCATAAATTGGATTACCATCATAAGCCCAACCGATAATTGGTGAATGATTTAAAGATGGTTGCTCTGCATTGTTTAAAAGATTCAAATCATTTGATGTATAATCAATCGTTCCATCACTATTTTTTTGTTTTAATATTTTTCTTAAACCTCTAGGTGCATAGAATGATGTAAATTTAATTCCCTCATCATTATCACCTCTAGATAGGAAACCATCATCATCATAAAATATATCCTCGTACCTCTTAACATTATTGACTGCCCAAGATTTAATTTTTGGTAAAAATACAGCACCAGTGCCAGGGATTATCTCTTCAACACCAACAGTTGCAGTTGAATATCCAACACCACCATTATCGACTGTAACCTGATCAACACTTCCACCGCTAATTGATGCAATAATTTTCGCACCCACACCGTCACCCACTATTTTCAAATCAGGAGCAGAAGTATATTCACCACCAGAACGAGTTACAATTACAGATTGTATTCTTCCATTTGTAACAATCGCCTTGTATTCTGATGATGATCCAGATGAAACTCTGACTTGTGGAGGAATACTAAAGTTAAAAGTCGTGGCATTTCCATATCCAAGGCCAGGATTTTCCACGTTAATAGATGTTAGAGATCCTCGAACAATTGGATTTACTCTCGCATGATAGTTTTCAGGCTCTGCTGTGTTGATTCCAATCGTTCCTCTTACGTTAACAATAATTGGAGGATAGTTAAATACATGCTCTCCAGATCCAACTGAGGTCATTCCAACAAATTGTTTTGTTAGATAATTTGCATCAGATAAAGTAGTTCCAATTCCAGCAGATGCAAGTCTAAAACGATTGTCACTTACTTTTAAGATATAATAATCTTGATCTGTATCTAAACCTCCAATCTTAACTCCGTCATTTGAATAACGAACTATTTCACCATCTTTAAATCCATGATCTTTATATTCAATAAAATCTGAATATGTATTAATACCAGCGGTAGGAATTAATCTTCTTTTATTTTCATATCCTTCGCCAGGATTATCAATGATAATTTGACCTAAAACAAATTTCTTTCTCAAACTTTCAAATCTTTGTGATCCATCAGCAAAACCAGTNAGATTAATTAAGTTTGATTTTGTTATTGCNTCATTTTCATTATTTGCAAGTTTAATTGTTGTTTGATTAACTTTAGATACAAAGTAAATTGAGTCATTNACAAGTCTTTGATCAGGTGTTTCTTGAATNTGATCTGTAGTAATACCAGCACTTGCAATACCAATCGCACCAGTTCCAAATGTTTTATAGATTACAGCTTCTCCATCACGGAACTTATGAAATGTTCCGAATCCAATTGTATCATTTGCGATATTAATTGCGTTACCTGTAGATGATGCNTCAAAATCTACAAAATGATCAACTTGTTTTAATCTTGCTCTTGCAATTGCATTTTGACCATTACCACCACTAATTTCAATTACAGGTGGTGCAACATAATCGAAGCCTGGATCTATAATATCAATTCTTTCAAATTGACCTTTTACGTTTGCGGTTGCACTGACACCAGCACCAGTTAAACTTTCAATACTAACTTTTGGTGGAGTAATTACATCAAACTGAGATCCACCTTCTAATACATCTATGGATTCAACACCACCAAAAAATATAACATCACCTGACTTATAGTTTGATATCTCTGTACCATTTACCAACATGCCAGTGGTGCCTGGCGCTGTCTCACGCCTCGCCCCATCAAATACTGGATTCAATGGAAATCTCTTTAATAATTTCTGATGATCTAGTTTTTTGTTGGCTAAGTCAGGAACAGATATTTTAAAAGTTCCAGTTCCTGTTGCATCTACAAAGTCACCGTTTACNAGATCNGGTAGAGAGTTTGCAAGACGAATATTGTTTGAACTTACACGACTTACATAATAATTTTTTCCATCAATTAACTGACCTAAGAAACCACTGATGACATTATATGTGACAACTTCTCCAGAATAGAATCCATGATCAGCAGCACCCTCTGTAACCTGTATCAACTGTATAACGTCTCCGCCAGTGGCGCCAGTCCACGTTACAGAACGATCTGGAGACACTATNGGTTCATTACCTAAACTTGGAATTGATGGTGAGGCAACNTAAGAATCATCATTATTNCCTTCATATACATTTTGAACATCAGTTGTATATTTGTTAATATTAGTGTGAAGAGAACTATTTCCTTTCTTNAANCTTCTTCGTATAAATGCNATGTTAAACTCGCCAATGCCAGGCAAATCACCTAAAATCANTGTTGAACTACTAATGACACTTAAAACACGACCAACTCCTAATAAAGTTTGTTGACCATCCAAAACTTCAACTGCATCCTCTTCTAAAAATCCATGATCAGATAAAGTTGTAATATTAAAACTACTACTTGACTGTCTTGTAATGGTTTTTGGAGTAAATTTTACGGATGTGTTATAAACGTATGATCCAAAATTAGAATCTTCAGAACTTTTATTAATACCGAATGATCCAACTTTGATTTTATCACCTTTATTAAAGTAAAATGTAGTTTCGGGAATTGGAAAATCTTTTAGAACACCAGTAATTAATACTTCAATTTTCTTTGAAATATTTGCAAATGAGTATCCATAAGCGACATTATTATATCTTACATCATCACCAATACTTAATTGATCAGTCGCTGTTGGCAATCCAACGAATTGATTTGCAGTTTTACTTGTATAAGTTACAACACCAGCAACACTCGCTGTTGGTAGTGATAGAGAACCACTCGTAGGGAATCCAACTGTAGTATCAACGGTAATTGTGGTTTCACCAATAGATACAGGATCTGTGACACGAGTTCTGCCTGGAACTACAAAATTACCATTAATTGAATCTTGAGTAACACTAATCTGATAATAATGTTCTCCTCCATATAAAAAGTCTTTTACATCTGATATCGCACCAGAAGCACCTCGAATATTCTTGTCATCCTCATCAATATCTTGAAAAAGTGTTGATCCTTTTAGATTACGAGGATCACCAGTAACTGCTTTAACTACAAAATCTTGTGCGAATCCATAATCAGCATCAGATGGTTTAATTAAAAAATCTGATGGTTTGATAATATTAACTTCTTGNCCATACAAAGCTCTGAATAAAATTTTATATGACTCTTCGGTTCCCTTTGTTTTGTAAAAGTCTTTAATCTGTCTGATAAACTTAACTTTATCAATATCACCACTTAACTTACGATTTTCAAATCCACTTGCAAAAGTTGTTTTAAGTTTACTAAAAAATTCACGAATGAAAAGATTTGATAGGTTATGTACTTTTGATCCACCAGTGTGAGAAACTCCAACACTTGTATTAAATGATAACAAATCTGGTCTTGTGGGTTGATCCATATTATCAACACCACTAAATCCACGGATACATCCAGTAAATGATGTTGTTCCTACACCAGTATATGTGATAATCTCATCATCAATTTTTAATAATCCATACTTGCTTGGATATCCCTTTGTTGAGTCTACGAAGATTGTAGATGAATAAGACTCGGTATCTGTGGATAATCCAGTGTATTCTGTAAGTGCAGCACCAACGTAAGTTTGTAATTTAGTATATCTGTCAAGATTTTCAGCAATATTAATTGATCCACCTTGATATTCTTGAGAAACATAGTATTGTTTCATAAAATCCACAAAAAGTGGATTTTCAGTTTGCACAAACTCAGGTAACTGATTTTCAATTACCTGATTGATTTCGACTCTTTGAATTGAGGTATCTATCATTAATATCCGCCGCCGTAGCTAGATCCACCACCACCAGATGAAGTAGAGGGGGAAGAACTTGTTGATGTTGATGTTGATGCACTCGTGGATGTAACTGTACCACTACTTGATGTAGTTGTTCCAGTTGCAGCGGTGGATGGAAGAATCGCAGCAGCTGTAGAAACTGGAGAACTTGATTTTCTTGTAAAAGTTGGAGTATAATAACTATGAGTATGAACAAATCTTGATCCAGATGTGTTTTCACCAGATGCNATNAAATCTTGAACCATATTGATTGTTGTATTCGTCATATCGAACTTAACATACAAATCTCGAAGACCAACNATGTCATTTGAATGTGGAATTGCTTGAATTTCAATCACACCATTTGCAATCACTGTTGAGGTTATATTACAAGTATCTATAAGAACTTCACCATGCATATAATCGACTGTTCCAGCATTTTTCTTTACAATATTAGGAGTTCCACCTTCTGTGTATGTAAAGAAGAATATTCGACCTTTTTCACGATTAATTACCTCATCAGCAAGATAAACAGTGCCTGTTACACCTTCAATTGTAAATCCAGTTGAAACCACNTTGTATGCACTCTCTTGAGTATGGAACATATTACCAAAACATACTTCATATTGAGCAAATTGACCTAAAACTGCTTTTAGATTACGTCGAATCGTGACTAGAGTNATATTTGATGTAATTGATGAGTCAACACTGTCAATCAATGATACTGCCTTACTATATTTGAATCTACCACCAAATTTATTCACATCAATTGAACGTGAATACTGTGTGAGAGCATTTGAGATGCCACTTTTGAGAACTTGTGGAGTATCATTTAAACTAGGATTATAATATGGTGTTGTATTGAGTTCAACATACAAATATTTTAAATCAATGAATTCTGGCACAATTCCAGCGACTGCATAACTTTTTAATTTTTGAACTAACTCTCTTTTTGTCTCATCTGATAAAAAATCACCATTTCGAGGTTTAACTGAGATAAAAACCTTACCAAAACGAGGTGGACTCATTTCTTCACCACCAAAAGCGGTTACAGATTCAACATTCGGGTAAATATAACCTAAAACAGACTCATAATCAGATGCCGTGACTGCACGGTACTGAGAAGAGTAAATTCGAGGTGCATAATACTTAATTGATGATATAGATTCAATTTCATCACCATCTCTTGATTTCTCAAGAGTCTCAATTAGTGAGACATCCGCTGCATCAATGGAAGCACCATCTTGATTTGTAATATTTCCAACAAAACTAAATTCTGAAGCGTCATTTCCCTCTCTACCAGAACTTGTGATATAGCTTACAATAATAAAATTGTCATTTGATAATTTTTTACCAATTACGTTGTCACCAAAGATTAATTCATACCTTTCATCTTCAATTTCTTGTAATAAGTAGGAATTTGATGTTGAAGTGATTCCAATGATATTATCAATTTGTTTATATGTTACACTTGCGGTTGAACTTTCTGATGGACGAACTTGNACCTTAATTGTTGATGTATCAATGAACGANTTATCAAGAATATATCTCTGATTGAATAAGGAGGAGTCTTCAGTAAAGGATTGTGCTATGTAAGTTCCCTCATAAATCTCAATATTGTTAAATCGAGCAAAACCATTTGTAACAGGGACTGTAATTGACTCTGGAATTGAAAAAATAAAGTTTGAGTTCGTTCCAACACCATTACAAACTATGCCAGCGTTTAATGTGAGTGTTGAGGTCTCTACTAATCCACTTACGTTAAATGATACTCTTGCTCTCGCTGCTCTTCTTGATCTAGGTACATATCCAATGTTTCTGGCAAGCGAAACTACGTTTTCTCGAAGTGTAGCGGAATCAAGAAAACACTCATTCGCTGCCATATTTGTATTATATGCAGTGATGTATGTATTATATGCTAGTGCATCAATAATTATTGAAAGGTTTGATCCTTCAAAGTCATAATCAGTAAAATTAGTGTTAGCCCTCAGATAATCTCTGATAGACTGTTGTATATCAGCAAAATCTAAGTTAACATATTGTCCGAAAGCCATTATACTCTAGCTGGTTGTAGAAGAACGTCTACTGTTTGTGATGGACTTGCCGATCCTGTAATATCATATTGAATTGTCGCATTTAATTCATGACTATCAGGATAATTTGAGACAGTCACTTGTATATTACTAATTCTTGGCTCATAGTTTAACAAAGTTGACTGAATTTCATCTGATATTCTAACATGATCCAATGGATTAGCTAATTCAAACAAAGAATTGTTTATACTCGTTCCAAATAAAGGCACATAAGGTTTTTCACCAAGAATTGTAAAAATTATGTTCTTTACAGATTTCTTAATTGCATCCTCATTCTTTATCACCACCAAATCATTCGTCACAGGATGACGTTTGAAGGATAAGTTGATATCTTTGAATGCCCTAGAAGCCACTATTTACACAAAAAGTTTACTGTTTTTATTTATACCGCTTTTTTTATCTTTTTACGACTCTAATTCTGTATTTTTCCGATTCTAAAGCGTTAATAATATATTTAGCGCTAATTCTTGGGTCTTTTTCGCCGCAAGTGAAGAAATCTGCGTTCATTCGACCAAATTCAGGCCAAGTATGACAAGAAACATGACTTTCAGCGAGTGCAAAAAGACATGTAACACCACATGGATTGAATTTATGTGTATATTCGTTCAATATT
>FUFK010068668.1_pt1 | contig 13418 bp, 20 predicted proteins | sample 1021851 | NCBI WGS metagenome assembly FUFK01 (sample SAMEA51879418, study PRJEB19060) | metagenome | reverse complement strand
GAAATAGAGAGTAGATTAGTAGAGATCTATTAGAAAGTGATAAAGAGTAGANTAGTATAAAAAATTTAAATATAAAAAGTAAAAAGAATTCTTTTTTGAATCTTTTATTTTTGACCCCCCTACCCCCCTTGACACCAGTCGACTGACTGACAACATATACATAGTGATATACACAAACAATCACTAGTTTTCATGCCCCTACCCCTTTAATTGCATTTTGCTAGCACTTTTTTAGTATGCCCCACCCCCCTATTTCTAGGATTTTTCTCAAGGGACCCTACGACCCCTAAATTTTTTGTTGACTTTTATGTGAAGAGGGCTAATATTGTATAATCTGTAGTTAGATATACCTTGAGTGCCAGTTAGGTAGTTACTAGATATTAGTAGGTACCTACTATAGGAACTACATATTCTTTTTTTTAGAAGGTTTATACAAGACAGGTATGAACTACATATATGGTTACTAGTGTTTTAGACAAGATACAGCATCTAAGTGTAGAGGATAAGCGAGAGTTATTGTCGCTGTTAGAAGAACTTGAGGATGCCAAGCTACGCGAGGCTTGTGAAAGCAAGTTTTTATCGTTTGTTCAGTCTATGTGGGTAGCGTTTATTCATGGAAAGCACCATGAAATTATGGCTGATGCGTTTGAACGGGTCGCAAGTGGGGAGTTAAAGCGTTTAATTATCAATATGCCCCCTCGACACACCAAGTCTGAGTTCGCATCTTATCTTTTACCTGCATGGTTTCTAGGAAAATACCCCGATAAGAAGATTATACAGACGGCTCACACCGCTGAGTTGGCTGTTGGTTTTGGTAGGAAAGTTAGAAACCTAGTAAATAGCAAAGATTACAAAGAAATATTCACAGATGTTAGTTTACAAGCGGATAGTAAAGCCGCAGGTCGTTGGAATACGAACAAAGGCGGTGAATATTTTGCGATTGGTGTAGGNGGTGCGGTNACTGGTAAGGGTGCAGACCTATTAATCATCGATGATCCGCACTCAGAACAGGAAGGNGCNAGTTCTGACGTAAATGTTTTTAACAAAACCTACGAATGGTACACCTCTGGACCGCGACAGCGTCTACAACCGGGCGGTTCTATCGTTGTAGTTATGACTCGATGGCACCAAAGGGACTTGACGGGTCAATTAATAGACGCAAGTGTGAAAAGAGGCGGTGCAGATGAGTGGGAAGTCATAGAACTTCCTGCAATTATGCCCTCTGGCTCCCCATTATGGGCGCAGTTCTGGAAATTAGAGGAATTAGAGGCGCTTCGTGCAGAATTACCCGCGTCAAAGTGGATGGCTCAGTACCAACAGGACCCAACTGCGGAAGAAGGTGCGATAGTTAAGCGCGAATGGTGGAATGAATGGGAATATCGGGAGCCACCTGACTGTGAATTTGTGATTCAGTCGTGGGATACCGCGTTTCTTAAGTCTCAAAGAGCAGATTACTCGGCTTGTACCACATGGGGCGTGTTTTATCGGGAAGATGAGCACAGTGGTAAGGTAGTTCCACAGATAATCCTACTCGATGCACACAAAGCTAGGCTTGAGTTTCCAGAATTAAAGCAGAGAGCAATGGAATGCTATCAATCCTACAAGCCAGACGCATTTATCGTGGAAGCAAAAGCGGCAGGTATGCCTTTAATCTTTGAATTAAGACAAATGGGAATACCTGTACAAGAATATACGCCTAGTCGAGGTAACGACAAGATAGCTAGGGTGAATGCAGTAGCCGATTTATTTTCTTCTGGCATTGTTTGGGCACCTGCTACTCGATGGGCGGAAGAAGTTATAGAAGAGTTTGCGTCTTTCCCTAATGCAGAGCATGACGACTTAGTGGATAGCAGTACGCAAGCACTGTTAAGGTTTAGGCAGGGTGGATTTGTACCATTGTATTCTGATGAAGAAGACGAAGAGATAGATAACACTCGAATCGCAAATTATTATTAGGAGAGTTAATTGGCTATTGAAAGAACCCCTGCTACGCCAGTAGAGGGAGTAATAGAACAAGAACCTCAAGAAGAACAATTAAATATCATGATTGAGAATCCTGATTCAGTTGCTATTGAAACTGAAGATGGAGGTATGATTATTGATTTTGATCCCAAAGCAGATTCTCCTGATGCAGGTTTTAATAGTAATCTAGTAGAATTTATTGACGAAAACGAATTAGAGCGTATAGGCTCTGAGTTAGTTAATGCTTATACGATGGACAAGGACTCTCGCAAAGATTGGGAGGATACCTATACCAAAGGTCTAGATCAGCTAGGATTGAAGATAGAGGAACGCACACAGCCTTGGAATGGGGCTTGTGGTGTGTTCCATCCTATGCTGAGTGAAGCAGTTATTAGATTCCAATCACAAGCGATAGCAGAGATATTTCCGGCTAGTGGTCCAGTAAAGACCAAGATAGTTGGAAAGATGACAGAAGATAAGACAAAGCAGGCGCAAAGAGTAGAAGACTATATGAATTATCTTCTCACTCATGAGATGTCAGAGTATCGGACTGAAACAGAAAAGCTTTTGTTTTCTCTACCGTTAGCAGGTTCTGCATTTAGAAAAGTTTATTACGATCCCAACTTAGATCGACCTAGTGGAATATTTATTCCCTCAGAAGATGTTGTTGTTAACTATGGTGCAAGTGATNTAGAGACTTGCGAGAGAGCAACGCATGTAATGAGAAAGTCATCAAATGATATTAGAAAGATGCAGGTTAGCGGATTCTATAGAGATATAGAGATACCAGATTCACCCAGTAACTATTCTGATATTACTGAGAAGTACAATGAATTAACGGGCGAACANGCAATGGATGCCTACGATCAAAGGCATGTTCTGCTAGAGATGCAAGTTAATCTTGACCTTCCCGGCTTTGAAGACATGAAAGATGGCAAGCCTACAGGAATACAGTTACCTTATGTGGTGACGTTGGAATATCCGACTGGCACTATTCTTTCAATAAGAAGAAACTATTACGAAGATGATGATCAAAAGAAAAGAAGATCGCATTTTGTTCACTATCAATATTTGCCCGGTTTAGGCTTCTATGGCTTCGGTTTGATCCACATGATAGGTGGGTTGGCTAAATCTGCTACAAGCCTTCTAAGACAGCTTGTGGACGCAGGAACGCTATCTAATCTACCGGGTGGACTAAANGCTAGAGGACTTAGGATAAAAGGAGATGATACTCCTATAATGCCCGGTGAGTTTAGAGATGTTGACGTTCCGGGTGGTGCTATACGAGACAATATAACTTTTCTTCCTTACAAAGAACCTTCTCCCACTTTGTATCAACTGTTACAAAATATAGTTGAGGAAGGAAGGCGATTCGCTAGTATCTCCGACATGAAAGTTAGCGACATGAACTCGCAAGCACCAGTCGGAACCACCTTAGCTTTATTAGAAAGAAACATGAAAGTGATGAGTGCAGTNCAAGCAAGACTACACGCATCGATGAAAAAAGAATTTGATATCTTAGTCACCGTCATCAATGACTTCGGTAATCCTAGCTATCCTTACGAGACAGACGAAGAAGAACAAATTAAGTCAACAGACTTTGATAAGCGAATCGATGTGTTACCAGTTTCTGATCCTAATGCGGCTACGATGGCTCAAAGAATCATGCAGTATCAAGCGGCTATGCAGTTAGCGCAGTCTGCACCAGAGATGTATGATTTGAAAGAGTTGCATAGACAAATGCTAGAAGTGCTAGGCATACAAGATGTGGATGATGTGATACCGTCTGAAGATGACATACCTCCTGTTGATCCAGTGAGTGCGGTGCAGAACTTAATTAATAATAAACCCGTCAAAGCTTATGAGTTCCAAGATCATGACGCACATATCGGAACAGTTGCCGCGGCACAAGATAATCCAGAGATACAAGCAATACTTGGACAGTCTCCTAATGCAGGAGCGATACTAGCGTCAGCATCCTCTTATGTAAATGATCATCTAACAATGAAGTTTAGAGATCAGGTAGAAAAAGAAATGGGTGTAGCATTGCCACCGATAGGCGAGCCTATACCTGCTGATGTAGAGAAGAGAATATCCGAGCTTGTTGCACAGGCGGCACAAAGAGTTACACAAAGAGCAATGCAAGAAGCAGAGCAAAGCAGAATAGCAGAAGAGCAACAAGACCCATTAATACAAATGAAAGAAAGAGAGATTGCGGCTAAAGAAGCAGACATACAGCGCAAGTCTATGGGTGATCAAGCAAGATTCCAGTTGGCGGGTCAGAAGCAAATGGCTCAGCAACAACTAGAAGCGCAAAGACTAGAATTAGAAAGACAGAAGATTGCTATCGAAGCGCAACTAGAAGAAACAAAATTACAGGCGCAAATTGCTAGCGAATTGCAAGAAAGTGAAAGAGCTAGCAGTGAGCAAGCAGTGGAAGACTTCAAGACAGGACTTGACATCGCTAAGGATATAATTAAAGATAGCACTTAGTATGTTAAACGATATAAAAGAGCAATCACTTTCTGAGTGGTTAAAAGTCAGAGTCCGTACTTTGATGAACGAACACGCAGATCATTTAGCAACGGGGAGTGTAAAAGACTTCGCAGAGTATAAAAGGATATGCGGTGTAATCGAGGGCTTAGCCCTTGCAGAGCGTGAGATGTTAGATTGGATAGATCAACACACGAGAGAATAGGAACTCAACTCCTTAAGTTGTGCAAATTATGAGTGAACAAAAAATAGAAGTAGAAGCTGTCGATAAACCAGAAGTCGATAAAGAAGTTAAAAGTCAACTGCCCGACCCGAAAGGTTGGAAACTATTAGTTGCTATGCCAGAGGTAGAAGAATCTACTAAAGGTGGTATTCTCAAAGCAACATCTACAATGAGAGATGAAGAGGTCAGCAATATCTGCGGATATGTGTTAAAGCTAGGACCTGATGCATACTCAGATAAAAATAGATTCCCAACTGGACCTTGGTGTAAAGAAGGTGACTGGGTTGTGTTTAGGGCTTATTCTGGCACTCGTATGAAAATGTATGGGAAAGAGTTTCGTCTTATTAATGACGACACTGTGGAAGCAGTTGTTGAGGACCCAACAGGAGTAGTAAGAGCATGAGTGATCAATCAGCAGAAGAATCTATTCAAACAGAATTTACCCCCAATAGCGAAGGCAAGTTAGAGCCGCAAACTATGGAAGATAAATTCTTTGGAGTTAAGACGGAAATACAAAAGACAGATGACAGCGATTTAAAAGTAGAAGTCGTTGACGAAGATGCAGTTATACCAGAGCCAAAGCAAACGACTGAAAAACCTGTAGATGATGAAACGCTAGATAAAGAGATATCAGATTATAGCGAGAGAGCAGGTAAAAGAATTAATCAAATTAAATATGAATATCATGAAGAGCGTAGGGCNAAAGAGTCTGCACTAAAAGAAAAAGAAGAAGCAATCAAACAACTTAAAACCCTAATGCATGATAATCAAAGGCTACAACAAATTGTGGCTGAAGGCGGTAAGGTTGTTAATGAGCAGGCAAAGAACAATGCTCAGTTTGCAAAACTATCAGCACAAGCTAAATATAAAAGAGCCTATGATGAGGGAGATGCTGAGGCAATGGCTCAAGCGCAAGCAGAGTTGACTAAAGCAACTTTAGCAGAGCAACAAGCGCCTAACTATGCTACGGCAATGCAACAGCAAATTGTAGCCAACATGCCTGAGCAACAAGTTCAGCAACCTACACCAGACCCAGATATGCAAGCGTGGGCGCAAAAGAATCCTTGGTTTATGAGCCAAGACCCCGCGCACAAAGAGATGACATCATTTGCTATGTTTCTAGATCAAAAGTTACAGGCAAGTGGAGTAGACCCTGCAACCCAAGCGCAAAAGTATTACGCAGAAATAGATGCAGGGATGAGAAGTCAGTACCCTAATTTTTTTGGAGTAACTCAAGCAAGTGTTGAAACAACACCAGAGTTGCCGATAGAAGAGAAAAGACAACCTGCAAATGTTGTCGCTCCCGCATCGAGGAATAGTGGGAGTAATAAAAATCCTCGCAATGTACGATTGACTCAGACCCAAGTTAAATTAGCACGACAACTTGGAATAAGTCCTGAGCAATACGCAAGACAATTATTAAAGGACTCAGTATGACTGAAGAACTAGATAAATTACTGGAAGAGGTCCAAGACCCTTCCGCACCTGTGCGTACCCCGAGGGGTTCTGAAAGCCGAGAGGTTACCCAACGAGTTGAGAGTTGGGAAAATCCATCAAATTTACCAAGTCCTGATCCACAACCGGGATGGGTTTTTAGATATATAAGGACAAGTATTTTAGGTAATACTGACAATCCAAATGTATCAAAAAAATTCAGAGAGGGTTGGATACCTTGTAGGGCAGAAGACCATCCAGAATTACATATTCATATGATGGACTATAAGTCTGAATGGGCGGAGAAAGGACATATTGAAATTGGTGGACAGTTGTTATGCAAGATGCCAAAAGAGAAAGCAGATGCTAGGGATCAACATTTCCAACGCATGGCTAGAACTCAGATGGATTCTGTAGACAACGTATACTTTAAGGATCAAGATTCCAGAATGGCTACCAAACAAGTCTTTGAAAGAAAGTCCAAAACAACCTTTGGTAGAGATTCCTAATCTTGATAGATTTGTAACTCTATTTTGAGGAAAATATTATGGCTTCAACAGCGGCTCCTAGCGGAGCGAATCCTGTCGGATCATTAGTTTCCTGTGCTTACAATGCAAAAGTTACACACTATAAGATAAAGAATAACTTCGGGACTGCTATATTTTATGGTGACTTTGTAAAGTGGGCGGATGATAATCCAAACACTACTATTCAGAAAGACACAGGTACTACATCAATGACACCTATCGGAGTATTTTTAGGTTGTTCATATACTGATCCTACTACAGGACAATTTACTCAAAGCCCACAATACCCCGCTTCAACAGCGGCAGATGATATTGTGGCATATGTAGCGTCTGACCCATTCCTAGTAATGAAAATGCAATCAGATGAGTCTTTGACTCAAGACGATCTAGGAAAGAATGTTGGAGTAGTGCAAACTGCGGGATCGACTGTATTCGGCATAAGCAAGAATGCGGTTGACGGAAGCACTGCAAACACTACTAACACTTTACCACTTAAGATTATTGACTTTGTCGATGGTCCAGACAGTGCTATTGGTGACAGTTTCACAGACGTATTGGTGATGTTCAACGTAGGGCATCAATTACTTAACACAACTGGCATCGGCTAATAGGAGTATATTATGGCGGCTATTTCAAGAGCTAATGAATTAAAGCAACTCCTACCCGGCTTAAACGCTTTGTTTGGAGATGAGTACAACAACTACGAGAACGAGCACGAGCAAATTTATGTAAGCGAAAACTCAGAGCGATCATTCGAAGAAGAGTTGAAGCTTTCTGGATTTGGTGCGGCTCCAGTAAAAGATGAAGGCGCGGCAATATCTTATGATGTAGCGCAAGAGTCTTTTGTGGCTCGTTACACACACGAGACAATCGCTTTGGGCTTCTCAATCACTGAGGAAGCAATGGAAGACAATTTGTATGTAAGTCTTTCAGCTAGGTATACCAAGGCTCTAGCAAGAGCAATGGCTTACACTAAGCAAGTCAAAGCGGCTTTCCCATTAAACAACGGTTTCACAAATTCATTCCAGTCTGGTGATGGGGTTAACCTATTCACTGCAAGTGGTGATGGTGTAACTGGTGGTGATGGACACCCATTGGTAAGTGGCGGAAAGAACTCTAACAGACCTGTTACAGGTGCAGACTTGAACGAAACATCTTTGGAAGATGCAGTCATTCAAATCAGCAAGTGGACAGATGAGAGAGGTCTTAAGATTGCGGCTAGACCAAGAAAGCTAATTGTCCCAACTGATCTACAGTTTGTTGCTACTAGACTCTTAGAGAGTGAGTACAGAGTAGGAACTGCTGACAATGACATCAACGCGGTAAGAAGCAACGGTGTAATNCCAGAAGGCTACGCAGTTAATCATTATTTAACTGACACTAACGCTTTCTTCATTACAACTGATGTTCCTGACGGCATGAAGCATTTTGTCAGAAGTGCTATGACAACAAACATGGATGGAGACTTTTCAACTGGGAACGTGAGGTACAAGGCTCGAGAGAGATATTCTTTCGGAGTATCAGACCCACTAGGTATCTTCGGATCACCCGGTTCAAGCTAAAACAGATAGGGGAGCATCGCTCCCCTTTTTGTGCATCTAGGGTAAACGTATCTATCAACTGACCTAGCAGACTTTGCCAAGATGATAGATTTATATTTCCGAGGAGGGAATAATGGCTAACACAACTTTTAACGGACCCGTTAGATCAGAGAATGGTTTTACGGTCATTTCAAAAAATTCATCAACAGGTGCAATCACTACTGAGTTCACGTTAGATACTAACGGAATGCAAGTCACGCCTGTTGCATTAGCTGATACCACAGCTATTTCTTTAACAGCTACCACGCATGGCGGTAGAGTTTCTGTCGTTCCTGCTTTGTCAGCGAACTTAACATTAACTTTGCCATCACCTTCAGCAGGTGTTTACTTTAAGTTAATTTATGGTGGAGCCGCAGAAGAAACAGAGAATCTAATTATTACCACAGGTTCTTCTACTAATTTCTTTATTGGTGGTATCGTACACTTAGATTCAAATGCTGATAATACATCGGTTTACGCAGATGGTGATTCTAACTTTATATTAACGCTAACAGACTTCGGCTTGTTTGAAATTAATATATTAGCTAAGGATAGCACTAACTGGTATATCTGGGGAAACCAAGAAGGTGCAGATGCGCCTGCATTCTCAGACTCTTAATAGGAGTAAGTTATGGCTGATACAGTAACCACACAAACCATCATTGATGGTGAAAGAAATTGCATTATGAAGTTTACCAACGTAAGCGATGGTACTGGAGAATCTGCCGTAGCCAAAGTAGATGTATCTGCTTTATCATCTAATAGCGATGGCAAAGCTTGCTCTGAAGTAAGAATAATGCGAGTGAGCCACGCTATTGTAGGTATGTCTGTTCAACTTTTCTTTGATGCCACTACGAATGTTCTACTTATGGAGTTAGCAGAAAGTAGCAACGGTCACATGGAGTTCAAAGAGTTTGGTGGTATTCCTAATAATGCAGGGAGTGGTAAGACAGGAGATGTACTTTTTACCACGAAAGGACACAGTTCAGGAGACACTTACTCCATCGTATTAGAGATGGTGAAAGTTTATTCTGATTAAGGGAGTTAATTATGGCTTATATAATTGCTGAAAACGGTAATTTTCCGCCACAGTATATGGTGATGTTAGAGAGAGAGGATGGGGTATATGTCCCTGTCTTTGGGCCTGATCCAGATATCGAAGATGCTGTAAGAAAAAAAGCAGAACTCGAGGGTTCAGATGCCAGAGCGAGGAACGATTATGGGCATTATATTGCAGACGATCCCTCTACACCCGATATCAATGAGGCTTATGTAGCAGGTAAAGCACCTGCTAAAAAGAAAGCTACCGCGAAAAAGAAAACGACTGCGAAGAAAAAAACAGTCAAGAAGTAATGCTAACAAAATCTCTATTGGAAAAAGAAATACGTCAATGGAGTGAGGAAGTTCTAGAAAGTCCTAACAAAGACTTTAATAATATGCCTGCTTGCCCTTTTGCTAAACAATCATGGAATAGCGGAAGGGTGCAGGTTGTATTAGGAGAGGGAGGGCTTTGGGAAGATTTAGTTGATCTGATAAAAAACTTTGATGATACATACGATGTCATTGTTTATTGTGGCACTGACTANGATGAAATATCAGCAGAGGAGTTTGAAGATAGGCTAGATATACTTACTGAAGTATCAGTACCAAAGGATATTTGGATTATGGGGACGCATCCAGATGCGGATGATATACCTCATGCAGTAAATCAAGATCACTTTGAAGCTTTAACTGAAGACAACTATTATCAAATATTTGTGCAAAGACTAGGTTATCTAGTCAAGTCATCTGATAGTATTGCAAGGAAGGGATACTATCAAAACTACACCGAAGAAAATTTTAATTCACTTGTTACTAAGAGGAAAGAACGATGCCCGGTATGATGAAAGACAAAGTTAAAAAAATGCGTGGCGGCAAAAAAGCTAAGACCAAAACTAAAAAGATGATGGGTGGTATGAAAACCAAAACCAAAAAGATGAGAGGAGGCATGAAGACCAAAACTAAAAAGATGATGGGCGGAATGAAAACTTCTCCTAAGAAGAAAATGATGGGCGGCATGAAAACTGGAGTTGGAAAGAAAAAGTTTGAAATGCGCGGCATGATGGATGGAGGTAAAGTAGAAAACTTCCAAGATTATGTTAAAAGAATGTTTGGTGGCGGTCAGTCTTAATTATTGACTGGTAAATATTTATTATGTCTAGAGCCGCTAAAGATTCTCGGCTAAAGCGAGCAGGAGTTAGCGGTTACAATAAACCTAAAAGAACTCCCAATCACCCTACTAAATCGCACATCGTTGTTGCTAAAGAAGGCGACAAGATAAAGACGATTCGCTTTGGTCAACAAGGAAAGAAAGTAGGTACGCTTAAGGGTACAGCAGGTAAACCTAAAAAGGGTGAGTCTGCTCGTATGAAAGCGAAGAGAAAATCTTTTAAAGCTAGACACGCTAAAAATATTAAGAAAGGTAAAATGTCAGCGGCATGGTGGTCGGATAAAGTAAAATGGTAATGACAAGAGCTAATTTTAGAATAACGACTAGTCGCGCACCTGCGAGTAAAAAAAAGTATGCCTCTAAAAAAAGGAAGGTCAAGAAAAGTAATAAGCGATAATATATCAAAGCTTGTGGATGAGGGTAGACCTCAGAAGCAAGCTGTTGCTATTGCATTACAAAAAGCAGGAAAGAATGAAAAGAAAAAGAGACCCCAAAAAAGGAACAGGTAAAAAGCCCAAGGGCAGTGGCAGAAGGCTGTATACGGATGAGAATCCAAAAGATACAGTGTCTATTAAGTATGCGACTCCTACTGATGCTAGAAAGACAGTAGCCAAAGTTAAAAAAATTAACAAACCTTTTGCTAGAAAAATACAAATACTTACTGTGCTTGAGCAAAGAGCTAAGGTCGCAGGTAAAAACGAACAGGCTAAAATAGCTAAAGCAGGTAAAGAAGCCATTAGGAGAAAGCATGGCAAGTAGCGGAACAACTACATTTAATCTAGATTTGTCTGACATTATGGAAGAAGCATACGAGCTATGCGGTCTTACCATGCGTTCAGGCTATGATTATAGAACTGCTAGAAGAGCTTTGAATCTTATTTTTCTGGAGTGGCAGAACAAAGGATTAAACCTTTGGAAGATAGAACAAGATACACAAGCGTTAACCGCAGGCACTAGTAGCTATGCGGCTAACAGTGCGGCATTAGAAATAGTGGATGCGTTTATTAGAACAGATGCAGGCGATACAGATAAACAGTTTGACCAACAACTAACTAGGATATCTAGAACACAATACAATCATCAAGCTAAAAAGTTATCGAGGTCTAAGCCTACACAGTTTCATGTAGATAAAGGAACCAGTAGCATCAATATAGTTCTTTGGTCTACGCCTGATAGCGCACAAACATATACATTAGTTTATGATTACATCAAAAGAATTGAAGATGCAGGAGACTTAGCTTCTAATAATGCTGATGTTCCTGCAAGGTATTTGCCCTGTTTAACTTATGCGTTGGCCTACAACATTGCTTGCAAAGAAATGGAAGCGCAACAAAGAGTGCCAATGATAAGAAACAGATACATGGAGCTATGGGATGAAGTGTCTGATGCAGATAGAGAAAGAGCATCAGTTAGTTTTGTTCCCGGTGGTAATGTGTATTAGACATGGCTTACGCAAAAAGTACAAAAGCACTAGGCATATGCGATAGGTGCGGATTTACATATAAACTATCCGAGCTAAAGTATGAGGTCCAAGACGAAACAAGAAACGGACTAAGAGTTTGTCATGATTGTTTTGATCCAGACCAACCTCAGTTTCAAGTAGGTCGATTAAATATTACTGATCCTATGTCTTTATTTAATCCTAGACCTGATAGTGGAGANATTGACTCTACAGAATACTTTGGATTTGGTCCCGTTAATGGCACTGGTCTTGTGCTTAGAGCAGAAACAGGCAAGGTATTACGCATAGTAATATCATGACATATGCAGAATTAAAAAGTTTAATACAGAACTATTTAGAGAATACAGAGTCTACTTTTGTTACTGACTTGCCTCAAATAATACAGCAAGCAGAAAACAGAATACTAAGAACAGTAAAGCTACCTGTGTTTAGAAAGAATGTATCAGGTACTTTAACAAGTGGTAATGAATACTTAGCTACTCCAACTGACTTTCTATCTAATTATTCTTTATCGTTTACTAGTTCTAGCAAACAAACATTTTTATTATTTAAAGACGTTAATTTTATTAGAGAAGCATATCCAAATAGAGCAACTACTAGTGCTCCTAAGCATTATGCTTTATTTGATAACTCTAGTTTTATAGTAGGTCCAACACCTGATAGCAATTACACAGTAGAATTACATTACTTTTACAGTCCTGATTCTATTACAGCAGGTGCAGATAGTGGGACAACATGGTTATCTACTAATGCAAAAAATACTTTACTCTATGGTTCTATTTTAGAGGGATACACATACATGAAAGGTGAGCCTGATTTAATGGCATTGTATGAGAAAAGGTATGAGCAAGCATTAGCTAGATTAAAAGAACTTGGTGAGGCAGAAAATACAAGAGATCAATATAGGGATGATCAATATCGTATAAGGAGAAGTTAATGTTAAGTGTTGATTTAACATCAACGATTGGGAGTGTTACAGTAAAAACCACACAAAATCAAGGACTTAGTCCTGAGTATTGGACAGAAAGAATAGTTGAAAAGTTAGTAAGTGTTAGCGATCAAGCTGATCCTATGGTCAAAGCGCAAGCAATGGCATTTAAGGATAAAATACATTTTGTAGTTCTAGCATACATGAAGCAGGCGATTGCTAGTGACAGATCAACTATTGCAGGTTTATTAGACAAACAAGGTCATAGGGATATGGCTGATATTATTAGGAGATTATAATGGCTATATCACAAGCTATGTGTACATCATTCAAAAAAGAGTTGATGGAAGCAAAACACAATTTTTTAAATTCAGGTGGTAATGATTTTAAATTAGCTTTATATACTAGCTCTGCTTCTTTAGGTGCAGGCACAACTGCTTACACTACGAGCAATGAAGTAAGCGGAACAGGTTATAGTGCTAAGGGTTCTTCTTTAACAAGAGTTGATCCTACCACTTCGAGCACAACAGCATTTACAGACTTTGCTGATCTTACATTTTCTTCTGCCACTATCACTGCTAACGGAGCATTGATATTTAA
>FUFK010120383.1_pt1 | contig 13420 bp, 13 predicted proteins | sample 1021851 | NCBI WGS metagenome assembly FUFK01 (sample SAMEA51879418, study PRJEB19060) | metagenome | reverse complement strand
TACGGTACAGTATTTTAAATTGGGGTAGTCTGTTGTTGAACAGCTAGGAGCGTTATTCACTGGTGGAGGTGTAACTATTGGAGTTATNATTTCTTCNGAAGTTCCGCNACTTCCTCCGCCACANCCNNNNAANAANATAANTGANANCATNNATAATNTTTNANATNTTTTNATNNTTTNTTTCATAANANGNGATNTGATTATANCAATNAATTTGACTGNAATTTAAATATTTANGAGGATANGNATTATGNATANNTTTTTNAACATACTNACNTATGCAATTGGNCTTCTTTTTNTATTTAANGGACTNATGTGGCTCANTAGCCCANCAGATATNGCNTCAANTCTNGGAATGCCATTATTAACNGGTCACGGTNTAAGNACACAAATNGGNGANTTAGCNAGNTTCTTTTTAGTTGTTGGNATTTTTNCNTTNCTNGGTGCTTANACCAAAAAAACNNATTGGTTNTATGCACCTGCAGCTTTAGTNGGTTTTGCNGCNNTNTCANGAATNATNGCTTACCTTGCTCATGGTGCTGCTTTATCGACTGATAAAATAGTGGTCGAAGTTATTGTTATGGGTATCTTATTATTCGTTGTGAAGAAAAGTTAGATCCAAGTTATTTAGATTTGATCTTATTATTATCATAGGACTGATGCCGACCAACCTTAAAGCTTCTTAAAGATGCNTGTTTTGTTTTTCGGCCGCGCACTCTTTTCTTCCATACCAAAAAGGACCCTGAATTTAATTCTTTTTGCATTAGTTTCTTAACGCCAGCTTGGTCTAAATCAAATTCTTGTTTGATGGCTTCAAAAGGAGTTCTATCCTCCCATGCCATTTCAATNATCCTGGATATTTCTTCTCGATTAAACTTAGGCATTTGATTGAAATAAAGTATTTTCTCTCATATATATAACTATATGAAGTATCTTGTAGCTGGTTCAACAGGCTTAATTGGAAAAAACCTAATTAATATTCTATCGGAAAATCATCAGGTAACAGCACTTACTCGAAGAGATTATAAATTCCCAGAGAATGTAGATCAGCTTATCTTAAATTATGAAAATAGTTTTGAGTTGCCGCAAGCCGATCACCTGTTTATATGTCTTGGTTTTCCTGTGGAATTATTAGATCTAATTGTGATGCGAGGTTCTGTAAAAAAACTATTTTATAAGGTTGATTATGACTATGTTTGTCATCTTGCTGAAAAAGCAAAATCAAATGGCATTGAAAATGTATCAGTGATTTCAGCGGTAGGAGCACACGCTAAATCCTTGAACTATTATTTAAAAATCAAAGGATTAATGGAGCAAAAACTTAAAAGTTTAAATTTTAAAAAATTGAATATTTTTCAACCAAGTCACCTACTTGGTGAACGAGATAAACCGCAAGGTCATGACGTAAAGCTTTTCGAAGATATCACTAATTTTTCTGGACAATTCCTTTTTGGACCTCTGAAAAAATTCAAAAATGTTGCAGCAGCAGACATTGCNGAATTAATGGCCAAAAAATCTAGTGANAGTAGCAACGGCNTCAANATATATACTAGACTAGATATATGACANTACTTAGAACANCTGAAGANAGATTTNATGGTTTAAAGGANTTTNATTTTGAACCAAATTATTTTGAAGTNTGNCACGGNGAAGACAAATTAAGAATGCATTATTTAGATGAAAATNCATCATCTAAAGANGTAGTGCTTTTNNTGCATGGNGAACCATCATGGTGNTANTTNTATCGAAANATTATTCCGCACCTNGTTGAAGCTGGGAAGAGNGTAATAGCACCTGATTTAATTGGGTTTGGAAAATCAGATAAATATAAAGATAAAGATGCCTACACGTATGCAAACCATATTGATTGGACTTCTCAATTATTTGATCACTTACAACTGGATAANATAATTTTATTTGCTCAAGATTGGGGAGGNTTNATNGGTTTAAGAATACTAACTGCCCAGCCAGATAAATTNNGTGGNCTTNTTGTNTCNAATTCAGGATTGCCAGTAGGAATTGGNGCNACCGAAGGCTTNAATCAATGGTTAAATTACAGTCAAACAGTTGAGGATTTTAATTGTGGCAAGATTGTCTATCAAGGCAGTATGAAAAAGCTTGATGAGGCAGAAATAGCTGCCTACAATGCGCCTTTCCCGGATGAAACTTATAAAGCNGGTGCAAGAGCATTNCCATTACTTGTGCCAATAACTGACGGTCATGACCAAGTGAAAGAAAATATTGAAGCTTGGGAAGTTTTGAAAACTTTTACGAAACCTACTCTAGCAATTTTTGGTGAATACGATATGTCTTTTAGAGATCAAGACAAATATATCATTGAAAAAATTCCAGGAGCCAAAGGATTGAATCACAGGTGGATTGAAGCTGGACATTTTTCGCAAGAAAACCAACCTGAATTAATTGCTAAAGAAATAATAAACTTAGTTTAGAAATAGTCAGGCATTTCTCTCAAAGCTTCTTTTCCCCAAAAAATTTGGTTGTTAAGAAAGAAAGTTGGCACTCCAAATGCACCAGCACTTACGGCATCTTCAGTATTTTTTATTAGTTTTTGCTTAACTGCTGGATCTGATGTTCTTTCAAGAATTTTTTCACCACTTAGCCCAGACTTATTTAAATGATCAATAAGAATTTCTGTATCTCCCATATTTTTTTTGTCTTCCCACATGCCTTGGGCGATAGAGTCTATATATTCAATCAAAAAATCGTCTTCCTGGGCAACTAGAGCTGCTCTTTGCATAGTAAGTGTATTAATTGGAAAATGGGGATTGAAGCAAAATTTTGTTAATTTATGTAACTCGACAAAACGTTTTATTTCTACATCAAAATAATTGAATTTATTTGGAATATCGACATTTGCGATCATGGGAGGTTGGTTATTTGATAACTTATGAATACCTCCTAACAAACATATTTCATAATCAAATTTAACCGAATACTTTTTTTCATACTCAGGTATTACTTTATGGCAAAGATAACCATTTGGACTAGCGATATCAAANANAAATTTAATGGTAACCATATNGGNATAAGTAATTTAATATTATCTTAAGATTAAATTATAAANANAAGANTATTTTGAAAAAAGGATCAGTAATAATTNTTGGANCTGGACCAGGTTTGGGNTCAAGCTTGGCTAGAAAATTTGCTAAAGAAGGTCATCATGTCTTTGTTGTAAGAAGGGAACGAAATGCATCAGCATTGGACGAGCTTTGCAATGAAATCGAAAGTAGTGGCGGAAATGCTACAGCTATTCCAACCGATGCTCGGGATGAAGAGCAAGTTATAAATTTATTTTCCAAGATAAGTGAACATGGTCAGATTGACTGTGTAATTTTTAATATTGGTGCAAATGTTTTCTTTCCAATCAAAGAAACAACTGCCAGAGTGTTTAAAAAAGTTTGGGAAATGGCTACCTTTGCAGGTTTTTTAGTTGGTCGAGAATCAGCTAAACACATGAAAAATAACGGTACTATCATTTTCACAGGTGCTACAGCTTCAGTTAGAGGGAGTTCTGGCTTCAGTGCTTTTTCATCCGCTAAATTTGGTTTAAGAGCGCTCGCTCAGTCGCTTGCGAGAGAGCTAGGACCACAAGGAATTCACGTTGTTCATACAATCATTGATGGAGCCATTGACCATCCATGGATTGAAGAAAATTTTCCAGAAACTTACAAACTTAAAGAAGTGGATGGTATTTTAAATCCTGATCAAATTGCTGAAACATATTACAATCTACATTTACAAGAAAAATCTGTGTGGACACATGAAATTGATTTACGTCCCTACATGGAGAAATTTTGAGTATGAGTAAAGAAGTAAAAGAATTTTTTTCTACCTACAGTGACTTTGTAAAAAAAGTTACAAGTGAACCAAGTCTTGATCTTGAGGCTCTTAAAACTAGCTTAAAAAATATTGACGAAAAATCTCCAATTGAGTCTGCTAGATTACTAACTGCTGCCTTAGGTTTGGGAAGTGAATCTGGAGAATTTGTAGAAATTGTTAAAAAAATGTTTCTTCAAGGTAAGCCACCGACAGAAGACAATATTTTTCATATGAAAAGAGAGCTTGGGGATATTATGTGGTACTGGGTAACAGCATGTGCTGCCTTAAAACTCGATCCTTACGAAGTAATAAGTGAAAATCAGCAAAAACTTGAAGCCAGATATGGGGAACAATTCGAAGTCCAAAGAAGTGAGGTCAGAAAAGAAGGCGATTTATAAATTCGTTGTAATCTTTTTTTAAATCAATTTTACTGACTCATCTAATCTTTGTCTTTACACAATAAAACCAGCAAAAGAGAAATTTATTAAGAGAAAGTTTATAATTAACATGGCTAGATTATGGTTTTCCATAGGAGTAAAAGTTGCAAAAGAAAATCTCTTTAAGCGATAAGTATGAAAAAAGGGAAGGTAAAATTTTCCTTACCGGCATACAAGCACTTGTTAGGCTTCCTTTAATTCAAAAAGATCTTGATACTCAAAATAATCTTAATACCGGAGGATTTATCTCAGGTTACAAAGGCTCACCTCTTGGTGGTTATGATTTAGAACTCAGTAAAGCTCAAAAATATTTAGATGAAAAAAATATATTTCATCAACCTGGTTTAAATGAAGAACTGGGAGCTACTGCAGTTTGGGGCGCTCAACAGGGTGAATTCAAACAAAGAGGAAAAAAAGATGGCGTATTTGGAATATGGTATGGGAAAGGTCCAGGCATGGATAGAACAATGGATGTATTTAAACATGCCAACGCTGCAGGCTCATCAAAATACGGTGGTGTGCTAGCCATTGCCGGTGATGATCATGCTGCAAAATCGTCGACATTGCCTCATCAATCNGATCATAACTTTATGAGTGCATTTATGCCTTATCTTTACCCTTCAGGTGTTGATGAAATTGTTAGATTCGGACTCTTAGGTATAGCTATGAGCAGATATAGTGGCTGTTGGACAGGTTTTAAAATAGTTTCTGATGTTGCAGATTCAGGAAAAAGGTATGATACAGAGTTAGAAAAATTTCCAATAGTAATTCCAGATGAAAGCTACTTAGGAGAATATAAAGATCTTCCTAGAAACATACTTTATTCTGACACACCTAGAGAACAAGATTATAGATTGCAAAGAGCAAAAGGTTTTGCCGCACAAGAATTTGTAAGAGCAAACAATATAGATGTGTCTATGTGGAAAAGCGGTAATTCTAAAATGGGAATAATNACCGCTGGAAAATCCTACAACGATGTTAGAGAGGCATTAAGGTGGTTAGACATTGACGAGACTAAGGCAAAAGAACTTGGTATTTGTATTTATAAAGTTGGTATGCCATGGCCATTAGAACCTCATGGAGTTAGAGAGTTTTGTGAGGGTTTGGATACTGTTTTGGTAGTTGAAGAGAAAAGAGAACTTATAGAGCATCAAGTAAAATGGCAATTATACAACTGGAAAGAAAGTGTCAGACCGACGGTAATAGGTAAACAAGATGAATTTGGAAATTGGTTATTGCCAGCTGAAAATGATTTGCCTTTACAAACTATTGTAGAAGCAATTTCAACTAGACTTCATAAAATAACAGGTGACTCTGATTTACTAAACAATCTTGAATGGTTTAGAAAACGAAATGAAAAACAAAGTAATTTAGAAGCACCAATAATCAGAAAACCATTTTTTTGTTCAGGGTGTCCTCATAATTCATCTCTAAAGGTCCCAGAAGGCAAAAGAGCATTAGGTGGAATAGGGTGCCATTACATGGCTGTTGACTCGATAGAAAGTACAGAATTTTTTACCCAAATGGGGGGAGAAGGAACGCCGTGGATAGGAATTGCACCTTTTTCTCATGAAAAACATGTATTTGCAAACTTGGGTGACGGCACATACAAACATTCTGGCATTTTAGCTATCAGGGCTTCGTTAGATGCAAATGTGAATATAACCTACAAAATTCTTTACAATGATGCGGTCGCAATGACTGGTGGGCAAGAGATTGGTTCTAACTGGGATGTTGAAGGAATAGTAAAACAAGTTCTAGCGGAAGGAGTAAAAAAAGTCTCAATCTTGTCCGAGGATCCTAAAAGATACAACCAACTAGTGAACAGTGAAGTTAAAAGCCTGCACAGAGATGCGATCATTACCGAACAAGAAGAGTTGAGCCAATATGAGGGAGTGAGTGTTCTAATCTTTGATCAGACTTGTGCTGCTGAAAAGAGGAGAAGAAGAAAAAGGGGCTTGATGGAAGATCCAAAAAAAAGAGTAGTCATAAATAAAGATGTTTGTGAAGGTTGTGGCGATTGTTCTGTTCAGTCAAATTGTGTCTCTATAGAACCCTTAGAAACTGAATTAGGGAGAAAAAGAAAAATTAATCAATCGAACTGCAATAAAGACTACTCATGCATTAAAGGATTTTGCCCATCTTTTATAACAGTGGATGCAGAGATTAAAAACAATACTGAATTTAAAGATCTTGGAGAACTACCAGAGCCACAACAAAAAACCAATCAGGACATTAATAATATTATGTTGACGGGAATTGGCGGTACTGGAGTTTTGACTATATCTGCCATCCTGGCATATGCAGCACACTATGAGGGCAAAGATTCATCGGTTCTAGATATGACAGGCCTAGCGCAGAAAGGTGGAGCAGTATGGTCGCACATAAAAATATTTGAAAAAAATAATAAGCCTTATAGTCAAAAAATTTCACCTGGTTCGGCTAATGTTTTATTAGCCTGTGATGGAGTAGTGGGCACGAAGCCTGAAATTCAAGAGGTAATTTCCCAAGAAAAAACAATCACGGTTTTAAATAGCAACAGTGTACCAGTAGCTGATTTTATAACCCAAAGAGATATAGATTTTAAAAATAACGATGTTTTTCATATGCTTGAAAACACCACTAAAAAAATTATTTCAAATATTCCAGCAATTAGTATTTCAGAAAAATTATCTGGTGATGCTATAGGTACGAACATGTTGATGTTAGGTAGTGCTTATCAAAATGGTTTGATTCCTTTAAAGGCTGAAAATATTTTTAAAGCAATAGAGCTGAATGGTATTGGCGTAGAAAGAAATCTATACAACTTTAATCTAGGAAGGCTATATACAATTAATCCAAATCATGAAATTTTTTCATTCTTATCCGAAAATGAAGTAAAGGAGTTAAATTCAATCGAACTTTTCGAAGATCGCTTGGAGCGCATTAAAATTTATGATGAAAGGCTGGTCGAAGATTTTAAGAAAGATAAAAACCTCATTGATCTGATATTGTCTCAGGAAGCTGATACTGAGAATATTACAAAAGAGGCAATTAAAGAGCTATATAGGGTNTATGCAATTAAGGATGAGTATGAAGTTGCTAGAATGCACCTTGAAAGCACCGCAAAAATCTTGGATAACACTTTTAATTCTTGGAATAATCTCAAGTTTTATTTATCTCCGCCAATAATCTCATTCATCAAAGATAAAAGAACACAAAGACCGATAAAGATTGCGATCCCAGGGTATATAGCATTGCCAATTTTTAGAATTCTTAAGTCGATGAAGTTTTTAAGAGGTACTTTTTTTGACCCACTTAGTTTTTCACAAGATAGAAAACAAGATAAAGAGCACAAAGAAATCTTTAGAAATAAACTTGTTGAAATACACAATCTTATTACTGGCACTAAGGGAAAAAAATTATCGGAATTAATTGAAGTTTCAAAAGAAGTCAAAGGATATGGGCCTGTAAGAGCAGCTTCCTATGAAATTTTTAAGGCCAGAATTAACTTTCATGATAAAAAAAGCCCAAGGATATTTAGTCGCTTTTTTAGGTTTCAAAGCAAAACAAAAATTCCAGTAAAAAAACATAAAGCTCAAAAAGAAAATAGAGCAGAATGAAAAAAGTATCAGATAATTATTACGTTTCAGCACAGATAAGTGAAGAAGATCTGGATGGTCTTAAAAATGAGGGATTCAGTTTGGTAGTTTGTAATAGGCCAAATGGTGAAGAGGAAAATCAGACTGATTTTGAGCTTATCCAAAAGCGATGTGAGTCCATAGGATTAACATTCATAAATTTGCCTATGATTCCTGGTGATTTGCAATCTGAACTAATACTCGAAACCAAAAAAATTCTAGACTCAAATAAAAAAACTTTAGCTTATTGCAGAACAGGAACAAGATGCATAAATCTTTGGGCTTGTGCGAATGTGTTTAAAGAAAAGGTTGATAAAACTATTAATATCGGAACTGAAGCAGGGTACGATCTTGATCATCTGAGACCAGTATTGGATGCTATTCGCTCTAGTTCTTCTTAAACAGAAGAACAAACCAGACAATTGGAATGACTAGCAAACACCCAAAGGTAATGTTTAAGGCAAGCATTAGAGGAAAATCTACTATTGCTCCAAGAAAATCTGATAAGGAGTTTCCAATCAAAGCACCGTATAAAGCTCCATTGACTCCTGAGCCTTTAAAATATTTATCAATGTCTATGCCGAGCACAGTAGCAAAAGCTAGCACCCCATTATCAATAAGACCATAAATTATCCCGTCAGGCATTAGAAAATTCTCTTTTTCATTCTTTTCAGGGTTATGGATAAAAATAGGAAATAAACGACTTCAAATGCCGTAAAGCCTAACAAAAATGCAGATGTAAACTCGCCATAAATAAAAGTTATGATTCTGCCTAGAAGAATGCCAGAAATTAAAAACAGTAATATTTGAAAAAATATTTCTTCATGTTGAGGTTTGAGCAATGCATAAAGAGCCGAAAGACCCACTAAAAAGTTGATGCCTCCATAGACAGATCTAATTTCCGCTGAACCGAGATTAGAAGTCATGCTTAAACCAACATCATCTACATACGAAGCTGGATCAAATAGAGCCCAGCCACCTAGCCAGCCATACATCAGTGCAGTGAACAGTAAAAAAAGTTTATTTATCATTACTCATTATTTTTAGTTAGTAAGTCTATATTACCACCTGTTGCCATAACATTGTCAGTGAAAGTTTTTTCAGTGACGAAACTATGCAAATAATTTGGTCCACCTGCTTTAGGCCCAGTTCCGCTCAGCCCTTGACCACCAAAAGGTTGGACACCAACAACTGCCCCAACGATGTCTCTATTTAAATAAAAGTTTCCTACATTAGCTTTATCAAAAATTTGTTTTGCCTTATCAAGAATCCTTGAATGTACACCCATTGTTAGGCCAAAACCCGTTGCATTGATTTCATTAATTAAGTTATCAAGTTCGGATGTTTTGTAACTGATGAAATGCAATATTGGTCCAAATTTTTCGCCATCTATTTCTTTAATAGAATCAATTTTGAAGGCAATTGGGTTCATAAAAAATGATTGCTTATCAAATTCTCCCTTTGTTTCAATAAACTCTTTCCCTTGTTTTTTTAATTTTGCGACATGATCTTGTAACTTTGATATGGAAGTTTTGTTTATAATTGGCCCAATATCTGTACATGGTTTCTGAGGATCACCAACTTTAATTTCTTGCATAGCTTCATTTAAATATTCCCAGTATTCTTGTGCAATATCCTCTTGTACAAATACTACTCTTAAAGCACTACATCTTTGTCCTGAGCTATAGAAGGCTGACCTCATAACATCATCTATAACTTGTTCTTTTAATGATGACGAATCCACGAACATAGCATTTTGCCCACCTGTTTCAGCAATGAGAGTCTTAATTGGTCCTTCTGATTTTGCTAGATTGAGATTTATAGATTTAGCAGCTGTGGTTGAGCCAGTAAATGCCACACCAGTCAACTCACTAAGTTTTGTCAATTCATCACCAATGTCTTTTCCTCCGATAACTAATTGCAGTACAGATTCAGGCACACCACTTTCATGAAAAAGCTTTACTATTTGAAAAGCAATTAGAGATGTATCTTCTGCAGGTTTTGCTAAAACCTTATTCCCAGCAACTAATGCAGCAGCAATTTGTCCAATAAAAATTGCCATTGGGAAATTCCAAGGACTTATACATAGGAAATTGCCCTTTGGAGCGACCGATAAAAAGTTTCTTTCTCCAGATGGGCTTTCTAGTTCTATTGGTTTGAAAATCTTAGATGCTTGTAAACAATAATAATTGATAAAATCTATCGATTCTCTTATTTCGGCATCACAGTCTTTTAAACTTTTGCCTGCCTCTTTAACTAACAATGCATAAAATAGATTTGAATTTGCTTGTAGTAAATCTGCAACTTTTTTTAGAATTTCTATGCGATTTTCAACTGAAGCTTTTTTCCAATCGTCACCATTGTTGAAGTTAATTTTGCTTAAATTATCTTTTGTAAGATAAGATACCCTTCCTATTTTCTTTGATTGGTCGGTAGGTGAAAATTTATCTTCATATTTGTCTATAACTTCCTCACCATTAAGCAATGAGCAAGCATAAAAATCATTATTATCAAAAGCAGCTATATTTTTGGTTAAATTTTCTATCTCCATTAAATCTCCAAAATCAAAACCTTGTGAATTCTCTCTGTCTGAGAAAATTTTATTAGGTCTTGGAACCTGTTTTAAGAAATTTTTTCCTGAAAGGTTTTTAGTTGCTATCTCTATTGGATTTTTAACAACTTCTTTTACTGGAATATCTTTGGACAAGTATTTGTTTACGAAAGAACTATTAGCCCCGTTTTCTAAAAGCCTTCTGACCAAATAGGGCAGCAGCTCTTTTTTTGAACCTACGGGTGCATAAACTCTAGTTAACGGAAAATCTGAATATACTTTTTGGGCATTTCTGTATGTTAAGTCACCCATTCCGAATATTCTCTGAAATTCAAACTGATCTTCTCTGCCTTGATAGAGTTGCATAATCCCTGCAATTGTATGGGCATTGTGTGTAGCAAAATAAGGACGTAGATTTTTTGTTTCAGAAATTATTTTTGCAGTTGAAAGATAATTTAAATCGGTAAAAGATTTAGAGGTAAAAACTGGCAAATCTGCTGCGCCTTTAATCTGATGAATTTTTATCTCCTGATCCCAATAGGCGCCTTTGACTAATCGCATCATCATGCCGTTTCTATTTGCACCAAGTTCATCAATGAATTTAACAACGACTGGCGCTCTTTTGCCGTAAGCTTGTATTGCTAAACCCAAACCGCTCCAATCTTTTAAGTCTTTACGTTTAGCAAGATTCTCAATTAGATGAAGGCTCAGTTCCAACCTATCCTGTTCCTCAGCATCAATAGTTAAAGCTATATCATGTGCAGCAGACTGAACACACAACTGATAGACTCTTTCTAAAAGCTCATCCATAACTCTATCTTTTTTTGTAGCTTCGTATCTTGGATGAATGGCTGAAAGTTTTATGGAAATTTCATGAAAAGACTTCGAAAGCAAGGCATTTTTTTCACCAACTTTTCTTATTGCTTCTTCATAAGCATTAAAGAAAAAATCTACATCTGATTGTGTCCTAGCAGCTTCACCAAGCATATCAAATGAACAAGGGGTTTTAGGAAGATCGAATTTATTTAAAGCGTCATCAATATCAATACCCGATACAAATTCTTCACTTAAGATTTCCATACCTTTTTTAATTGCTTCTCTTAGAATTGGATCACCTAATCTTGAAGTTAACCCTTGAAACCAACTTATTGGATTAGCACTTATATTCTTATCTAACTCAACCACTTGTTCAGCTAAAAATAGACCAAAAGTTGTTGCATTCACAAATAGGGATGGAGAACTATTAAAGTGGGCTAGCCATTTCTTTCCACCAATTTTTTCCTCTATTATCTCGTCACATGTTTGGTTATCAGGGATTCTAAGAAGCGACTCTGCCAGACACATTAACGCAACACCTTCTTGATTGCTCAAACCATATTCGAGAAAAAAATTATCTAACCTTGTTTTATTTCTATCTCGTCGACAATTTTTTACTATTTCCTCAGCATTTTGAGATATTACCTTTTCGTTAATCCAATCATTATGATCAATGAGATCAGAAACAAGATTTATTTCATCTCGATATTTTAGTTGTTGTAAGTCTTTGAAATAGCTCTGTGTACTCATTTTGTCTGAGTATTTTAACTTTTATTCAGTAGTTTTAGAATGACTCTTTTAATGCCATCTGGACTTGGCTTCACTGAAAGAATCTTTTATTAATTCTCTCAGCCACATACAGCCTGGATCTTTATCATTTGTTGTATGCCATGCCAAGAAAAACTGTGATGGAGCAACTTCAAAAGGTAAAGTTTTATATGCCAGATCATGTTTAGCAGCAAAAGATTTTGTGCAAGTTAGAACCATATCAGTACTATTAAGAACTTCAGGTGTTATAAGATAATGTTGCGCTCTAAGAATTACTTTTCGGTCTAGTTGTAATTTAGCAAGAGCGTTGTCAACCAGTGCACCACCTCTTTTTCTTCCAGATATATGGATATGATCTAACTCAAGATACTGTTCAATTGATAAATTTTTCTCTTTAGCAAGCTCATGATCTTTTCGGAAACCGCAAACAAATTCATCTTCAAAAATTAACTCTTTTTTGATCTCAGAATCAGATGGAGGAAAAGGATCGACTGCGAAGCAAATTTCATTTGCGGCTAATGCGTGTTGCAAGTCATCTCTTCGAGTGTAATAACTGCTCAAGCTAACTTTAGGTGCAAGCTTGTGTACCTTATCCATAAGAATTGGTAACACTCTTCCTTCACTAATATCATTTAATGAAAGCTTGAATGTCCTGCTTGATTCTGCAGGATCAAAAGCGTCCGGAGTTTCTAAACTTTTTTGTAAAATTGAAAGCGCTTCTCGAACATGAATGATGATATTTTCTGTTTTAGCTGTAGGCTGAACACCTTGCCCAACCCTGATGAATAATTGATCGTCAAAATAATCTCTTAACTTTGATAATGCACTACTTACTGCAGGTTGAGTTATACCTACAATTTCACCAGCTTTTGTTAAGCTACCCTCTGTATAAATTGCATTGAAAACTACCAGAAGATTTAAATCGAGATTATTTAATTTCATAAATGGCTTATAATTATAAAACACTATTATAAATAATACTTATAGTAATTTAGAAGCTTTTATTATGAAATTTGATAGCACAGAAAAGATTGATTTTTATTTACCGAAAGTACAAAGCTTCATAGATGAAGTTGTTATGCCTGTTGAGCTCGATATTCTCAAACAGGATATTCCAGTTGATAAAAGGTGGGAACCTCATCCAGAAATCGAAGGCCTAAAGAAAGAAGCTCGAGATAGAGGTTTATGGAATTTATTTTTACCTGATAGTGATTACGGTGCCGGGCTAACAAATTATGAATATGCGCATCTTGCTGAGGCAATGGGCAGGACACATTTTGCATCAGAAGCTATGAATTGCAGTGCACCTGACACAGGCAATATGGAAGTGCTTGTTCGTTATGGTTCTAAAGAACAACAAGATCAATGGTTAAAGCCTTTATTGAATG
>FUFK010069273.1_pt1 | contig 13424 bp, 18 predicted proteins | sample 1021851 | NCBI WGS metagenome assembly FUFK01 (sample SAMEA51879418, study PRJEB19060) | metagenome | reverse complement strand
TTCTTTGCGTAATCTTTGATACCTTTTTTGGCTTTCGCTAATTCTCGCAGACCTGATCTATTTAATAGTAGTGAGTTCCAAGTGCTATCACTATTATCTTCATCTAAGTCAAAGTAATCTGTTAATTCGTATTCGTACATATTCATAATTAATCTCTTATAATGTAGTGTAGTTTATTAGTTGGTACTATGTCAACTATCATTTCTTCAGTAGTTTCCTCTTTGTATTTACCGATAGCTATAACCTTAAATTGTAAGTGGGGAAAATCTTTTGCCACCATACCACTATTTACATTATCTATAAATGTATCTAATGTTGAGATGTAGCCAAAGTTCTCTGCTTTACTTACCCACTCCTCATCAGTCTTAGGGTATCTATCTTCAGCTATCAAATCTTTATCAACTAAGTTTTTGGATATACCATAAACTCTTAATTCGTAATCTTCTATTTCTCTATTCATCATGCAACTCCCATGCTTGATATATAAAGTCCCATGTTAAATCATACATGAAACAATATAACTCAATTAGTTTACCTTGAAATTCGTGGTCGTATTCATAAGGTTTAATCTTTAGCAATCTATGGTAGTGATCATTTTTCATACCCATCAACTCATCTTCTCTTTCAAGATTATCTAAGAATGTAAACCATATATCATCAGTAGATGAACCACTACACCATATTGTTTCATAGTCAGCTTCATCTAATAAGGTAGCAACAAGTATAGGGTATACTCTATCATCTTTATAGTCATTTAGTTTTTGGTCAACCCTAACTAATATATCTTCTACTTTACTTGCCACATCTTCTCTGAACTTTTTTGCTTGTGCTTGTTGATGTAATTCTATGCTATCCATATTAATCCTCTAGTTCATCTAAGAACTCAACTGCTCTTTCATATTCATTTACAATATCACTATCAGACCATTTGTCAAGTGGCTTCTCGCTACCATTGTGCAATCCTCTTAACTCCTCAACTACATCACTCTGATCGCCGTTATACCAACCCTCTTGCATATAATCTAATATAGTTTCGATCATGTCATCTCTATCAGGTTTAGTCATAGTACACCTCTAGTTCTTCTATTAAATCTGCTTTTTTATAATCTTCGCCCTCTAAAGATAAATCTCCACTAGGACAATTTCTCCACTCCCCTTTGATTTCTGCACCATCATTTTCTAGTATCTCTCTAGCTTGTTCTTCATTCTCTGCTACTATGGTATAATTCATGTAGCATGGAACTGAAAATAGATATTCATATTCTTTCATATTATGTTAACCCTTTCGTAACTTAATTCAATCTGTAAAAAGTATGATAAACTAGAGAAACTAATATTGTCAAGGGGGTATTTTGAAAAGACTTTTGAAGTGGGTATTTAAGCCACAGAATTACTATGCAGATTTAGACATGATAAGTCATCTTGAAGATGATTACTATCACGATATATATAAGCCATCAGGGGAGTTCACTAGATTTTATCTAGCCCAAGTATAGCCATGAAGAAAGATACCAATCAATCAGCTTTGGTCTTGTTCCTGTATCTCACTATCTTGTTGAGTTTCCTGTTCCTGACTATCTAAAATTTCAGGGGGGTTTTCCTGATCCTTAACTAAAATTTCAGCNCCCTCTTCCATGCTAGACCATACGGNATTTTTAAATTCAGTAGGGTTCATCTTCTTCGCATCTGTGCTAAGGTTGATGTGTTCCTCGACATCAGAAAGTTTTACATTATCAAATATATGTAATCCTGCAAACCTTAATATCTTTAACCTCTTATTAAAAAGTTTAGCGTTCTTCNTAGTGATCTTGTTTATTCCTACAAACATAGTTGCTTGTTCTAAAAGTTCTTTCATACTTAACTCGTTAGTCATTCTTTTCTCCTAAATCTATGTCTTTTAATAATTGTTCTAAAAAGTCATGTTGTTTATTTTTCTGAGTAAATAAGGCAGAGTATACTTTTCTTTTTAATGAAATCCCAACTTGCTTACCAAAATATTCAGCTTTAGCTAAAGAGATTTCTCTTAACATATATAGTTCCATCTCCGATATTTTTATAGGTATACTTTGTGATGCTGGTTTATTCATACGCATATGCTCTAAGATCCCGTTCCCAATCTTATCAATTAAATCTATTGGCACTGCCACTAAAGATAATCTAATTTGAGGCTTTAAAGGAAACATGTGTTCCAAGTCCCTAGAGTCAATCATCAGCGTAATTGCGTCATCTATAAATAAAAGTTCGTATAATGTTAAGTTGATTACACGATTTTCTACCTCACTAATTTTATAGTTTTTTTCATTATCTGACATTTAGTTTAAACCTCACTCTCTGACATTTTGAACAGATGAGTTTTCTTTTAGGGGAGTCAGGATAGACTTCTACTAAACCATAATCACACTCTGTTATTTTGAGTAGACAGAGAAATTTTTTTATGAACTTCATATTAATCCTCTGTCTATCTGTTTATTATTTATACTGACGGCGTTAGCCACATTCCTAATATTACTAAGAATATTAAAAACTTCCAAGCATCTGTTATTTGCATGAAACCTCCACAATTTCAATTTTATTAATTTACTTAGTATAATATAGTATAACACAATTTTAGTTAAAGTGAACATAATATGAAAATTAGAAAAGCTGGTGTTCCACCATTTGTAAAAACTAAATACGACATTCAGAAAGCTAGACCGATTGAAGATTATCTTTCTAATAAAGTCCCAATGCAAAGCGACAAGCTGAAGATCAGGATTATCAAAGAGGGTATCCTTGATCCTATCTGTGCTATATGTGGTTTGGCTTATTGGATGCAAGAGGATATTCCTTTAGAACTTGACCATAAAAATGGTGATCATAATGATAATAGGAAAGAGAACTTGCAGTTGATCTGTCCTAACTGCCATGCTCAAACCGATACTTATAGGGTTAAGAAAGAGGGTGCTAAGTCTGCTATTGATGTTCATGGTGGTGGTAAAGACGATTAGCCTTCCTAGCCTTATTCAGGCGTAGGTGTTTCTCCTTTCACGCTTATAGGAAAACTCACAGTCTCCCCTAAAAATGTTTCTAAGTCTGAGACTAAAGTGCTTGCAGTAACCCCATCAGTTGACCATTTCGTTTGCACAGGATTACCCCTGACATCATGTATCTGATAGTTGTATGTTAAAGCTGTGACAGGTTGAACTATAATTATATGGTTATCGTTCCTGTACTCCCATATTGTTTCAAACTGTTCTGTGTCTTGTGTAAGTGTAAAGTCTGCCATTCTATTCTCCCTCTGGTATTTTAATTACTTTTTTTATTCTTTCTAAATCATCTCTGATATCTCTTATGTCTTTTATCAGAGTGTAAAATATTTCAAACCCACTTGTTTTATAAGTTGGGTTATCTTGATTGTGTTCAGCTTTTTTGACAGCCTCATCATAGCTTTCAGCAAAGACTATTTCTTCATAGCCTGTCTCAAGTGTCACATGCCATATAGACATATTCCCTCCTAGATTAATTTCATCAATCTTATCGGCTCTATTATTATCTCTCAACGGTACTGCTACTGATTGTTTAAATTCCTTTTTTATAGGACTCTTAGGTTTTGTGTCGTATCGATATCTCATCTAGCAACCAAATTCATCATATACAATGTTATCCTCATCACAGCATCCTTCACCACAACATTCATATTCTTCTAGTTCCTCATCATCTAGTTTGTTTTCGCATGTGGATAAACATTCATCTGCTTCACACTCATCCCTCTTACATGTTTCCTCATCGCATTGAATGTCTAACTCGCATTCGCATTCACATATAAATTGTTCCATAGATTAAATCCTCCTGTGATATTATTATACAATACTTTAGATTAATTGGATAAGTATTTTATGAGTTTAGATACGCTACTTACTTTCTTAGCTACCTTCTTAGAATATTTAGCACGGCTTCCTACACCACCTGCCTTACGTTTCTTTCTATTAGTCGCAGCTTTCTGACCGGGTGTTAGACTTCTTCTTACAGACTTAGGTAAGTACCTACCTCGTTTCTTCTTAGGTTTCTTTTCATCACCTTCAGAAACGTAGCCCCAATCTTGATCACCCCATCGNTTGAGTGACTTCTGTGACTTCTTCCTAGCAGCCATTAGTTCCTGTAGCCTCCTCCAGCTTTCTTATATCTTTGTGCAAGAAGTTGTGCCTTTCTAGCAGACCATTGTCCGGGTGCACCACCCTTACTACCAGCTTTGATTGAAGCGAACATTCGTTTCCTCATACTCGGCTTAGTGTAGTTCCCTGCTTTATTTACAGTAGACTTCTTTTTCTTTTTTCGCTTTTTAGCTTTTTCTAGTATTTGATTAAATATTATTTGTGCGTAATCCATTTCANCCTACCATTTAGATTTGTCTGCCCAGTAAGCTGCTGACATCTTACCACGCTTAATGTTTTTTCTATGTCGTGCTTTGAATGACTTTCGTTTCTTCTTCATCTTTGCAGACTCACCCTTCTTTGGATCACCTGCAGTCTTAGCACCTTGCTCTCCGTAACGTATAGTTTTTATTTTGTTACCCTCTTTAGCCACAACTATGTGAGACTTCTTCGGATGTTTAGGAGTTCTCTTAGGTTTATTATAACCTTCTACTCCAGCTCTTTCAAGACGAGGATCTTTTTTCCTACCACCCTTCTTTTTTGCTTTACTGATTTCAAATATAGCTTCTTTTACAATCTCTCTCACTGGTGTGGCTCTTTGTAAAGCTTGATTTATTTGCCCCATGTTTGATACAGGCTGTTTAAATTGATACTTCTGTCCGTCTACCTCAGCCCCTATGATGCTCTCAGAGCCTCCTGCACGCACTCTAGCTTCTGCTTCGGGGCTAGTGTCATATATTGGTTGTGTATACGATGGTTTGATTACTGTGGCTCCTCGCCTTCCTAACTCAGCATCAGTCATTCCTTGACCTATCTGTTGGTTACTAGCTGAAGGCTGTTGAGTCGTTTGTGCTGGTGGTTCTTGTTGTCCACCAGATCCAATATTTGATATGTCTATACCAGTTTTATCTTGAAGATAGTCTGGTAGCCCTTGCATTATTCTTTTAGATTCTTGTGCCCAAGCAGCATTTAGACCTTCTTGAGTTGTCAGATCAAGATTGTTATAATCTTGAGCCATTCCGTCTGCTTCAGTAGAATCAATCAATCCTTGCTTTTTAGCTTGATCAATCACGAAAGGCACAGATGCAGCAGTAGCAGCACCTCCTAGAACTAGCTTGCCCAACTTAGAGCTTTGTTTTTTTCCAGTGTCCTCTAACGATTGTCTGACTGTATCTAAAACTTCGCTGTCAGTCATGTCCTTTCCTTTTTTCTTTTTACCACCAACTTTAAAAAGTTTACTTAGTCCTCTAAATAATTTTGGTGCGGCTCCAAGTGTAGCTATTCTAAGTAAAGCTCCTACAATCGGCACAGCTTTCTGTAAGTATATCTCTTCGTTTAGCAGAGTGCCCCCGCCTTGTGGGGCTCTAACTAAAAAATCTTGAAAGACTTCTTTGGACTTAACCAGATCACGATCTTCTTTTTCATCATACATTATGTGAGTCATTGAAGCTTCTAAGTTATGCAATGAGTCAGATATCTTATTCTGAATCCATCCCGGTAGTTGATCCTCATCTTCTAATATATCGTGCATCATAGATGCTAAGTCAGATACTCTATCTAATTGTACTTTAGCCATAGCACCTTCATCTTCAGCTTTCTGCAACCATGCTTGATATTTCTGCATGTTCTTTAACGTAGGAGGTGCAGGCGTTCTCTGAAGATCTCTTTGTTTCACACTATCGTATCTACCTTTAGGATCATCCTGTTGTTGGTCTCGTGGTGGTGCGACTCGTGGTGGTGCTGGAGTTTGATCTTCTCCTAAACTATCTCGCTTAGGTGCTGGTGATGTTGGAGTCTGGCTTCCTCTTCCTTGTCGTGGAGATCCGGGTATGGCTCTATCTGCAAATCTACTAAAAGGTGTTTGCCTTCTAGTAGGGGTTTGTTGTGCTGGCACTCTCTTTGATCTAGTTGTTGCGGAAGTACCCGGTGCAAATCCACCATAGTCAAAGCCATCTTGTTTCTCTATAGCGTTTCGCAATAACTGTCCATTTACACTAGGATATTTTGTAGCCGGTGGAGTCTTTACTGGAGGCTTTTTTGGACCTGTATCAGTAGTTGGAGCTGGAGTAATATTATATTTATTCGGGGCTTTAGATGGATTGTAATTAATAGTATCTCCTGCTTTGACACCACCATAATCTGAAGGGTTTATAGATATTCTATATGGATTAGTTCCAGAGCCGCTTACAGTCCCGACTAGTTTACCTTTATTAGCACCAGTGCCCTCCTCAACTTTAATTTGCCTTTCACCTATTTTACCAAAGTTAGCTTGGTTACGAGCAATTATATCCATCTCTGCTTGAGATCTACCATAGTTAGTAGCTTCACCAATCTTACCCGGATCAGCTTGTAGTTGTTCTTGTTTAGTAGACGGTGGTGTCACAGTTGATTTAGCTGGCGGTTCTTGTTTAGGTTCTTTCTTTGTTTGCCCCTGACCTGATTGAAAAGTCCCTGCTACAAATCCTCCCGGTTGAAATACTTGTGGAACTCCTGAAGCATCAGGGTCCATAGGTTTAACTTCTATTGTTTTAAATGTGTCTGCCAGACTTTGACCTGTAATTCCGCCTGTAACCTTTTCTAAAGTATCATCTAATTTTTTAATACCCTCTCTACCTAACTCTTTAGCAGCGTCAGCAAAGTTTCCACCCTTAATATCGTTAATAACTTTTTGTAATTTTTCGGCTTGTTTTTTAGGGACAATAAGTCCTTCGTCAGTTAAGTTGTTTATACCCATTAAAGTATTACCGATTACATCTATTCCTTTTCTCCATGCAACAAAACCAAGTTGACCAGCTCCTTTTAGATATGCCAGAGTAGTTCCTAAGTTTTCTTTCTCTTCTGCAGTCGGTCTTGCACTTATTAAGTCTTCTAAATATCCATCTGGATCTCTTTTTCTAGCTTCTTCTCTTACGTCAAAAGTAGTTTCATCAGGCGTATCTTCATATTGACTAGGGAACTTATCCCTTGCAGTAGACTTCGGCGTTCCACCGAATCGTGTATCATCAAACATTCTTACATTTTCATCGTGATTGTCTTTAGAAATAAATACTTCTTGCACAGCTTCCTTAACAATAGATTGTATATCAGACTTCATGAGGGAATCTTTTGGTGTGAATCCTAGATCTTCACCAGCTTGGTTAACAACTTTAGATGGATATGGAGTCTCATCATCATAACTCACAGGTGCATAACGCATGAATGCAGGATCTACTTCTTTAGGAAAACCTAATTCTTCTAGATGCCTTTTGTGTTCAGCTCTTCTACCTGCTTCATTATTCAAGACTTTCGCCTGTTGTTTACCCAATCCGGGTACGATGGACTCTCTTTTTGCCATGATTATCCTCTGTAAGTTTCAGCCATTCCGCCGGTAGCTCTTTTCACAGGTGCTTGTTGTTTTCCAGACATGCCGCCTCTTCTACCTAATCTACTTTTTTTATCTCCCTGTTTAAACTGTCTACCCTTTGGAATCCTCATTCCTTGTTTACCTCTTTTTTCAGTAGTCTCAGTGAATGTAGTAGCACCTCTACCTAAGTCATCAGATTGTTTAAACTGCCTGCCTTTTGGAATCCTCACCCCTTGTCTGCCTTTTGCTTTCTCTAGTGCAAGAGTAGCAGCTTTAATTATAGCAGCTTGTATATTCTTCCTAGGTCTAGGAGCAGTCTTTCTTTTAGCAGCTGGTGCTGGCTCTTTATTCATTTTAGCTTTGTCTATATTTTTCATGGAGCCCGCTCCACTTACAACTGGTTGTTGCATACCTACACCCATGTTAGCTGGTTTAGTTGCAGATGTAGTCATAGGAGGTGCTTGCTTTTGTAAATTTTTTGACATACTTTTCGGCATCCTTGGTCCTGAAGTGCCACGACCCATACCCGGTGCTGTTGGTTTTTGCCCTCGTTTAGGCTTGCCCATTGCTGGTTGTGATCCACCGCCACTAGTTCCAAATTGACTTCCCATACCCGGAGTAGCTGCTCCGTAGCTTTGTGGTTGTTTTGATACCCAAGTTTCTTTTCGTACATCCCACACCTTACCTTTATTTAAAAATTCAGATACTACTTCTTTAACGATAGATTCTTCCATTCTGCCTGAACCAAATGCGTAAGCACTTGCTGGTCTTTTAGGTCTTGATGTGCCTGTTTCTTCAGAGGAGTCTCCTGCACCTATGTTTAATTTAGTAGTTTTAGTATCTCCCACTCTAGCACCGGGACCTCTTGCCATATCGAAGTCTCCTCTAGTAGATTGAAATACTGCGGGGTCTCTTCTTCTAGTTGAAGATCCTGTTCCAGATCCTCCAGCCACTGATCTTTTTACAGATTCACTTCGTGTTAACGGGCTTGATGTGCCCTCGCCCATGCCTTCACCAGATGGACCAAAGCCGCCTTGAGCTCTGTATCCCGACAGTCCAGCGTCTCCGCTGCCTCTACCTATTCCACCATATTTACCTTTAGGTGTTCTCTGCAAAGATCCTGCTCCTCCTCTACCTGCTTCTTCATCATGAGCATCCTTACGGAGTTCAAGCATAGCTTGTTTAATTATTGATGTGTATGTTGGTTTCTTATTACTCACTTGTAAAAGCCCTCCCATTTCTTTGTTTTTACCTTTACTATCTATGTTAGGTAAGTTTTCGCCTTCGGGTTTTTCCTCTCCGTAAACAGATGGAGCTGCACCCTTGCTTTCTTCTAATATTTTTTTTGTTAGACCTTCAGAAATTATTTCAATTCTTACGTCTGGATATACATCTTTCTTCATATTATATTATACTAACTCCTTCATCTTATTCAAAAATAATTGTTTAGTAATTACAGGTGGGGGATTCTTCCTTCTGCCCTCAACCTCTTGTGCTTTTTTAATACTATCTTTAATAGCTTCTGCTATTTTATCTCTCCGTTTATCACCCGGACTACCATCGGTAAATTTCTTGTATCCTTCTTTTTTAGCTTGTGCAGTTGCAATAGCTACTGCTCTAGATTTATCAGAGTCATCTTCTTTAATGATCCACTTCATAAATAGATCTTTATAAGACGGAACTTCACCTTTAGTTANAACAATTATATTTTGTTCGGGAGCTGGGTCGTGAGACTTTGTTAAACAACTGCCNTCTACACATGACCCTTCCGCTTTATCACCTTTAAGTAATTCAAAATGAGCGTTCTGATTTACTCCCTTTTCACATATTGTTACTTCTGCTAGCTCCATGTCATCTACTTGTAGTATGGTGCTACCATCAGATTTATTTATTTGTTTACTNTGAGTNGCACTACCAGCGATTGAGTACGATTTCATACCACCNTTTTCAATTTGATCTCTNACTCTACCTGATATCTTTGTGTCATCTCTTAGTTCTGCTATAAAGAATAGTCCTTTGTCGTCTACGCCACTCTTAAATATATTACCAGACTTACTTATGTATGCTGGGAGTGCGTGTCCCACTTGAACATCAGAGTGCATAACCATTACATTTCTGCCTCTAAAGTTCTTCATGTACTTCTTAAATGCTTTTTTAAGAGCGTCTGTAGTGATCAGATGTCCCTCTCTATCAACGACTTCTACTGATGCGGGACCTCCAACAATCATCATATCGTAGTCACCATCGTCATTTTTTAAGGCTTCACACGCTTCCATATATTCAACATCACTAGGAAAGGCTCTGTGTAAAGTAATCTTCTCTGCAGGAGATGCTAGCCCAGCTACGAATAGACGCTTGTATTCATCTATTGCATCAGCAATATCATCAAGTGTAGTCCTACCAGCTTGTGCTTTTTCAAGAGAAATAATAGTCTCGTCTTCAGACGAAAGCCAGCTTTTATATTCAGTATTACTAGCCATAGTAACCATTGTTTCTCCTATCCTACAGGGGATGCAACCCCCCAAATCACACCTTCGTAAGTTGTGCTAGCTCCGCTACCTATTACAGAAACATTTTTTCTGAAGTCTAATGGATGTGTGCTAGCAAAGAAGTTATGTTCTGTAGTATCATTACCAGTTAATTTTATAGCGGCTGTNCTTGCTTCTGCAACAGTATCAAACGCTACATATAATACNTNNGATGCGTGAGTGTTTCTAATNCTTATTCCTCTAATCGCACCTATTGGNGATAGATGTCTTGACCTTGATAGGTCTGTNGTTCCTTCCCATTGGTATGTNTTACCACCAGCAAGGTTACCATCTATGTAATCAATAACTTTNGTGTNTNTTCTTTTATCNTACATTAATGCATCCCACAACATATTAATATTGTGNTGNGNGTTTGANCAGAACTTAATNTTATANGNTGCTNCACCTNNTGGAAGTTTGNAATGTACTGATACTCTTTGGTAAGATGTNGTNAAGNTNACNGCTTCACCAGTAGCTAANACAGNNTCACTAGAATCTAAAATTTGTATTACTGCATCTCCTGATGCTGATGCCCCTCTTACCATTCCTTGTGCACATAAATAAGAGTCTTGGCTTCTTGATGTGCCACCAGCTAATAAATCTGTAGTAACAGTGAATCCTTCCTTTGCTGCTGAGTTTTCTGGGTTACATGTAAGTTCTGCTGACCCTATGAAAGGTGCACCAGTTGTTCTTGATATAGCTGACCCAACTGCTGTAAATTCTGATATAGTTGCATGCTCTATTGATGGGTTTAAAATTCTATTTACGCCGGGACTACCGCTATAAGGTAATTCTAGATTTGCTGTAGTTGCCCCTTGGTCTATGTCGTAATATGGACCTGAAAATATATTTATTAAATCTGCCGCAGTTGTACTAACTGAACCGCTAAAAGGTACATATCTATCCCATGGTTGTACAGCGGTTCTTGTACTGGGGTCTGATTGCCATGATTCATAAGACGCTGAGTCAGTGTAGTCGTTTGTTATTGACATGTATTTATTCTCCTATTTCTATTATTGGTAGCCACCCAAAAAAGAGTGGCTACTCAATTATAACCTATTTTTATGCAGGTTGTCCGTAAAGTGTTATTAATAACTTTCCTGCTGTGTAAGTGTCATCTGTTCCACCGCCAGAACCGACTAAGTATAAAAACTCGTCAGCTGCTGGAAATGCTGTTAACACAAATGGTGTGCCTAGATTTGATGATGATAAGTCAGCACCCAAATCAAGCAACTTAGTTTCTGATAAGCCAGAAACAGCTGCATCTTCTGTACCAGTTCCAACAGTAGCTGAGAACAAGTCAATGTCTGGTTCTCCACCTGCTGGTGTTTCTAGCGATTGAAAAGTACCCGCAAAAATTGAACCACATAAAGCAGATGTAATCTGTCCTATGTGACAATTAGCTGTACTGTTTTTACCGATAATGTCTCCTGCTGCAGATGAGTTCAAACCAGTGAGGTCAATAAAAATTTCAGTTTTTATTAAGTCACCAGCCACTGTCACGTTAGCTTTGTACACGGTGTTAGTACCTGTTGAGATACCTGTACCCGGTGTAATGTTTTGCATTCTAAATGCAGTTTCGTCTGTACTACCGAACAATATTGTTTCAGCGTCAGCGTAGTAATTAAAGTCGTAACCTAATGCAGACCTAGCTATAATTCTAGCGTCTGGTGTTACGTCTGATTGTTTAAACGTATGTTTAGCCATCGTTTTGTTCCTCCGTATTAAATGCCATACTTGTCACATCATCTTGAACATTTCGACTTGCTCGCCACATGGCTTGCTTAATCGATTTTTTTAAAGCAGTGGTTGTTGGAGCATCTGTTAATGACCCTTCTATCAAGGTCATAACTTCTCCAACCATTCTTTTGGTCTGGACATCCAGACTTTGTAACACTCCATTAGCATATACAATCTGCATTAGTTATTCATCCTTACATTACATTACATTTACATTCATTCAAAAGCGGGGGTAATTAACTTAATAACTACCCCCTGCTTTTCATATAGTCGATTTTTACTTCTACTAAGACTTTATTGACTATGTGTTCAAGTCTTGGATTTTAGCGTGAACGTCAAACCTGTAAGCTCTGAACTCTGCCATAGTGTATAGCAAACCTCTGACTACAAGTGCGTCAGCTGCGAAGTAATCCCTGTTCTCAATATACTGAGTAGGTTGAGCCACAGCGATTTCAAGGTAGTCAGTGTCCAACACATATACGTTTGAACCCTGTTTTCCACCACCAGCTGCTAATTCTGATTTTGTAGTATCAGCATCTGGCAAGATTGGAATACCTTGGTAAGTTGCGAGAACTAGTCCAGTTCTTGTACCCGGGAAAGTCTTTTCAGACCCTACTCCTACTTGGTACTCTTCCTGTCCCATGTATCTCTGTTGAGAGTTAAGTAATCTCTCTAGTTTGAAGTATTGGTCGTGACCCATAAGAATTAACTTAGGTTCTCCACCATTTGTTCTGATTGCTTGTATACAATCGTCAATTAGGTTTAGAGATAGGTCTCTTCCAACACCACTGTTACCTTTTACAGCAGCAGCAGCACTGAACGTACCAGAAGTTCTTTGTTCTGAACCACTAGTAGATACAGTTAAGTCATACGCTGAGTTCATTACTTGTACTCCGGCGTTTCCTTGTGATGCACTGTTGTTAATTGTAACGATGTCATCAATTGATGTTAAACCTGCTCTTGCAGTGATTGAGAGGTTGTCAGCAACTGTTGAAGTTCCTGCAGCTGGCGTACCTGACATTGTGCCAAGTGTTATGTCATTTCCAGAAATTGCTGAGATAGCTACGTTATTTGCAGTAGCTGCACCAGCATCTACTAACATTACAGTGTCACCGACTCTTAAGTCAGAACCATCTGTTACGTTAGCATCAGTTGCATCCGCACCGATTGCACCAGAGTTTGCTACCGAACCCGGTAGTAATAACTCTTGGTTCATTTCCTTGATGTGGTCAAGTTGTGCGTTTTCGTTTTCCAACGCTAATACGTCACCGACACCACCTTCTAATTGGGCAGTGTACATTGCTTTCACAGAAGCACCGAATGAAGTTGAAATAATCTTAGGCAAGCTAGAGATTGTTTCTAGGTTTGAAACATCGATATCTGGTAGACTACCAGTCTCTGTTATTGGTCGAGACCTTTGGCTACCTCTATCTGTTCTCACCCTCCAACCAACGGTGTTACCGAAAACTGTTCTTGGGATTGCATTGAAAAATCGAGTTTGGTTGTTCAAAGACTGCCATACTTTTCTACCGAAAGTAGAAGTAAACACGTTATCCGCAGCTGTAGTCGTAAAGATTGCATCCGCAGTTCCTGTGTTCGCAGCATTAAAAGCCTTTGATAAATACTCAGGTCCGAATACAGACTGGTTTAGTCCTCTATTCGATTGAGCTATGTATTCACTTA
>FUFK010066465.1_pt1 | contig 13424 bp, 14 predicted proteins | sample 1021851 | NCBI WGS metagenome assembly FUFK01 (sample SAMEA51879418, study PRJEB19060) | metagenome | reverse complement strand
CTCGAGGGACACATCGAATCCGATTGCGTGCTGTCAGGAATTGAGTACATGAAAAAACTCGCAGAATGGTACCAAGCTCAAACAACACCTCTTGCATTTTTGCAAATCGGAGGAGGAATCGCTGGAGATTTCCCAGTTTGCGTTGTGCCCATGCTCAACCAAGATTTGGAAAGGGATGTTCCTTTGTGGTCTTGGTTCGGACAAATCTCTGAATCACGTCCGTCCTATGGGGGATATTCAGGCGCACCACCAAGCGAGAAAATCACGTGGGGAAAAATTGATGCAAAAACTCCGATGTTTGTTGTTGAAAGCGACGCGACCATCGTTGCACCTCTCCTGTTCGCCTACATACTGAACCTCTGATTGTTGACGCAAACCGCCAACACCCTTAGAGAGGAGCGGCGCAAAGGGATGGACATGGGATGTTACCGAAGTGTTGGGCTCGTGTTCCTTCTTTTGTTGACGCCGATGACGTATTTTGTTTCTGCACAAGATGCACCGACGGTTACCATTACCTCTGACTGGAACGGTTCTTCTTCCTTAGGTAACGAGCACGCTTATCTGCTTTCGTTCGGTGATTCATCTTCCCATGAATATGATGTTTCTGTGGAGCATGTGCGTGGTTCCACCGACCTTCTCCCGACCATTCAAACAACGTTTTTGGAGGGTACCGGCACACTCACGGCTCGTGTTGTTCTCGACACAGAGGTTGCTTGGAATGACAGTATCTCGATTGAAGTTACCATCAACAGCCACGATGGAGTCGTACTCCCATCGCCGGTTGTTGTCGAACGTATGTTCACAGTTGGTTCTTGGAACCAGCCCATGGCGGATCATGAGGTGACAACCTCAACAACTTGGTCGCTTGAACAATCTTATCGAACAAACGAAGGGAACCAATCGTTCATGCTTCTGTTCGAAGGAAACGGCTGGCAGCAACGCATAGGAGAGGTTCTCAATTCCTATGAGTTAGGGAACGGGACGTTGTTCACATCGGAAATCACAGAAAATTCAACAACCGAACTCTCTCTCAACTTTGAATCGTTTTGGAAAAATGAAACCGTCACATCAGGCGTGTTGACTTCACAGGTCATACAAGCTCGCGGTAACGGCGATATTTTGTTGCAACTTGAAGAGGATGGGTTGGTAACAAGCATCAACGCCACGGTAGTTGATGCCCTCCTCAACCGCTCAAACATCGAGAACGTCGCAACAGAACGCCTTCGCTTGGAAGCATTCGGTGCATTGCTTGTTTCCGGCCAAGAAGACGACGCAGAATTCGACGTTAACGGCGACATCAGTTTACTCCTGCTGGAAACAATCGATATCGATGGCGTACGCGTTCTTGAGCACACACAATTCGAAGCAACGGCGGACATGCTACTCAAGGAAGATGGGTCAGAATTTAATCTTCAACTCGATCAGTTCGAGGCGCTAGAACGCTGGGAAAACGGAGAACGTGTTGACCAGTTGAACGTCGTTCGGGGCGATGGAACGTTCGGATTTGAAGATCAAGAAGATAACGCCTCAATGGTTGTCAACGGAACTGTATACACGTTTCACAACCGTGTTGAGGATGGGATTACGATGGTCGACGATATCCACGTNGACGGTACTTTATCCGGAGACGTTCAAGGAACATTTGGTGTTGTTCAAAGCATTGAGCAAACAGGGAAACAACTCAATCACACGCTTGTTGAACACGACGTCAATGTTCTTCACAGCGAGACTTGGTTCAACGTAACCGGTGCAGGNGGTAGTAANTTCTTCGGAGGTAGCGGAGTTGGCTCCTATTACAACGATTCTTATATTTACCAAGCGACAAACGCAGATTGGGACAATCGTACCGTGCGACTCGTTTGGACCGAAACAGGCCCCGACCCCTCCAACGGTGATGAGCGTCCTGAGCGTAGTCCAATCGAACGCGAGCCGACGCCGCCCGAAGTCGAAGAGGCCCTTGGCAACATATCGGTTGGACGTGAGGCAGGTTTGGTTCCCGTCCCGATGGAGACCGGCGACGTGGTCCGTCTCCTGGCTCAGGACGGAATCGTTCTGACCGTTACTGCTGGCCAAGAGNCGATTGAGCCGCGAGACGCTAAAAATCTAAGCGTGATTCAATGGACTGGAACATACAGCGATGCAGTTTCTGGAACCGCTCAGGGTTCAATCGTCCACAAAGGTCCGTTAGCAGGTCTCCTCGCAAGTGCCGTGCGTTCGTTTGAAATTGAATTTGGTGAGAACCAAGAGGTTGCTCTCCTCAACGAATCACAAGCTGTCGATGCAATTCTCTCACCGAGCATCGTTTCTGCAGATGACAACACGGCTCCGCATATTCTGGACTTGTCACTAATGGAAGGATTGGTATTCGGAGAAGGAGCATCTCCATCGCATTTGGTCGCCACAGTCGACGATCCCGATTGGAACGTTGTCAGTGTTGTTGTTGACCTTTCCTCGATTGGACTTGGAATCGTTTCCATGAATGATCGAGGCCTTGATGGCGATCAGACCATCGGTGATTATCAGTGGACGACATTGGTTTCCGTTCAAGGAATGGAAGTAGGTCAACTCCAAGTCAGCGTTGAAGTCATCGATGAATGGGGTGAAAGTGACGTGTTTTCGACCAACATAACGGTTGAAAATCAAGCACCTCGAATCCTCGATGTGTCCATTGAGCCAGAGACCGTCATACGCGGCGGCGCTGCGCTCATGACCCTCGATGTCCTCGATTACCATGGTGTTGCTTCCGTTATCGTGGATCTGAGAGAATACGGCGGCGAAGAAATCGCATGCTTCAAACTTGAGGGATGGGCTTGCGAACTTGTGATACCTGATGGAATGACTCCCGGAGTCCGCCTTCTCAAGGTGCGCCTGACCGATGANCTTGGCTCAGCCATTCTCGTGACGAAGACACAAGCATCGGAACACCATTTTCAGCCGAGTACAAGCGATGTTGATTTGGCCGTGACCGTGGAAAACACACCACCTACCCTTTCTCTTGCAACCACTGAATCTTTGCTGCGATCTGATTCCAATACGGAACAGGCAATCGAAATTCGGGTCCAAGACCCTGATGGTATTCTTCTCGTGCGCGCAGATCTGGGTGTACTCAAGCCACTTGGACAAACCGATCGATGGGTAACATTGTACGACAATGGGCAGGGATTGGACCGAGAGGCAAACGACGGAATCTACACCGCAACAGCATCCATTCGCACCTCAACGCCAATCAGTGCGCACGAGATTTTTGTTCAAGCATCCGACTCCTTTGGTGATGCAACATCGCCAACATCGTTCATTGTAATTGTTGCTGAAGCTGATGAAGGAGTTCTCGGGTCGAGCGATGGTGAATTCTCGGTAATCCTCATCGCAGTGGCCGTTGGTGTNGCGGCTCTTCTCGCAGGTTTGGTGGTCTATTTCCAGCAACGTCAGCCACCAAAGAATGGACACGACCGATTTGGATTCCAGTGAGCATACAATTACGCCGACAATCGTTTATACCCCTGCTTGGTGGGTTGCTTGCTACCTGCGAGCGTAGTGTAGTGGTTATCACCGGGCGTTGCCAACGCCTGAACCCGGGTTCGAGTCCCGGCGCTCGCACCAAAGTCGATTGAAAAAGCCTTTACATACTGCTTGTACAATCGAACAACATGACTGACGCTCGAGTGGTTTACGTCGGAAAAAAGCCTTCTTTCTCGTACGTAAAAGCAGTTTTGATGGCAATGCAAGAGGGTGAACGTTTGGTCCGATTGCAAGCGAGAGGTCAAGCGATAAGTCGCGCAGTGGATGTTGCTGAAATCTGCCGCAGACGTCACGGAATCATCGCTTCCAAACTTCCTGAGAAAGTTACCATTGTCAACATCGTAACCGACTCAATTGAATTGCCAGGCGATGATGGACGCACGAAGACCGTGAGCAGCATGTACATTGAACTGCTTGGAGAAGGCGATTTCACTGAAGAAGAGTGATCACAGTGCCGACAAACGGCGTTCGATTTCTTCAGCAGTCGCCTCAAAGACGTGGAGAGACTTTCCTACTGGGTCATCCAGTCCCCAATCCTGGTCAATTCGCATAGCAGGGCATGAAACTCCGCACCCCATTGAGATGACCATATCGAAGTCTTTGGCTGAAAACAAATCCACGGATTTTGGGCTCAGTCCATCGATGGAAATCCCCTTGGATTGCAAAACTTTGAGCGCATTTTCAGATACCTGCGACGCAGGGTGGGTCCCAGCGCTCGCTGCCTCATGACCCAAGTGTCGAGCGATTCCCTCAGCCATTTGTGAGCGACATGAATTTCCTACACAGACGAACAACAATCGCATGAGTTGACTTCTGTAACGCAACTTATGAACATTGACTCCTTCGTATATATAGGCAGGATGAGCGATGAGGGCCGTGGTTGTTTTTTCTGGGATGTATCTCCTTCTCTTTGCCCTTCACATCGTTTTTGCTGCAAATGATTGGGATTTCCTGTTCCGTGCCGTTGCTACGGGTTTGGTCGNAATGACNTTTCTTTGCGGNCCTGTACTCTGGTTCATGGTNAAGCGATTGAACTTCTCTGGAACGAACCCAACGAAACAGGGCTATTTGCTGAGTTTACCCCTTGCCACCGGAATTGCGTACGCTTTCACGGCGATGGAATTCCAATTTCTTGCGACAATGACCGCCTTGGTTGTTACGACCGCCACGCATGGAGGTTGGTTTATGTTCATCAAGGCAAAATAAACGCATTGAAGTAGGCAGAACAAGTGCGATGTCTATGTCCGATTCCCCTGTTTCACTGCATACTCCAGGAAATGATGGGCCGTCAGAGGCCCCTGCTGCGCCCGATCCTGCTGCACAAAAGCAGATGGAACAAGCCTATGCGCAAATGAAGCGAAAGATGGCGATGGCAGAGATTGGTAAGCAAATCAAGCACAAAATCATGGTACTCTCTGGAAAAGGTGGCGTTGGGAAATCGACCGTTTCAACAGGCTTAGCGCTCGCACTTGCTCAACAAGGGCACAAAGTCGGCATTCTTGACATCGATATCACCGGCCCGAACGTACCCAAGATGATGGGATTGGACGGTCGAAAACTTCACGTTGAAGGAGGACGAATTCACCCAGCACAAGGACATCTCGGTGTCAAAGTCATCTCGATGGCATTCCTCCTCGAGGATGAAGACACGCCGGTTGTTTGGCGTGGCCCGATTAAGCTCGGAGCCATTCAGCAATTCATCGGTGATGTTGAGTGGGGTGTTCTCGATTATCTCATCATCGATTTCCCGCCAGGAACATCCGATGAACCATTGACAGTCGCTCAATCGCTTCCTGACATCGATGGAATGGTCATTGTCACAACGCCGCAGGAAGTTGCTTTGCTCGATAGCCGCAAGTCAATTACATTCGCATCCTCTCTCAAAGTCCCAGTTCTCGGAGTTGTTGAGAACATGAGCGGCTACACAATTCAAGGAAAAGGTACACCAGGTTCCGAGGTTGAAATCGCTGCGCCAGCTGGACGTACACTCCGAGCAACATGCGACGATGAAGGTCGATTCAGTTTGACGCTTGACATTTTCAAAGAAGGTGGAGGACGTTCCACAGCAGAGGAATTTGGAGTTCCGTTCCTCGGCGCATTGCCATTTGACCCTGGCTTCGTTCGTGGAGGGGACGACGGTGTTCATCGGATCGTGAGTGAACCAGAGGGTGCCTCGGCATCCGCCTTTTCGCATGTCGTAGCTTCGATACAATCACAATTGGACGGAGCAAGCTCCTCCAGTTTGGAAATAATTTGAGGTTTGGCCATGACAGAAGAACCATTGGAACTGCGACGTCTTGAGCGTCGAGATACGGACATGGAACTGACCTATGAAGACGGTACGACGTTCACAGTGTCCTACGACAATCTGCGTCACGCTTGCCCATGTGCGAAATGTTCACCACTTCGGAATGAGGATGATACCAGCATGCATTTGCGTCGCACCATTGAAGCATATCCAAAAGAGAAGCCGTTGGTAAAAACCGTTGGAAACTATGCCATTTCCTTTGAGTGGGAAACTGGGTGCTCCAGTGGAATCTATCGCTTTGAGCGAATTTGGGATTTGGCTCACCGCAGAGATCCTGACCGAGGGCGTCCTTACGTTCATGGGGCATGGTAATTCCACCCCCATTGAAAAAAATCAGGTGCAGGTTTCTTGAGCATAACCCACCACCATCCGTTTAGGAGGCTTCAACATGGATGGCGTCTATCTCACCTGGCTCATTTCAGCATTGGCTGTTGGAGTCTTCCTCATGCCGTACTTCAAGCCTCCTTGGGCAAGACTAACGCTGAGCGGTTTTGTTGATTTCATACGTCGTTATTGGTTGCATCTCTTGATCGCTTTGTCCATCTACAACGCGAAGGATTTCCTCGATCAAATCGATCGAATCGTCATGGCACGTACCGGATTGGATATGACGCCGTACATTTACGCCATTGAGGGAGATTTGGTCGTCTGGTTCCAAGATACGTTCAGGGCTCAATGGCTTGACGTAACTATGACGCATTTTTACATTGCAGGGTTCATGTTCATTACCTATGCTTCCATATTCTATGTCACCTACTTTGATGATCGATGGATGGCCGATCGAATTGCCTTGGGAGTTGCATGGGTTTACCTTCTTGCCATTCCGTTCTACCTCTTCTTCAATGTCCGAGTGACAGGTTTCTACATTGAAGATATGGATGCAATTGCTTACACGTTAAATCCTGAAATTGAGGATTGGTTCCGTCGTATTGATGCATTCACAAATTGCATGCCTTCGTTGCATATTGCAGTTCCATTTGCCATATGGCTCACGTTTAGGAAATACGATCATGACGGTCGATGGCGTCGGTTCCAAAATATGACCCTTGGGTACATACTTCTTACCGTATTCGCCATCATATACCTAGGAATTCATTGGTTTGTTGACATCATCGGAGGGATGGTTTTAGCAGCTTTCAGCGTGCGATTAACGGATAAAACAAGCGACTCCGTTTGGAAAATTTTCGATGAGCGCACCATTAACAGTCGCCTGGCTACGGTGCTAACACGACCAGGCCACTCAGCATCCATCCTTTTCAATCGAGTCAAAGCATATCTTGGAACATTGCTTAAGCCCACCAGCAAGGAAACCAGCACCTTTATTGTGGTCATATTAATTGTAACCGGAGCGGTCATCACGTGGGATTACACGCACAATGAACTTCCTGCGGAGGGCGTTCAATCGGCACAAGGGGCGGTAGCATCCGAGGGTTGGATGGCGACAATGGACAATCAATCCGGTGACGCAATTTTACTGATACACGACGTTTCAGATCCATTGATTGATCCAAAGATGGTTGCTCAACCCGTCATGGAATTTGATTCTCCTTACGCTCTAAACGAACATTACCTTGTTGTTGCAAACAGTACTGAACTGCGTCTCATCGATGTTGAGAAGCCGAGTGAGATTCTCCTTCAACAAGAGGTTTCTGGAATCGAATCATTGCAATTAACTTCCCTGCAAGGTGAACCGGTTGTACTGTACATTGCAAACAATTCTCTGCAAGGAATGAATGCAGAAGGAGAATTGGTTCAGGTGCCATCACTTCCTGAGGATGAAACAATGGAATTGATGTCCGTTTCTGGGATTGAAGTTCTCATGGTTTCGAGTGAACAACCTTCGAGAGTACACATTGGCACCATTGGTGGAATCGGGTCGCAGAGTATCTTCCTCAATGCATCCACGACACTTGAGCAAAACCTCGTGTTGGAAGAATGGGGGCAAACCGTTGATGAAGAGAATGCAACCATCGTGCAGGTCGCTTTTGACTCCCAACATATTGCTGTTCGAATGAACGTTACAGCGCTTGACCGATTGGTGATTTACGATCGTTCAACCGGTGAACAAAGGCTTGGGTTTGACCCAATCTTCCCCGTTGGAAACATCTCTTTTGCCTACGAGTACGTTGTTTGGGAAGCAAAAGATCACTTCAATCCACTGAGTTTTTCAGATAAATACGGCGATTGGGAGATTCATCAATTGCATCTTCCAACAAACTATTCCGAACAACTTACTTCAGACACCATCGACCAAGTTAATCCAATTGCTCTTGAAGAGGGAATTGCATACATCGAAGTCGAGGACGATGGAGAGGTGACCATCAACGTTCTCAATCGAGGTGCGGAGCTTGCGACCTATTCGAGCACTGTGCTACAGTGGTCGGTGATGCTGTTGATTGTCCTTACGTTCATCTACATCTTGCAACGACAAGACGAAGCACGGTCAAAAGAACTCATCCATGATAGCGTACTCGAGTCCGAATGAGATCAAATCGTTCGATTACGTCTTCCATGCAAACAGGGTCGCCNCCAGGCGTTTTTGCGGCTNTACCAAGGTCTTGTTCGCACTGCTTGTAACCTTGCAAAACAGCTTCCATCGCACCTTCTCGATGCGGATGCGAAGCTCCTAAAATTTCGAAAAGCACATGCAGATCGATTCCATACAATTCGGTCTCAAATTCGATTTTTGCGAGACCGAAGTCGATGAGAACAGCTTCTCCGCTCGGTGTGATCATGATGTTGTTTGTCGATAGGTCTCCGTGGACAATTGCTTGACGATGGAGCATTCGAATACTGTAACCAGCGGATTGGAGATGCTTCATCATGGTTGCATCGTCGATTGAATCGTCGTTCAGGAGTTCAATCAACGGCCGGCCAGGGACATTGCTCATTACCAATTGCTGTTCCTTGATGTCGCAATCGTAGAGAACTGGAATGTTGAGTCCACTTTTGTAGAGTCGAACCATTAGCCGTGCCTCAGCAAGCATTCGACGTCGACCTAAACGGTCATCCAAGTCGGGATGGCGCCATGAGCGAAGCCGCCGTTGTTTGCGAACAGCCGGTTGACCCATCCACGTTCCACGCCAAACCTCAGCCTCTGCACCGAGGTACAGTCGCTCGTCTGCGCTGAATGCCATCGAATCAAGCGAATTGCCTCCTTTTCATAAGTTCAGCGATAGCAATGGGTTGAAATTAGAAGGCGGATTGGATTGAATGATACGCATGTCCATCTCGCTTGCTATGTGCGCTGTCGACTTTTCCTCGACCTCAATGTCGCCCGAAGATGTGGCCATCGCCGAGCGTATTGCAGAGTTAAAACAAGAACTCGGTGATGCGTTGTTGATCCTTGGTCATCATTATCAGAGGGATAGCATTGTTATGCATGCAGATTTTCTTGGCGACTCCTTCATGCTGAGTCAAAAAGCCGCTGATTCGGACGCCAAATACATCGTCTTTTGTGGTGTCCATTTTATGGCAGAATCTGCCGATATACTCACTTCCGATGAACAGATAGTCATGCTTCCAAATCTGCGAGCAGGGTGTTCAATGGCCGATATGGCGACCCTCGAAGATGTTGAAATTGCTTGGAAGGAAATGCTAGCGTCAACGGAGCTGATGGATCCTATCAACAAACAGAATCCAGCCGATCTGGCTTCGGAAGGAGAGTCCTATCTTGTCCCTGTGACGTACATGAACAGCAGTGCAGATCTCAAAGACTTCGTCGGTCGTCACGGTGGAATCGTCTGCACCTCTTCCAACGCCGAAGGTGTCCTGCAGTGGGCTTTCGACCGAGCGGGACCAAATGGTGCTGTGTTGTTTTTCCCAGACCAACATCTTGGAAGAAATACAGGATTGAGGATGGGCATTACCGAAGACCAAATGCCCACTTGGACACCTGGTATCGGTGCAAGTTCCGCTCTAACCGATGCGCGTATCATTCTCTGGCATGGATTCTGTTCGGTCCATAAGCGATTCAAACCCAGCCAAATTGCCGATTTCCGTCAACGTCATCCAGATGGTGTGGTCGTCGTTCATCCGGAATGCCCCAAAGAGACGGTTGAGGTGGCGGACGCGAATGGATCGACGCAGTACATCATAAATTTCGTCAATGATCTGCCAAAAGGAACAACGGTCGCAATCGGAACGGAAATCAACATGGTTGCACGTCTTGCAGACGAGCATCCCGACAAACATATCGAATGTCTCGATCCTGAAATCTGTCCATGCTCAACGATGTACATGATTCATCCAGCGTATCTCATGGATCTTCTTGAAAAGCTTTCAGAGGGCAATACGCACAACCAAATCAAGGTTCCAAAAGAAGTACAAGAAGGATCACTTCTCGCACTTGAGCGCATGCTCAGTATACGTGCCTAATCACTCGACGAGTCGCCCAAGTTCCTCGACGCTGCGAACTTCTGCGAGATAGATTTGCTCAATTGCATCGTAAAGATCTGCATCGCCTGCATCTTCAATCATCGGCATGAGTTCACCGTAGACTTCAGCAGCCTTCGTCTCCGTTATCAGTGACTGAGCGAGCATATCGGTGTAGGAGGAAACGTGTTCAATCGGCATTGGGTTTCTCTCCGTTACAGCCACGCCACCGAGTTTAACAATGGCTGATCGAACGATGTTTGAGTGAACCATCGATTCATTTGCTTCCGAGGTAAAGTGGGGTTCGAGTTGCATACGATGAATTCCGCGGATGTACGCTGCATAATGTGCATACATATTGATGGCCCTCAATTCCCAACCGAGGGCCTCGTTTAGCTTCATAATCAAGTGGTCGTTTGACATTGTAAGTGCCTCAACCCTCTTCCACTTAAACCTCAGGTTGAGGCTAGGATTGTTTCTGAAAGTCTCCATCCAAGCAAGGCAAGCAACGGGCAAAGAACCATTGTGAGGCCAACATAACTGGCCGCAATGCCAGTTTGCTGCTCTTCAATGAGCCGAATTGTTTCGACGGAGAAGGCGGACATTGTCGTCAATCCACCGAGTAAACCTGTCCCGAACAACAATGCAAGATCTCTGGAAATGACCTGCTCAGCAAGAGCAATCGCTAGCGCCCCCATCAGGAAAGACCCAACCAAATTGACGGCGAGTGTTGCATAAGGAAAGCCTTCATTGGAAATCCATTCAGAGGTCAGGTAGCGAAGTGCAGCCCCGATTCCTCCACCCAATGCGACCATCAACACTTGTTGGAGCATGGTGATTCCTCTTCAAACAGGAACTTGAAGTTCGTCCTCGATTGAATCCGAAAAGCCATCAATCATGGGTGTTAGGACAAGAGCATGCGCACTCTTTGGTTCATGACCGGAAACGAAGGTAAAGTCCGTGAAGCCAAACATGCGCTTGAACCACTCGGTTACGATGTACGTCAATTAACCGTCGATGGCTTCGAAATTGTTGAACCGCAATGCGATGATTTGGAAATTGTTGCACGTTCAAAACTTGAACAAGCGAGACCCTATCTTCCAAACCCAAACGATGCTCTTATGGTCGAGGATGCTGGCTTATTCATTGACAAATCAAATGGGTTCCCAGGCGTTTACTCAGCGTATGTACTGGAGACGCTTGGATGCGATGGTATTCTCAACCTTCTGAAAGGAGAGACCGATCGAGGCGCTCAATTCGAAGCGGTTGCTGCTTTCCTCCTCGATGGTAGAATCCATGTTTCACGTGGTGTTTGTAGGGGAGTGATTGCTTCCAGTGCGAGTGGAGAGGATGGTTTTGGATTCGACCCAATCTTCGTGCCGGACAACATCGAAATGGATGGAAAAACAACAACAACCAATGGATTGACGTTTGCAGATGTTGACCTACGCTTAAAGGAACAATTCAGNCATCGACGTAAGGCTCTTGATGGACTTATCAAATCGCTTTCATCATCCGAAACGGCATCATCGTCATAAGCAGGGAGTTCTTGGATGGAGCGATAGGCATGGGATTCTTCCGCAACACAATCGCATTGGCGTTTGTTGCTACGTTGCTGTTTTATTTCGTCTCAGTTGGTCAAATGGATGAGAATCAACAATGGATTACCATTGGCATAATGATTGTTCTCGGACTGATCTTCATCCTTTCCGGATCGCCTTCCTTTGAACTTCCNGCCCANCCTCTTCCTTCTGATGCACCGGTTGCAACTGCCTCTGCCGCTGCTGCGCAAATCGATGAGGTTGAAGAAGCGGAAACGAGTCCTTCGGCTGAACCAGAGAAGACAATGTCGCTCAAAGAACGCAAGGCTGCAAAGATTCTCGCTGCACAGCAAGCACAACAAGCAGCCATGGCTGCAACCAACGATGACAAAGAAGTCCCGATGGATGTTCTACCGATTGTTGAGGTAGAGACGGTCCATGTCGCAGACGAATACGTCGTCGAAGTCAGTCCTGAATCGGTCGAAGAAGCGGACATTCAGGCTACGGTCAAGGAACGTGCATCGCGTCACAGTGAAATTCGAGCACGAATCGAAGCACGTCGACGATCTCAGATGGCTGACATACGAGCATCAACCTCACGAATGTGGGAAGAGAACGTCGTTCGAGAAGACCTTGTTGCCGTTTTGCAAAACGAAGGACACGGCCTTTCGGTTCTTGATGAGCCACTCAATCCAGACCCTGGGCACATTTACGGTGCAACCTTCATTCGAATCGATGACCAACGGATTCTCAAGTATCGATCCCAACTCGATGTTGGGTTTGAAGCAGTGGCTTCAACCCAAGATGCTCCAGAACCTGCCCTCCCAGAACTTCCACCATTGATCGGACCAGACGGTCAACCGCTTCCACTTCCCGACCTGCCAAGCCCATCCGGAGCATTGGCGGCACTGAAGATGGAAATGGACGAAGATTGAGGCTTGTTGATGGAAGCACTCGTTCAATCAACACAGAACGAAAAGCGACGTGCCTTGATTGGCCTTGCCCTTGTTGGTATTGCACCTACCGTTTCTGTTGTCACAGGGTTTGCACTGAAGGCAGGCATGATTGCAGCCGTTGTGTTTGTTCTCACTAAGATGTGGATGTTCGGTTTGCCTGCCTACTGGTACACCAAGGTCGAAGGAGGTGAGCGCTCCTATTCCCTGCCTGAACATGGGGGTTGGATGGTATCAACTCTGCTCGGCATAGGCATGGCTGTTGTGATTGCAATCGCTTATTTTCTTCTTGGAGATATGGTGTTACGCGACGAAGATTTGTATGAAATTCTTGACCCATTTGGCCTTACAGTTCCGTGGAAACTGGCTCTTGGCATTCTCTTCTGGATCTTCATCAATTCGGTCTTGGAAGAGTATGTGTTTCGCTGGTTCATTACCTCAAAACTGGAACAACTGGTAGGAGGTAGGTGGCTTCCAATCCTTCTTTCTGCGGGGATATTCACGTTGCATCACACCATTGCTCTGGCTTTCTTTATCGACCCACTCGGGAACGCACTGGCTTCCCTTGGTGTGTTCATTGGGGGTGTGATTTTCTCATGGATTTACGTCCAATATCGAAGCGTATGGGTTGCTTGGGTCGCTCACGCCATTGCTGACGTTGCCATTTTTGCCATTGCGTGGCACATGATCGTCGGCTTCTGATCACTTGTGCTTCCATTCAGCTTTCTC
>FUFK010064501.1_pt1 | contig 13424 bp, 15 predicted proteins | sample 1021851 | NCBI WGS metagenome assembly FUFK01 (sample SAMEA51879418, study PRJEB19060) | metagenome | reverse complement strand
TATATCTTTTATTGAAAGTTTTATATTCCCAATACCACCCGATGTTTTGATAATTCCTATGACAATAGCTCGAAAACATGAATGGATTAGAATTGCGTTAATCGCAACTATAGGATCTGTTTTGGGAGCTTGCCTTGGTTATCTTATTGGATATGTTTTCTTTAACGAAATTGGCCTAAAAATTTTTGAGATCTATGGTGTAGATGACACTTCATTTTTGAAAGATAAAGTGTCTTCAGAAGGCGGCGTTATTGCCTGGATAACACTCCTAGCAATTGCTGGCTTTTCGCCAGTACCTTTTAAGTTACTTACGATTACTAGTGGTTTTATAAACTTTAATATTTTGTATTTTATTATCATTTCTCTCATAACAAGAGGTTCGCGCTTTTTTTTAATAGCATTTTTAGTTGGAAACTTTGGGCCTACAATGAAAAAAATTATTGAAAAAAAACTTTTAAAATTCTCTATTATTCTATCAGCTATTTTAATTATTTTTGCTTATATTATATATAAATTTTTAAATAATTTTATTAATTAAATATGATTCTATTTCCAAATAGAAAAAATTTTTATGTGATTATTTTTTTTATCTCATTAATTTCAATAATTTGTGCGTTATACATTGAGCATGTATTGAAATATCAACCATGTAAATTATGTATTTATCAAAGGTTACCTTACCTAGCTGCAATATTTGTAAGCCTTATTGGTTTTAATTATTCGAATAATGATAAAATTTTAATAGTTACAATTATGATATTTACTTTGAGCACCATACTATCTGGGTATCATTTTGGAATTGAGAATAGTATATTTGATGAGCTTTCAGCCTGCGCAAGTGGATCATCGGATATTTTAAATAAATCGAAATTACTAGAGTCTCTTAACAAAAATATGCCTGTTAACTGTAAAGATGCTACTTTTAAAATTCTTGGAATTTCACTAGCGGCAATTAATACAATTTTTTCAATTTTAATTGTTATTTTTTCTATTAGAACATTGGCTTATGAAAAAAACTAATAAAAAAAAATTAGAAGAATTTATAAGAGTAGATCATGCTGGAGAAAGAGGTGCAATTAAAATCTATGAAGGTCAACTGCTTGCTTTAAATACTATTATTAATAATGATGATTTAAAACAAACTATTAGTGAAATGAAAAAGCATGAGCAGGAACACTCGAATTTTTTTGAAGATGAAATAGAAAAAAGAAATATAAAACCAACTAAATTACTACCATTATGGGATTTACTTGGATTGGGTCTTGGGTTCGGCTCAACAATCCTTGGGAAAAAAGCTGCAATGCTATGTACAGCTTCTGTTGAAGAGGTAATTGATGAACATTACAAAAGTCAAATTGATCAAATAGAGGTAGATGAAAAAGATTTAAAAGAAAAAATAATAAAATTTAGACAAGATGAATTGGATCATAAAGATATAGCATACGAGGAAGGGGCTACTAAGAAGGGTATTTATTCGATTATGGATAAAGTAATTAAAACTGGTTCTAAGGTTGCTATAAAAATTTCTGAAAAAATTTAATTACGGTTCTAGTTCAACATCCCAGTATAAATAATCCATCCAACTTTTATGTAAAAAGTTTGGTGGAAAATTTTTACCATTTTTATGGAGGTCCTCTGTAGTAGGTTGAAAGGGCCATTGGTTTAGTGTCATACCTGAATTCTTTATTAGTCTTCCTCCTTTTTTAACATTACAGGACGAACAAGCTGTTACAACATTATCCCAATTGGTTTTGCCTCCTTTTGATCTTGGCAGTAAGTGATCAAAGGTTAATTCATCTTTGCTACCACAATATTGGCAACTAAATTTATCTCTCAAAAAAACATTAAACCGTGTAAAGTTAGGATTTGATTGAGGTCTTATGTATGATTTAAGAGCAATTACACTTGGAAGTTTCATACTAAACGAAGGACTTCTAATTTGTCTATCATAATAACTAACAATAGAAACTCTATCTAAGAAAACAGATTTAATTGAGTCCTGCCAACTCCACAATGAAAGTGGATAATAACTTAAAGGCCTGTAATCTGCATTTAAAACTAATGCAGGACATTTTTCTAAAGAGATACTTTGATCAGAAAGCTCAATCATACCTAAAACATATATTAAATATNTTTTTTATCAACANAACTAATATTATATTAAATATTTATTAACTGATTATTTTTTTTTTTATAAAGTTTAATGCCGCACTCGAAGCTTCCATAGGTATATGGTGATCACAGTTTTTAATCATTAAAGTTTCAATTTTAATTTTATTTCTAATAAAAAAATCCTTAGCTTCTAGTAAATTATTTGGTGGGACAATTGGGTCATTTTCACCGTGTATCATTAAAATATCGGTTTTAGTTTTTATTCTTGGAGACAGATCCTTCATGTTTATAATTCTTCCAGAAAATCCTACGATACAACTAAATTCTTTTTCGGATGTCAGGCCAACATTTAATGACATCATACATCCTTGACTGAAACCAGAAACACAAATTTGTGAATATTCTAAATTAAAATAATTACTTACTTCTGAAATATAACTGTTGAGAACATTTTCTGCCTTTTTTGATTCTTGAAGAGTATATTCTGGATCTTCATTATTTAAATCAAACCATTGAAACCCTACTGGATTAATACTGCATACTTCATGTGCATCGGGACATAAAAAAACTGTATTTTTTAAAAATCTTTTCCAGTTTAAAGTTAACATGCTAATGTCTTTACCATCACCTCCATATCCATGAAGTAAAATTACAGCACTTTTAACTTCCTCATTATTCTCTGGTTTTATTATTGTTGTATTTAATGAAAATTTCATAAAATTTTTGGTAACCAATCAAGTAAAGACTGATCATTAAAGTCAATGTAACCAACAATTCTTCCAACCTCAAAACCATTTNGGTCTATTAGAATTGTTGTGGGTAATCCTCGTAGTTTAAATATCTGGGAAAACTCTGGTCCAGATCCTGTGAATATATCTAAATTCTTAATTTTGATTTCGTCAAAAAACTCTTTAGATTTTTTATAACTTTCACCACCAATATTAATTGGGATTATGTTTATGTTTTTAAATTCATTTAAGGTTTTAAGTTTATCTAAAGATGGCATTTCTTTTTTGCAAGGAGCACACCAAGTAGCCCAGAAATTTATTATTAATGGGTTTGATTTATAATTATTTAAACTTACTTTTTGACCTTCAGATTTAATAAATTCTATATTTTTAATTTTTTTCTTGTCTTTATGTACTATAAGATTCTTAATTTCTGGACGTTCTATTGAATATGAGACGCTAGATGATATTAAGTAAAATATTATTATAAGATAATTAAAAAAAATGATTTTCATACAATTATTAATAANTAAATATCATGGGTAAAAATAAAAACAATCAGCCAATTTGGAATACAAGAATAAAAAAGGTCTCAAAAAACCTTTTTAAAAAGGTTGGTGGATCAATTTCAATTGATAAAAGATTATTTAGAGAAGATATTGAAGCTTCAATTGTACATGTTGANATGCTGTTTANACAAAAAATTATAAATTTTAAAATTAAAAATAAAATAGTATGGGGTTTAAATAGAATTAAGAACGAAATTATAAAAAAAAAATTTGTATTTGATGATAAGCTTGAGGATATTCATATGAATATAGAACACAGACTCTTTGAACTAATTGGAGAAGATGCTGGATATATTCACACAGCAAGATCAAGAAATGATCAAGTAGTCACAGATTTTAAAATTTGGTTAAGAAAAGCTAATAAAGAAATTGTTAAGAATATAGATATAACAATTAAAAATATTTTAAAAAAAGCAGAAAAAAATGTTGAAACAATTATGCCTGGTTTCACACATCTTAAAAATGCACAACCAGTTTCATTTGCTCATTACCTAATGGCGTACTTAGAAATGTTTAATAGAGATAAAAATAGATTTAAAAATAATTTAGAGAATCTTAATGAAAATCCACTTGGTGTGGCTGCTTTAACAGGCACTTCTTTTAAAATTGATAGATTTTATACGTCAAAAAAATTAGGTTTTGACAGACCAACTAAAAACTCAATTGATACTGTTTCTGATAGAGATTTTGTAATTGATTTTCTGTATTCTTGCTCTGCATGTGCTGTTCATATCTCTAGAATTGCTGAGGAATTTATAATCTGGAATTCAGATGCTTTTAAACTTATTAATTTGAATGATAAAATTGTAACTGGATCATCTATTATGCCNCANAAAAAAAATCCTGATCCTCTAGAATANNTNAGAGGCAAAACAGGTTTNATNTTTGGAAATCTATTTTCTATGCTTACAACATTAAANGGNTTACCNCTTTCTTATTTTAAAGATTTNCAAGATGATAAAGAANTTGTTTTTAAATCNTTTGATCANTTAAAAAATTCCTTAATTATATTAAATGATGTTCTTAAAAATTTTTCGCCANATAAGAAAAGGATGATNGAACTTGCAGAAAGTGGNTACATTACAGCAACTGATTTAGCNGATTACATGGTTAGAGAATTAAATTATCCATTTAGAAAAGCTTATTTACAAACAGCTAAAATCATAAATTTTGCCGAAAAAAATAAAAAAAAATTGTCAGAACTCACTATAAAAGAGATAAATAAAATTGAAAAAAGTTTAACCACTGATGTTCTGAAAATATTTGAACTAAAAAAATCTGTTAATTCTAAAGTTTCTTATGGTGGAACTTCTTTCGACAACATTAAGAAAATGATATTAAGTTACAAGAAGAAATAACTATGATTAAAAAAATAACTTTAATTACCATGTGCCTAATTTTATTAACTTCATGTGGAAGAAAAAATGAGCCAAAATACGAGGCATCATTAAATAATAATGTTATGAAATTTAATAATCTTAATAACGTATTAAAAATGCCAAAAAAAGATGAAATATATCAATAATATTTTTACAGTTGAAAAATCCAAACTCACTAAAGTAATTAAAAAATTTGAAACGCCAATTTTTTGCTATTCGGAGAAAAAAATTAATGAAAATATAAGTAACTTTAAAAGAAGTTTTAAATCGTTTTCTCCAATAATATGTTTTTCAACAAAGTCAAACTGTAATCTAGAGATACTTAAACTAATTAATCGAAATGGATTTGGAGCTGATGTTGTCTCAAAAGGTGAATTAATGATTGCTCTTAAAGCAGGAATAAATTCCAAAAAGATTGTTTTTTCTGGAGTGGGTAAAACTAGGTCAGAATTGATTTATGCGATAGATAAAAATATTTTATTGATTAATTGTGAGTCAAAAAGTGAAATATTAGAAATAGAAANTATAGCAAAATCTAAGAATAAAAAGNTNNATATTGGAATTAGATTNAATCCAAATACNGANGCAAAAACAATTAAACAAATTTCAACTGGNAAAAAAGAAAATAAATTTGGTGTTAGNGAAAAGACATTTATTGAAGTTTCAAAATATATAAAAAATTCAAAATTTTTAAATCTNAAATGTTTAAGTGTNCATATTGGNAGTCAAATTCTAGATCATAAGCCATACCAAAAAATGCTTAACGTTATAGATAAATTAATAAAAAAAATTAACTTTGATTTTGAGTATATAGATCTTGGTGGGGGTATGGGAATTGATTATAACAAAGACAATAAAAAATTTAATTATAAAAAGTATAATCAAATTATTAAAAAATTTTTAAAAAAGCATAAATCAAAAATTNTTTTTGAACCTGGTAGATCAATCATAGGTGATACTGCAATATTAATTTCGAAAATTATTTATATAAAAGANAATTCTAAAAAAGATTTTATTATTATGGATGCAGCTATGAATGATTTTATGAGACCTGCGTTGTATGGGGCTAANCATAAAATAATTCCATTAAAAAAAACCAATAAAATGACTANGAAAAGTTATGATTTTGTAGGNCCGATTTGNGAAACNACAGATAAATTCCTAACGACAAATAAATTTCAAAAATTAAATGAGAAAGATTATATTATTATTTGTGACGTAGGAGCATATGGCTCATCGTTATCTTCAAATTATAACATTAGACCTAAACCTGCTGAAATATTAATAAAAGGTTCAAAAATAAATGTAATTAAAAAAAGACAAAAACTAAAAGATATAATTTAGTTTTTGACAAAAATGATAAGAAAACTTCTATTTTTACTTTTTTTCTTCCTAGGTATATCTATAATTTCAATAATATTCCTACCATCATTAATGATGCCAACTAAAATAGTTTTATTCGGTGGAAAAATGATGGGAAGGTGGGCTGCCGTTTGTCTTTGGATTTTTTTACAAACAAAAGTTATTATTAAGGGTAGGGAAAATATTGTTAAAAATGAAAAGTTTTTTATTGCTTGCTCTCATCAATCGATGTTTGAGACTTTTTACCTACAAACAATTTTTAATTCACCAATATTTATTTTAAAACATGAATTAATCAAAATGCCTATATTTGGCTGGTATTTAAAAAAGATAGGATCAATTTCAATTAATAGAAATAAAATTAGTAAAGATAATTTAGGTTTAATAGATAAAATAAAAAGTTCTATAAGAAATTCAGAAAGACCATTAATTATATTTCCTCAAGGAACAAGAGTTTTACCAAATGAAATAATTCCTTTTAAAAAAGGTGTTGGTAGAATTTATGACGAATTAAAAATAAATTGCCAACCTGTAGCAATAAATTCTGGAAATGTTTGGCCAAAAGATGGAAAATTATATTCAAAAAAAACAATAACAATATCAATTCTTCCCATAGTTAAACCTGGAATGAGATCAGCAGACTTTACGAATTATATAGAGGATAAAATATATACTGAGTTAAAATTAATGAATTAGCCCTTCATTGGCATTACAACATATATGCTATCATAATCAGCTGGGTCTCTAATTAAAGCTGGTGAACCTGTATCTTTTAAATAAATTTCGATGATGTCTCCATCGAGTTGGGAAGCAACATCAATTAAATATCTAGAATTAAAACTTATATCAAGCTCATGTTCAAACTTAACATTTAAACTTTCTTTACCATCACCACTATTTGTATTGTTAACTGAAAGATCAAGATTATCTTTTGAAAGATTAAATTTAACTCCATCTTTTTTATCTAATGAAACTGATGCAACTCTATCTACTGAGTTTAAAAATGATTTCAAATTAATTTCTAGTTTTTTCTGATTTTCTTTAGGTATTACCTGAACATAGTTTGGAAATTTTCCATCAATAAGCTTTGATATTAATATACTATTATTAATTTCAAATTTAATTTTTGATTTTATATTCGATATTTTTACTTCACCTTCATAGTCCTCTAATAACGAGCAAAGCTGAAAAATAGTTTTTTTTGGTAAAATTATTTGATCAAATTGAATTTTGTTTTGAAGTCTTATCTTTGAAATTGACATTCTATGACTATCAGTAGCTGCTGCCGTTAAAAAATTTTTATCCTCAACTTCTGTCTGATGTAAAAAAATTCCACTTAAATAATGTCTAGTTTCATCGTTAGATACTGAAAATTTACATTTATTTAATAGTTTTAGTAATTCTTTTGATTTAATTGAAAACTCATTTTCATTAAAGTTTTCATCTGTTAACGGAAATTCAGAAGCACTAATACAATTTAAATTGAAAACAGATTTATCCGATTCTAAATGCAATTTATTTTCACTAGGATTAGAAAAGTTAATTTTACTTCCAGAAGAAATTTTTCTAACGATATCATACATTATTGATGAGGATGAAGTGGTTTTGCCCTCATCTAATATTTCTACGTTTGGAATTTGATGAATAAAAATTAAATCAAGATCAGTTGCTGTTATTGTTAACTTTCCATTACTTACATCTAATAATACGTTGGAAAGAATTGGTAATGTACTTCTTTTTTCAATTACACCTTGACAATAATTTAAAGATTTTTGAAGGTCTTGTTGATTTACACTAAACTTCATTTTCTTTATTATACAAAATCTTATTTTTTAAACTATCAATATTAATATTTAATTCACTATCCTCTTTTCTCAATCTGTCTATAGTTTTGACGGAGTGAATTACAGTTGTGTGATCTCTATTGGAGAAAGATCTGCCAATTTCTGGCAAAGATTTTGATGTAAGCATTTTAGCTAGATAGATTGCAGTCTGTCTTGGTCTGACAAGATATCTTGATCTTCTTGGCGAGAGCATTTCATTTTTACTAATCTTATAAAATTTACAGACTATTGTCTGTATTTTGTCAATATCTACTTTATTTTCAGTGAGGTTGAGTAAGTCTTTTAAAACAATTTTAACTTCAGATAAGCTTGGAACTTTATTATAAATCCTTGTAAAAGACACAATCCTATTTAGTGCTCCAACTAACTCTCTAATACTAGTTTTAATTTCTGTACTAATAAATTTTTGTATTTCCTCAGAAATAATAACTTGATTTGAGTATGATAATTTTAATTCTTCAGTTTTAGATTTAATAATTTTATATCTAAGCTCATAATCAGGATTTTGAATATCGACAACTAAACCTCCAGAAAATCTAGATTTTATTCTCTCTTGTATTCGTGAAAGTTTATTAGGTGGTCGATCTGCAGATATTATTATCTGTGAATTTTTATCTAATAAGGCATTGAATGTATGAAAGAACTCTTCTTGCATTGCCTCTTTACCATTCATAAACTGAATATCATCAATTAGTAAAATATCTGTATTCCTAAAGTACTCTTTAAACTTAACCATTTCATTTGATTTTATGGATTTAACAAATTGGTACATGAATCTCTCTGCAGATATAAACATTACTTTATTCTTTTCTTTCAATTCTAAACCAATTGCATTTAATAAATGGGTTTTCCCCATTCCTACTCCACCATATAAGTATAATGGATTATAATGCGCTATATCTTTTGAAACTTTTTTTGAAGCTTCAAATGCTAACTTATTACTTCCCCCGGTTATAAAATTTTCAAAATTTCTATTTGGATCTATTCTGTTATATTGAAGATAAGAATCTTTTATAAACGAAACATTATCATTATTAGTTTCAATAGAGTTTTGAGATGATACATTTGATACTTTTATTTCGGTATCTTTGTTATCTTTTATAGTAAATTCAATTCTTACTAAGTCTTTTTTATATTCTTTTATTATCTGCAATATTTGGTCTAAATATCTTGATACTATCCAGTCTCTAATAAATCTGGTTGAAACTGAAAATAAAATATAATTGTGGAATTCTTCAACTAACTCAATTTTTTTTATCCAACTCTCAAAAATCTCATTACCAAATTTTTCTCGCATTTCATTTTTTATATTTTTCCAATCTATTTTCTTTTCGAGTGATTTTTTGTTTTGTAAATTGTTTTTCATGAGGGAATTCCACTTAAGACTTATGAAAAATTATTGCAATAAGTTTATTTGTAAAAACAAAAAAAAATAAAATTTATGATTGAATAAATCTTAGATTGAATCTTTTAAAAATTTTTTTTCAACTTAATGGGGTAAGAAATTTAAAATTTAAAATTTTACTAAATCTATATCTAGTAACTTTTAAAATTAATCTTTTAGATGTAGTAATTAATTAGTAGATTGTACGTTTAAGTTGTATTCGAAAAAATTCTTACTTATTAGAGGTTGTTACAGAGAATTAATTTTTTTTGTAATCCTTGAAACATTCCTTGAGGCGTTTTGTCTTTTAATGATTCCAGTTTTTGCAATTGACATCAATTGAGAATTTAGCTTTGGTAAGAATGCTAAAGCTTCTTTTTTATCTTTTTTTTCAATTATAAAATTCATTTTTTTTAATGCACTTCTATAACGACTCTTTCTAGATCTATTAACGGCTGTTTGTCTTTTAATTTTTCTAGTACGTTTAATTGCTGATTTTGTATTCGCCATAAGCGTGAGTGTATATCTTCAGATAGTGATTGGGTCAATACAATAATTGTTTATTTTTGACATAAATTACAAAAAAAACTAGACCTATTTGAAATAAATTTTTTATGTATTGTTCCTTTGCAACTATATTTTAAACATTTTTTATTTTCTCTTTGATAAACATTAAAATTTTTTTGAAATGAACCTTGGTCTCCACTTATATTAATAAAATCTCTAATACTTGATCCTCCTTTATCAATTGCTTTTTGCAAAACTATTTTTGAAAAATGTGAAATTCTCTTGCAATCACTTAAACTGAGCAAACTTACTTCTTTAGATGGTAAAATCTTACATAAAAATAGTATTTCACTAGCATAAATATTGCCAATTCCTGAAACAAATTTTTGATCAATTAAAAAATTCTTAATATTTTTTTTTTTATTTTTAAAATAATTAAAAATATAATTCTTATTAAACAAAGGATCAAAAGGTTCTGGTCCATATTTTTTAAAGTTATTATTTATTTGTTCATCATTTTTAAAATATGAAAAATAGCCAAATCTTCTTGGATCATTATAAATTAATTTAAAGTTATCAATTTTGATTTCTACATGATTATGCTTTTCGGGTAGCAATGGAGAATGATAAAAACTGGTGTTTGTTATCGAATTTTTTTTTCTAGATTTTCCAATTAAATGAATAGTTCCTGACATTCCNAGATGTATCATTAAATTGGAGTTATCCTCAAATTTGAGTATCAAATGTTTTGAAAACCTATCTACTTTAATAATTTTTTTTTTTAATATATTTTTTTCAAAATTTTTTGGGATCTTAAACCTTAAATTTCTATTTTTTATTAATATGTTTTTAATAATCTTTCCTGTAATACTCTTATTCAAAGATTGTTTAACGATTTCTACTTCTGGTAATTCAGGCATTTCATACTATATTAGTGTTTTAATATAATTTATATGCAACAAAATCTTCAAAATAAAGCAGGACTCGTCGAAGGAGTATTTAATAAAGTCTACGATAAATATGATTTGATGAACGATTTTATGTCCTTTGGAATTCATAGACTTTGGAAAAAAAACCTCATGAATTGGATGAATCCAACGAAAGACAAAAAGTATTTAGATGTTGCTTGTGGCACTGGCGACTTGGGTAAATTATTTTTAGATTATACAGATAAGAATGGAGAGATTATCTCTTCAGATTCGAACAACAAAATGATTGAAAAAGGTAAAAAAAGACTAAGCAAGTATAAAAATATAAAATGGATTGTTGCAGACGCAGAAAAGTTACCATTCGAAAATGACTCNTTTGATTTTTATACAATTAGTTTTGGTTTACGAAATACAAAAAATTTAGATAAATCTTTATCAGAAGCTTATAGAGTTCTTAAACCTGGTGGAAGATATATGTGTTTAGAATTTTCAAAAATTCAAAATTCTAACTTAGATTTTTTATACAAGCATTACTCGAAATTAATTCCTCACATAGGAAAAGCAGTTGTTGGTGATAGAGACCCTTATGAATATTTGACCAAAAGTATAGCAGAATTTGTTAATCAGGAAGAATTGATGGATTTAATGAAAGAAAATAATTTTAAAAATTGTTCATACAGAAATTTATCTGGCGGCATAGTAGCTATTCATTCTGGTTGGAAAATATAATGTTCAAAAGATTAATTACATTATTTAAACTTGGTAGAAAACTTGCTAAATCCGATGTTTTAACTATTGTATCAAAATTTAACAAACCACCTTTATTAATAAGTGTAATATTTAAATTGCTTTCCTTTTCTTTTATTAAAAAAAATGTGTCATTTAATAATTTAAGTGAAGGAGAAAAATTATCTAATTCGTTGGCATCTATGGGTACAACATTTATTAAGCTTGGCCAGTTCCTAGCAACAAGGCCTGACATAATAGGAGATAAATTATCAAAAGAATTAGAAAATTTACAAGATAAACTTCCGCCTTTTTCACAATCCAAAGCAAAAGAAATGATTAAAAAAGATTTAGGGGATGAACTATATAATTCAATAATCAATATTAGTGANCCAGTTGCAGCTGCCTCTATTGCCCAAGTGCACAAAGCTCAAATTAACGATAATGGAGTTATTAAAAATGTAGCAATAAAAATATTAAGGCCAGATATTAAAAGAATTTTTAACGAAGAAGTAGATGCTTTGATGCTTTTTGCCTTTATTATTGAGTCATTAATCAAAAAAACCAAGCGATTAAAGCTGGTTGAGGTAGTTTTTTTATTGAAAGAAATTACCAGTCTTGAGATGGATTTAAGATTTGAAGCCGCTGCAGCTAACGAATATGCAGAAAATACCAAAAATGATGCAGGTTTTGAAGTTCCAAAGATCTATTGGGATTATACAAGTGAAAATATAATGACACTTGATTGGGTTGATGGTGTATCTATTAGAGAGACAGAAGAGCTAGAGAAAAGATCAATTAATACCAAAAAGATTGCCACTGACATAATTCAACATTTCTTGAGACATGCTGTAAGAGATGGTTTTTTTCACGCAGATATGCATCAAGGGAATATTTTTGTAAATGAGAGTGGTCAGATTGTTCCTATAGATTTTGGTATCATGGGAAGGTTAGATAATATCAGTAAAAGATTTTTAGCTGAAATTTTATTTGGTTTTATACAAAGAGATTATAAAAAAGTNGCGGAAGTACATCTTGCAGCAGGATTAGTTCCAAATAACGTACCTGTAAATGATCTTGCTCAAGCATTAAGATCAATTGGTGAACCAATTTTTGGGCATTCTATAAAAAATATTTCAGGTGGAAAACTTTTAAAGCAGCTTTTTGATGTTACTGAAAAATTTAATATGCAAACTCAACCTCAGTTACTTATGTTACAAAAAACCATGGTAGTAGTTGAAGGAGTTGCAAGAAGATTAAACCCAGAAACAAACATATGGGAGACGTCAAAACCTGTTCTAGAAAAATGGTTAAAAGAGACAAAAGATCCTATAAATTCAATTAATGAAACATTAAAAGACTCTATGGAAGTATTAAAACGTCTTCCAAATTTACCTGAAGTGATGGATAAAGCAAATCAAGCCCTTAATTACCTTGCAAGTGGTCAAATACCCCAAAATTCAAACTCGTATAATGAATTAAACGTCAAAAAAGAAGAAATGAAGTCATTTAGAAACCAATCTATTATTGGCTTATTATCTCTTGTAATTTTAACCCTATTGGTATTTTAATTCTCCTCATGAAAAATAAAAAAATACTTCTAATCATATGTGGTGGAATATCTGCTTATAAAAGCTTAGAAGTGATAAGAGGTTTAAAAAAAAGAGATGTAAGTATTAAAACAATACTTACAAAGAGTGGTAAAAATTTTGTAACACCTCTGTCTATTTCATCACTTTCGCAAGAAAAAGTGTATGAAGACATATTTAGTGCAGAAAATGAGGCTGAAATGGATCATATTTCACTTTCTAGATGGGCAGATTTAATTTTAATTGTGCCTGCAACAGCAAATACAATCTCAAAATTAAGTTATGGATTAACTGA
>FUFK010805040.1_pt1 | contig 13426 bp, 13 predicted proteins | sample 1021851 | NCBI WGS metagenome assembly FUFK01 (sample SAMEA51879418, study PRJEB19060) | metagenome | reverse complement strand
CGGGCGCCCCTGTTGCCGGATCACCGCCGTGAGCACGCCACGGGCGTCGATGCGATTGGCGAGGTCGAAACGGGCACGGTCCGGCCCGGTCTCGTTGTACCAGCCATGGGGAAAGAAGAGACGCACCTTACCGCGCAGACGGTCGCCGGCATTCAGCGCCGGCAGAGGCGCCCAGGCCGTCACCCGCGCCCGGTGGCGGCCCGGCCAGGGCCGCTCGTCGATGGCCAGGCGCAGGTCCAGAATCAGCTGTTGGCGACGGGACATCTCCCCGAAACGGGGGCGCGTCTCGGTGACCGGCAGCCCCACCACACGGGCCTCCACGGTCAGGGTAGTGCCGTTCAGGTGCTCCGGCAGCCGCTGGTCGAGCCCGTTTTCCAGCGCGACCAGACCATGGGCCCAGGCCAACGCCAGCAGCAGGCACAAGCCGCGGCCTCGCGGCAGCGCCACCGCCAGCACCGCGAGCGCCGCCAGGGGCCACCAGAGGCCGCTCCAGACCGCCGCGATAATCGCGGCAGGGGAAAACCAGTATCGCATCCTTGCTCACCGGGTTGTTATGATCACGCCTCCATGTAACGGTGCGGCTTCACCGCCACAGGTCGATGTAGGCGTACGCCGCCCGGGTCGGCATAATAGCGCCCGTCTTCCAGGGACCTTGCAGTTTCACATGCCCAAACATTTGTTCCGCAAATACCTTCCCTCGCCGGATCGCCTCAAAGGACACAAATCCCTGAGCTTCCTGGGAGAGGTATTGTCGGACCCCAACCTCTGGCATATAAACCGGCACTCCCTGGCCGGCGCCGCCTTTATCGGCGTGTTCACCGGGCTGCTGCCGATTCCGCTGCAAATGGGCCTGGCCGCTCTGCTGGCGGTACGCTTCCATTGCAACCTGCCGCTTTCGGTAATGCTGGTGTGGATCTCCAACCCGGTCACCTATGTGCCGATCTTTTATTTCACCTACCGGGTGGGCGCCTGGATGACCGGCCTGACGCCCAGCTCCGACCACGCCATCAACGTGGCCTGGTTCGTGGAGCAGCTGGTGCCGCTGTGGGTGGGCTCCCTGACCTGCGCGCTGATCGCCGGTCTGGCCTCCTATTTCACCGTCAAACTGTTCTGGCGGCTGGCGGTGGTGCGCAGCTGGAATCTTCGCGCCCGCCGCCGGCAGCGGCAGCAGTAGCCCGCTGGTCCACCAGCCTAACGGCGACGGCGCCGCCGGCCTGTCAGCCAGCGGCGATAATCCAGGAAGGAAAAAACGGAAAGCGTCGTAGGCCGACGGCTTAAGACAGCGTATGCAGCAGGCCGTCATGGAGCTCGTGGCGGCTCTGGCAACGGCTGGCGAAGTGGTGGTCGTGGGTCACCACCAGAAAAGCGGTGCCCAGACGCTGATTGAGCTCCAGCATCAGATCCTGCACCTGGTCGGCGGTGCGCTCGTCCAGGTTGCCGGTGGGTTCGTCGGCCATCACCAGGGCCGGGTCGGTCACCAGGGCCCGGGCGATCGCCACCCGCTGCCGCTCACCGCCGCTCAGCTGCGCCGGCTTATGCTCGGCGCGCGGCGCCAGACCCACCTGATCCAGCAGCCGCTCGGCCCGCTGCGCGGCTTCCGCCGGCTTCAGGCCGCGGATCAGCAGCGGCATGGCCACGTTCTCCCGGGCGGTGAACTCCGGCAGCAGATGGTGGAACTGGTATACGAAACCCAGATAGTGATTGCGCAGCCGGCCCAGCGCCCGGTCATTGAGACCGGCCAGCGGCTGGCCGCCGATCTCCACGGTGCCTTCGCTGGGCGCGTCCAGCCCGCCGAGCAGATTGAGCAGCGTGGATTTACCCGACCCGGAGGTGCCGATAATGGCGGCGATATCGCCCCGGCGGATGGTCAGCTCCACGCCGTTGAGCACCTGCAGTTCGCCACGGCCTTCCGGGTAGCGCTTGATCAGCCCGCGGGCCTCCAGCACCGACGCCTGTTGATCTCCGTTACTCATAGCGCAGGGCCTCCGCGGGTCGCACCCGGCTGGCACGCCAGGACGGGTACAGCGTGGCCGAGAAGCTGATCAACATGGCGATGCCGACAATCACGGTGACGTCGCTCCACTTCAATTGCGACGGCAGGTAATTCACGAAATAGGCATCGAACAGACGGGTATTGAAGGTGGTTTCCACCCAGGCCGCCACTTCGCTCACGTTGGTGGCCAGCAGCACGCCGAGCACGGTGCCCAGGAAGGTGCCGGCCAGGCCGATCACCGTGCCCTGGACCATGAAGATGCGCATGATGGTGCCCGGCGAGGCGCCCAGGGTGCGTAACACGGCGATGTTGCCGCGCTTCTCGGTGACCAGCATCACCTGGCTGGAGATGATATTGAACGCGGCCACCGCGACGATGAAGCTGAGCAGCAGCGTCATCATGCTCTTTTCCATCTTGATGGCCTGGAACAGGTTGCCGTGGCTGCGGGTCCAGTCGCTGGTGTAGTAGTCCGGGCCCAGAGCCTGCTGCAGTTGCCAGCCGATCTCCGGCGCGGCGAACAGGTCGGTAAGACGCAGATGGATGCCCTCGACGGAGCCGGGCTGACGCGCCAGTCGGGCGGCGTCCTCGTTGGCCACGTAGGCATAAAGACTGTCCACCTCGGCCCGTGCCCGGAAACGGCCGACCACGGTGAAACGCTTGAAGCGCGGCATCACCCCGGCCGGCGACACGCTGGCCTCGGGCAACACCAGGGTAACCTTGTCGCCGGTTTCGGCGCCCAGCTTACGGGCCAGCGCATAGCCCAGCACGATACCGAACTCACCGGGCCGCAGGGCCTGCAGATCGCCGTCCCACATCATTTCATCGACGATGGAGACGTCTTTCTCCGCCTCCGGCTCGATGCCGTTGACCAGCACCCCGGCCACATTGCCCTCGTAGGTGAGCATGCCCTCGAGCTTGATGAACGGCGCCGCCGCTTCCACGCCCGGGTAGTCGCGCACCTGGTCGGCCAGCGCCTGCCAGTCGGTGACCGGCTCGCGGCCGTGCACGGACAAATGAGTCACCATCCCCAGAATGCGGGTCTGAAGTTCCCGGTCGAAGCCGTTCATCACCGACAGGACGGTGATCAGAACGGCGACACCGAGCATCAGCCCGAGCGCGGAGATCAGGGTGATCACGGAGATGAAACTATTGCGGGCCCGGGCGCCGGTGTAGCGCAGACCCACGAACAGGGCAAAGGGTCGAAACATGGCGCGCATTTAAGCACTAAAACGGCGGCATGTGCCAGTCGCTTTGTGACGACAATCCGCGACCACGGAAGCGCGATTTGATTCAGTCCTGGCACCACTAAAAATCGTCGAAACGGGCGGTGGCGCGGGCAAGGCTAACACCGTTTTACTTGAACAGAGGTTCATGCTGTCCGTACTATCAGTACCGGCTTATCCAAGGGGGAAAGGTAATGGGAAAGATTTTCACGGCGTTGGCCTTGGCGGCCACGGTGTACTGGCCGGCCACGACGCTGGCCGCGTCGGACCAGAACGTGCCCGGTCGCGGCATGAGCAAGACCGAGGTGCGCGCGCAGTTCGGCGAGCCCCGGCAAACCCGGGCGGCGGTGGGCAACCCGCCCATCACCCGCTGGAATTACGACGGCTTCAGTGTCTATTTCGAAAACGACACCACCCTGCACAGCGTGCGCGAAAAAGAGCGCGCACCGTCGGCGGGGCCGTCCTCAGCCGGCGAGACACGGGGCGAACAACCGGGCGCGCATTCCACGCTGGAAGCGGAAGTGGGAATTTCTCCGGCGAACGGCGAGGAACCACCGGCGACCGCGGAAGAGCAAGAGAACAATATCGAAATAAAGACCTTCGACCCGCCGAGGAACCAAGAGGAAGAGGACGACGAAGCCAGCACCGAATCCGATTCCTCGCCGGGCACCACGGCGGTGCGCGCCAAAGCAGAGGATGCTGGAGAGCCGGCCGAAAAAGACGCCAAGAATGCTCCCCGTGAACGTGACGGCGGGGCCTCCTCGGACAACACTGCCGAAAGCGATGAAGCAGTCGAGGGGCGGTTCCGCTTTGATCCGGCCACCGGCCGCATTATCGTGGAGGACCCCCAAGCAGACGATGACAGTGACTCCTAACCCGCGTTCTGAGCGCCGCCTGTTACCGGAGTGGCACCCCCAGTGGGGCATCCTGCTGGCCTGGCCCGACGAACACACCGACTGGGCCGGCCGGCTGTCTTCGGCACGCGACACCTATCTGGCCCTGATCAAGGCGCTGCTCGACCACGAGGCGGTCCTGCTGGTATGCCGCGACGGTGAAGCGGCGGAGACCGCCCGCACCCTGATCGACGACAGCGGCGCCGACAGCCGCCGGCTGCGCATCCGCATCGCCGACTACAACGATACCTGGGCACGGGATTTCGGCCCCATCGCCGTGCGGGAAAACGGCGCGCCGGCGTTGCTGGATTTCCGCTTCACCGGCTGGGGCGGCAAATTCGAGTCGGCCCTCGACGACCGGCTCAACCGCGCCCTGCCCTGGCGCGTGGCCCTGCATACGCAGGACCTGGTCCTGGAAGGCGGCGCCATCGATACCGACGGCCACGGCCATCTGCTCACCACCCGCGCCTGTCTGCGCAACCCCAACCGCAACCCGGCACTGGACGAGGCGACGCTGGAAAGGCGGCTGCGGGAATCCCTGGGCGTGGACACCATCTGGTGGCTGGATCACGGCCACCTGGAAGGCGACGACACCGACGCCCACGTGGACACCCTGGCGCGCTTCGTGAACGCCACCACCCTCGCCTATGTGCACTGCGACGACCCCGACGACAGCCATTACCCGGCGCTGTCGGCGATGGCCGCGCAGGTGCGCGAGCTGGCCGACCGCGAAGGGCTCGACCTGGTGCCGCTGCCCATGGCCCGCGCCCAGTACAGCGACGACGGCGAGCGGCTGCCGGCCACCTACGCCAACTTCCTGATCACCAACCGCAAGATCCTGGTGCCGCTGTACGATTGCGACACCGATGACGCCGCCCTGAAGGCCCTCGCCGCCGTGGCCGGCGAGCGCCAGGTGCAGGGCATCCCTTGCCGGCCGCTGATCGAACAGGGCGGCAGCCTGCATTGCATCACCATGCAACTGCCCGAGGGCGTGCTGGCCTGAGCCGGAAGCTGCTATCCTTTTCACACGCCCACTTTCCAACACCGCACCGGAAGAGAACCCACATGCGCGTTGCCGTGATACAGCAACAGAACACCGCCGACCTGGACGCCAACCTGACCCGTTCCATGGACAAGATCCGCGAGGCCGCGGCCCAGGGGGCCCAGCTGGTGATGCTCCAGGAGCTGCACCGCAGCCTCTATTTCTGCCAGAGCGAAGACACCGCCATGTTCGACCTGGCGGAAACGGTACCCGGCCCCAGCACCGACGCGCTGGGCGCGCTGGCCCGGGAACTGCAGGTGGTGATCGTCGCCAGCCTGTTCGAAAAGCGCGCCACCGGCCTCTACCACAACACCGCCGTGGTGCTGGAGAGCGACGGCCATCTGGCCGGCCTGTACCGCAAGATGCACATCCCCGACGACCCGGGCTTCTACGAGAAGTTTTACTTCACCCCCGGCGACGCCACCTTTAACGCCGGCCATTCCGGGTTCACGCCGATCCGCACCAGCGTCGGCAAGCTGGGGCTGCTGGTGTGCTGGGACCAGTGGTACCCGGAAGCGGCCCGCCTGATGGCGCTGGCCGGCGCCGACCTGCTGCTCTACCCCACCGCCATCGGCTGGGACCGCACCGACGACCCGGAAGAGCAGAACCGCCAGCTGGACGCCTGGATCACCGTGCAGCGCGCCCACGCGGTGGCCAACGGCCTGCCGGTGCTGGTCGCCAACCGCACCGGCTTCGAACCCGGCCCGGACGGCAGCGGCGGCATCGACTTCTGGGGCAACAGCTTCGTGTGCGGGCCCCAGGGCGAATACCTGGCGCGGGCCGACCGGGACCAGGAACAGACCCTGGTGGTGGACCTGGACATGGCGCGCTCGGAAGAGGTGCGCCGCATCTGGCCCTATCTGCGCGACCGTCGGGTGGACGCCTACCAGGACCTCACCAAACGCTACCGGGACTAGCGCTCAGGCGCGCTTCTTTTCGATCCAATAGAGGAACAACTCGCCCTGCTGGCGGTGCTCAAGAAGGGTGTGGCCGAGAAACTGGCAGAACTTGGGAATGTCCCGCTCGGTGGACGGGTCGGTGGCGCGCACCTCCAGCACCTCGCCGGCGCCCATGTCGCGCACCTTGCCGTGCAGCAGCATCACCGGTTCCGGGCAAACCAGGCCGGTGGCGTCGAGGTGGTGTTCGGCGTGCGGGGTGTCGGTCATAGCAGTGCGGTCAGCCCAGTCGTTGCGGCGGCGGGCGCCAGAAAAGGGCCGCTATTATAACCAAGCCGCCAAGGCCCGCCGCAAGCAGGAAATGGCCGGCGTAGCCCAGCGCCGAAGCGCTGAAGCCGCTGCCCAGCGTAAACAGCCCCACCGCCATCAGATACACCGACGCCTGCAGGGTGTAATCGCCCCCCTCCCGGTCACGGCGGCAGTAGTCCATCATCACCACGAACAGGGCCACCGTGGAGAGGCCGTCCGCGAACTGCTCGAACAGCGCCACCAGCCAGATCCAGCCGGCCGCGCCGGCGGCCACCGCCGACCAGCCGACGAAGGCCAGGGCCTGCAGCACGCCGAAGCCGATCAGCGCCGCCTTGCGGCTCAGCCACAGCATCAGCAGGCCGGCCAGCGCCGCCGCCAGTAACCCGGTCAGCGAGGCCACCAGATCCAACCGGCCAATGGCCGCCTGACTCCAGCCCTGGTCCACCAGGAACGGCTTGATCATGCGCGTGCCGAAGCCGTCACCGATCTTGTAGCCGAGCAGAATCACCACCCACAGCAGCAGGCCGGGCCGCCGCCAGAACCCCCGCCACTGGCGCCACCACCAGTGCCTCGACGACCGTTCCGCCGCCGTCGGCGTCGAAGGCGACGCCTCCAGGGGCTCGCGGAACAACGCCACCGGTATCAGCAATAACGCCACCGTGGCCGCCAGCAACCAAAGGCTGGCGCGCCAGCCGATCCAGTCGTTGGCCATCAGCAACAGGGCGCCGCTGAGAATCAGCCCGACCTTGTAGCCCAGCACCTGAACGCTGTTACCGGGCCCGCGCCATTCCGGACGCAGCAACCGCACGGCGAGGCCGTCGGCGGCGATATCCTGGGTGGCGCTGGCGGTGTTGAGCAGCAGCAACAGCAGTAACAGCAGCGGAAAGGCGTCGGCGAACCAGACCGCCCGCTCGGTGAAGGACAACAGCAGCAGAATCAGCACCACCAGTGCCTGGCAGCCGATCACCCAGCGTTTGCGGTGGCCCGGGCGGCCCCGGCCGAGCCGGTCCACCCAGGGCGCCCACAGGAACTTCAGCGCCCAGGGCGCAGCGGCCAGGCCCAGCAGACCGATCCACTCCCGGGACAGGCCGCTCTCGCGGGCCAGGGACGGCACCGCCTTGGCCAGCAGGCCGGCGGGCAGACCCTGCAGGAAATACAGCACCGCCAGGGTGCCGAGCAGCACCGGCAGCGCCGGCCGCCGCGCTTCAGGCATCGCGGCAGTCCACCCAGACGGTGATTTCCTCGCGGTCGTGATAGAGGTGCGCGGCCTGGATGCGGGCATCCGGATACTGCCGCGACAGCCCCTCCTGGAGGCGTTCCAGCAAGTTGGCGGTCTCCCGGTAGCGGCGCGCCATCGGCAGCTTGAGATTGAACAAGGCGGTGCGGGCCCAGCCCTGCTGCAGCCACTTCTGCATCAGCGCCAGGGTGCGCGCCGGCTTGTCCACCACATCGCAGACCACCAGATCCACCGGCCGCTCCGGGCGCCAGGTGAAGGCGTCACCGGCCACATGGCGCACCGGGTACTCATCCATCAGGCGCGCGTCCAGCCGGCCATGGTCGACACCGGTGACCTTGATGCCCAGCCGCGCCAGGTGCCAGCTCCAGCCGCCGGGGGCCGCGCCCAGATCCACGGCGGTGTGCAGACCCGGCGGCCGGCCCCGCCCGCAAAAACGCAGCAGCGCCTCTTCCAGCTTGAGCGCCGAACGGCTTGGCGCCTCCGGTGACAGGCGCAGGCGCATCAGGCCGCTCTCCGGCAGCGGCAGTTCCGCCGGGCTGACACCGATCAGGCCGTTGCGGGAGTCGTCGAAAAACAGATGCAAACGCTGGCGTGCGTTGTTGCGCAGCAGGCCGTCCTTACGCAGCCGGGGCTCCAGCGCCTTGCGGAAGCCGCGCAGAAAACGGGCCAGCTCGCGGCCGTCGTTGCTGTCCGCATGCTCCAGGTAGAGCTCGCTGAACGGCCCCAGCGCCCGCAGTGACGGCCACAGGGCGCCGATGCGGTCGGTGTCCGGCAGGTCCTCAAAGCGATCCGGGCACGGATACAGGCTGCGCGCGAACACCAGCCCGGTATCCAGCAGCGGCATCACACTGCCCTGCTGGCTGTACCAGAGCACATAGCCTTTGTTCTTGTCCGCGCGCGGGTAACCGGCCACGCCCATATCGGCGGCACGCTCGGTGAATTCCGCGGCCAGATCCGACTCGAACCCCGGCCGGCACAGGGCCAGAAAAGTTTCCATAACAACGACAACTAGTGGTGAAGAGTTAATAGTTAACAGTGAACAGTTAATAGCGAAAAAACCCAGCCACGGAGCCGCCCCGCTGTTAACTGTTCACTATTAACTATTCACTGACGGTGGTGTTCGTTACTTAACGAACACCACGGTCTTGTTTCCATCGACGATGACGCGGTCTTCCAGGTGCCAGCGCACCGCGCGCAGCATCACCTGGCGCTCCACGTCCTGGCCCAGGCCGCGCAGCTCCGCCGCCGAATGGCGGTGCGACACGCGCTGCACGTTCTGCTCGATGATCGGCCCCTGGTCCAGGTCCTCGGTGACGTAGTGGCTGGTGGCGCCGATCAGTTTGACGCCCCGGTCGTGGGCCTGCTGATAGGGGTTGGCGCCCACGAAGGCGGGCAAGAAAGAGTGGTGAATATTGATGATCCGGTGCGGGTGCCGGGCCACGAAGGTGGGGCTGAGAATCTGCATGTAACGGGCCAGCACGATCACATCCACCTGGCCTTCCAGCAATTCCAGCGCCCGGGCTTCCGCCTCTTCCTTGTTGTCCCGGGTGACNGGAATGTGATGATAGGGAATGCCGAAACGCTCCACTTCGCCGCGCAGGTCGTCGTGGTTGCTGATCACNATCGGAATCACCGCCGGCAGATCGCCCCGCGACACCCGCCACAACAGGTCCATGATCACGTGGTCATGGCGGGACACCAGCACCGCCATGCGCTTTTTATCGGCGGCGTAGCTGATGTGCCACTGCATCCCGTAGCGGTTGGCNACGCGGTTGCGGAAGTTGTTCTCCAGGGCTTCGTGGCTGCAATCCAGNCCCGGGGTCTGGAATTCCNGGCGCAGAAAGAAAGTGCCGTCCTGATGATCGCTGGAGTGCTGATCCAGGTCGGTGATATTGGCGCCGTGGTTGTACAGGAAGGTGGACACCGCGCTGATGATGCCGGGCTGGTCCGGACAGGTCACCAGCAGGCGGGCGGTGGCCGCGTCCTCGGATTTGTCAGCGGGGTTCATTGATGTCTCCGTGCGGATTGCCGAAATGGTCGCGCCGGTAGGCGGACGGGGTCTGACCGGTCCACTTCTTGAACGCCCGATGGAAGGAGCTGGCCTCACTGAAACCCATCAGCAGCGCGATTTCGTCGATGCTCAGTTCCGGTTTGGAAAGGTAATACACCGAGGCGTCCTTGCGGATCGAATCCTTGATTTCCTGATAGCTGGTGTTGCCTTCCTTGAGACGGCGACGCAGGGTCTGCGGCGTCATGCCGAGCTTTTCACAGATCTCGCCGAAGTCGGGAAAATGGTTGCCGTACTCATTGGAGATGATCGCGCGGATCTGCGCCGGCAGGCCCACGTTGTGCACGTTGCCGTCGAACAACTGAGCCAGCGAGTCGCGCAGAAACTTGGACAGCGACAGCTCGTTCTGCACCAGCGGCAGATCCAGAAAGTACGCCGGGAACACCACCTGGTTCACGTCGCTGTTGTAGTGCGTCGGGCAGTCGAACATAAAGCGGTATTCGTCGTCCTCGCGCACCGGCTCGTAATCCAGGTACACCGCCTGCGGTTCCACCGCCTTGCCCACCAGCCAACTCATGAAGCGCAGCGACAGAAACAGCATCGCCTCGATGATCACGTCGCGAAAATCCAGGCGGTGATCCACCCGCGTCACGAGAGCGGCCTGATCGCCGTCGCGCAGCAGCTGGCTGTCCATGCTCAGGTTGAACAGGCTGTAAAAGCGGATGCCCCGGTCCACCGCCGCTTCCAGATTGGGGCAGTTGACCACCGCGTGGGCCATCATCGAGAACGTGCCGGGCTTGGACTTGCGGCCCTGCCCGAAGCCCAGGAACTCATCCTGGGTCTGCTCCATGACCAGCAACATCAAACGGATAAAGGTATCGCGCTCGATGCGCGCGTCCGGATTCTCCAGCACGCGCCGCTCGATACCGCACTGGTCAAGCAGCGCCGGAATACTCACGCCACCGCGAGCGGCGCCCTGCAGCACCTTTACCACCCGCTGTACGTTGATTGTTCTTCGCTGAATCATTGGCCATCCTGAAACGTCACGTGCCCTGCCCCCATCGGACAAGCGCCCCATGATAAATACTTTTGACCCGGGCTTCATCGTCGGGCGCTACCCTGGGTGCCTGAACCCACCGCTCAAGGACCGCCACCATGGCCGCACCCCGCCTGATACTGATTCTCGGCGACCAGCTCAGCCCCCATGTCAGCAGCCTGGCCGAGGGCGACCCGGCCCGCGACCGGGTGGTAATGGCGGAAGTGGCCGGCGAATGCGACTACGTGCCCCACCACCGCAAGAAGATCGCGTTCCTGTTCGCCGCCATGCGCCATTTCGCCGATCGCCTGCGCCGGGACGGCTGGCGGGTGGACTACTATACCCTGGACCAGGACCATCAGGACCTCACCGACGCCCTGCTGGCCAGCCGCCGCGACAGCGGCGCCCGCCAACTGCTGGTCACCGCCCCCGGCGAATGGCGCCTGCTCGACGCCATGAAGCGCCAGTGGCCGCAAAAGCTCGGCTGTACGGTGCGCATTCTTGACGACCGGCGCTTCCTTTGCACGTCCGACGCGTTCCGTGACTGGGCCGAGGGCCGCAAGCAGCCGCGCATGGAGTACTTCTACCGCACCATGCGCCGCGCCACCGGCCTGCTGATGGACGCCGACGGCCAGCCGCTGGGCGGACGCTGGAACTTCGACAAGGAAAACCGCAAACGCTTCGACGGCGAAGCCCCGCCGCCCGGCCCCAAGCGCTTCACCCCGGACGCCACCACCCGGGAAGTGCTCGACCTGGTGGAAGCCCGCTTCCCCGACCGCTTCGGCGACCTGCAACCGTTCTGGTTCGCGGTCACCGAAGAGCAGGCCCAGGCGTCACTGAGCCACTTTCTGGACCACGCCCTGCCCCACTTCGGCGACTACCAGGACGCCATGGACAGCGGCGACGACTTTCTCTTCCACAGCGTGCTCAGCCAGTACATCAACGCCGGCCTGCTCGACCCCCTGGCGGTGTGCGAGGCCGCCGAGCAGCGCTACCTGCAAGACAAGGCGCCGCTCAACGCGGTGGAAGGCTTCATCCGCCAGATACTGGGCTGGCGCGAATACGTGCGCGGCCTGTACTGGCTGCTGATGCCCGACTACCGGGAACAAAACCGGCTGGCCAGCCACCGCGACCTGCCCTGGTTCTACTGGAGCGGCGAGACCCGCATGCGCTGCGTGTCCGAAGCGGTACGCGCCACCCGCGAACACGCCTACGCCCACCATATTCAGCGACTGATGCTCACCGGCAACCTGGCCCTGCTGCTGGGCGTGGAAGTGAAACAGATTCACGAATGGTACCTGGCGGTCTACGCGGACGCCTACGAATGGGTGGAGCTGCCCAACACCCTGGGCATGGCGATGCACGCCGACGGCGGCTATCTGGGCTCCAAGCCCTACGCCGCCAGCGGCAAATACATCCAGCGCATGTCCGACTACTGCGGCGACTGCCCCTACAAGGTGAGTAGTGCCGAGGAGGACAACAGCTGCCCGTTCAACAGCCTCTACTGGCATTTCATCCACCGCCACCGCCGACGCTTCGAAAAGCACCCGCGCATGAGCATGATCTACAAAGCCTGGGAGCGCATGGCGGAAAGCAAACGGGACGCCATCCTGGCCCGCGCCGAGGCCCTTCTGGAATGCCCCGAAGACCTGTAGGCCCCTTGGGGCCGCTTCCGTCAGCCTTGCGAGGCTTGCATGTCAAAGGTGACACCGATGCGTTCGGCTTCTTCGGCGGCACGCTGGCGGCGTTTCTCCGGATCGGGAATCAGGTCCGCAAGCAGTTGTTGCTGCAGCTGCTGGGCCTGGGACGTATCCATTTCCCGCTGATCCACGCGCCGCGGAATATCATCGAGCAGTTGCCTGGCGATGGCGTGGCGCTTATCCACATGGTTGCTGCCCTTGAGCGTGTCCCAGTGTTCGCGCAACTTGGCAAAACGTATACGATTAACCAGCCTTGTCAGCTCCCGGTCACTGTCGGGTTTGCCGGCTGCCACTCTTTTCAGGACGCGCCATTCCATCGGGGAAACAAAATTCGGGCGTTCGTCGACCGGGCCACGAAATTCCGGTTCTCCCAACTGGTATTGCAGGGCCCGGGCAGCCCGGTCCTGTTGCTCGGCCAGCTCACGATATTGCGCGTCGCTCTCCTCGGTTCGCGGGGTGCCGCCGGGAGAGGCGGCGGTATCGGGAGTGGGACGGTTTGTCGCTTCCTGATTTCCAGGCAGTGGCCACCAGAGCAGGGCCGCACCGGCCACCAGAATAACGAGCAGTAGTCCCGACCACTTCAATGTACTCATGATGCCTCCTTGTTTGAGGGCGCCGCACACCGTGCGGCGCCCGGGGTCTTGCCGCCCTTACCAGGTGGTGGGCGGCGGCGGGCTGACGTTAAAGGAGTACTGCTGGCCCGGCCCTGACATCAGGGTGGTGAACAGGCTGTTGAACATGCCGCAGCTCTTCATGGGCGGAAAGGTGGTGGTGCCGGTAAACGTCAGGTTGCCCGCGCCAAGATCGGAGACCGGGCCATCGAAATTCAACGGGAAGGCCACCGGGCTTTCCGTCTTGCAACCAAAGGGAATCTGCAGGGAGCCGGAGCCCGCAGACTTCACCGTGATATTGGCGAACGCCTGGCCCTCCACATACAACCGCCCCTGATGGTCCAGTGACGCGCTGCCGGTGGTGCTGCTGCTGGGTTCCACGGACAGCTCCACATCCAGGGGAAGCACGATGTCGAGTTTGGTGGAGAAGTCCGGCACCGACAGATCACCGTTCAAAGTGCCGGCGGTCATGTTGGTG
>FUFK010785918.1_pt1 | contig 13427 bp, 27 predicted proteins | sample 1021851 | NCBI WGS metagenome assembly FUFK01 (sample SAMEA51879418, study PRJEB19060) | metagenome | reverse complement strand
ATCACCCAAAATATTATGCAGAGCTCAGGAAGCAGGGTCGCAAGCTTACAAGCTCTCAAGCAAAAGCTGACAAGCAGACCAGCCAGAAGCCAAGGGCTCAAGCTTCAAGCCAAAATTCTCAAGCGCAAGTATCCCTGAACCAGGGTACAAGCGATAACTCCCAAGCTTAGGGTCACAAGCAACAAGCACATAGGTATTCTTTGGGTGTTTCACGTGGAATGAAACTTGGTGCGGGGAGAGCTGGACTTTGCTGGACTTAGTTCGCTTTAATTCCAGTGTGAAAAAGTTGCTGTTATTAGAGTAAGCCAATAAATCAGGAGTCCCAAGTAAGACCCTGTTTTCAAGTCTAATCCACGATATACTCTTAATTTCTCTCTTAAGTTTTTTATATAAATCACGTTCTAATCCTATAGTTTTTTTAGGCATAATTCAGTCCAGCCTACTTACAAAATTTTTATAGGATTACCCATACTTTCTGTAGGTTTTTGGCAAGATAAAACCAGTCTATGAGTGTCTTTACTACCAATTATTTTATTTTCAAGAAGTTTTATTCCAACGATGTCATAAAATTCTCCGTTAGGTAATTGCACTTGCATCCTAGCGTTCTTGGTAACTTCAGCTTTCATAAACTTGTCGAAACCTTGTCTGAATGTCTTTCCGTCTATCATATTTCTATATTGATATATACAAATTATGGGATATATTACAAGTATTATGTCTGTACCAAAAAGATTAACAGCTCAACAAGAGAAGTTTGTAATGTTCTTAGTATATGGCCATGACGGCTATCCATGCAGTCAAACAGAGGCAGCTAAGCTAGCAGGATATGCTGACCCAAAAGACTATGGAAGCAGACTCATGAACGTAGACAGATACCCTCTGGTAGTAGCTTATCACGATGAGCTAAAGAATGAATTGCACTCAAAATATGAACAGGATCTACCTGGACAGAAGGCTACACTAGGTCAGATAAGAGATGATGCAAAAAAGAAAGGCAAGTATTCAGATGCAATCAGAGCTCATGAATTAATTATGAAAGCTGATGGTAGATTCATAGAGAGAAGACTCAATATGAACGCTAAGGTATCTCCAGAAGAAGCTAAGAGCAAGAACGATAGACTAATGAACATAGTCAAGAACAGATTAATAATTAAAAAAATTAAATCTTAATCTTTTCCATCTTCAATATACATCCTCTTGGAAATATATTACGATCTGAAAATAATTCGTCACCTTCTTCGTATGATGCAAACGTTCTAATATATTTTTTATCTTTGCTAAACAGATAAGCTTGCGTCACCATGATACTAGGTTTAAACTTCATAAAGTCTTCGGCTGTACTATGCCCTGAATCACCCGTGATATCGACCCACGTAATAGAATAGAAATAATATTTCTTTTTCTTAATTATTACATGACGGTATTTGGATTTCTTCAGTCTTCTCATGAGTTCTGTATACCCCAGGATTTATAATTTATAAAATAAAAATAAAAAACACGCGCGCGACCCCTTATTTCGTTGGTATTACTAGCTTTTTTAACAATTGTACCAATTGTACCACGTTGTACCAAGGGTCTATGGTACAAAAATGAACGAATAAGCATTGGTATTACTATCTTTTTTAATTTGTACCAATTGTACCAGGGTTTAAAAAAAATAAAAAAATTTTTTTTATTTTTATACAGAAAAGTGTATACAATAGTACAAATGGCTAAATTATACTGGGATTCTTTATACTTTTTGATCATTTTTTGTATCCTGACCATTTTCATTCTTGGTACAATTTGCATAATATTGATCAACTTTCTTCAAGAATGTGTGTTGGTAGCCTCTAAATTCATTGTCAGACACTTCAAACTTCTGAAAGAATCCGTCTTTAGAACACATTAAAATGATTCCAGACTGTATTGCTGTGCCATGCACGTAGTTATGGGCCATAGCATAAGCTCCTAACTGGGTAAAGTAGTCATCAATCCATTCTCTTTGTTTCGGCTTGTTTGTTTGCTTGAAGTCTATTATACTTTCGCGCCCGTTATAAATTCCTACAACATCAGTCTGACCTGCATACAACCCAGGGTAGTATAATGTAACTTCTGTACCCCACACCTCTTCCAGGTCCCCGAGCCCCGATCGAATGACCACATCAGCCATGCGCCCTGCCTCAACGCCCAAGGCTGTAAGGTCTAAGTGCCTTTCACCCTTGATGTACCCTTCAAGATACGTATGCATAGATGTTCCACGCATCGCTGATAAATCTCTTATCCGGTCCGCGTACTGTGTACCCATTCTCGCTTTCCAATTCGCAAGACTCTTACGTTTCTCTTCNGACTGAGTCGCTTGTAGTATAGTNGTNACNNNNGGTAATTTTTCTTCACCGATTCCATAGTGACGTTTGCCATCAACCAATGATCTTGTNCACGGTGGATATTTAAACTTTTGATTCCATTTCATATTTTTTATTTCCCCATCTAATTTGTCTTACATCTTCAAACGGGTTATAGTTTTTTGCATGCCATTCACACTCTTTCGCTTGCTCAAAATAACCGTTATCTTTCAACCACTTAGCGTGAATAAGTAGTATTTTATTTTTACCTTTCATTACGATTTAATACAAAATAAATAATGATTGCAGCTATACATATACAGCCCATACCATAAAAAAACATTCCCCAACCTAACGCAACTGTCATTTACGATCCTTTCTTATTATCTTAGCTTGCTTACGCCAGGCCCATGCACTTAACGTGCCGGACCAACCCATTACCCATAAATAAAACTTCAACATTATTCTAAGGCCATTGCTAATTTATATTCTTCAAGACTCACAACTTTATCATTCATAATTTTATAATCTTGTTTAGAATAATGATCTATGATTTGTTGTATTTTAGGCAATTTAGTGTGGGCGTAGGGAAAAAGTAACATACACACGTAATACGCGTCTCTGAATGTACATCTCCACTTCCACTGCATCAAGTATTTTGTACCGTCTTTACGCAAACCTTTTCTAGGTTTCTTAACTAAAGTTCCGCAACCTAATACTTCATGCACCCATTGTAAAACAGATCTATCAGTCATGGTTATCTCCATACTTATACGTTGTGATATGGAAGTTCTGTAACCATCACCATTATGTTTCTTTTTCTTTTCAGGTCTTCGTGCATAATAAATGCTGCCTTCACCATCAAAGAGTCCAGCAATGTATGCTATGTCTGCTTCTGATTTCATAATATTTTACCTTCATTACGAATGAGTCTGAAGTTATTATTTTCTTCTAATAATCTGTCAAACTCTTCTTCCATGATGTTATACTTCTCAGTTAATTGTCTGAGTTTCTTTTTAAGAAGTTCATTTTGATTCGTAAGATATTCTATCTGTTCTTTTATATCACTGTCCATTATTTACCTCCTTAATGATCCATCTAACAGTAGCTGTGGTAGGATCAAAACCATCATACTTGTAACTACTGCAACCGGTGAATGCCGTCAGAATCAACAACAATATTATCAACTTCATCTGGATATATTTCTCCTTCCGAGTCACATACACCACATTGCGCAGTAACTTCTTCTTTCGCTAATCTGTATGGGATTCGTATGTACCCATTACCTTTACAGGTAGGACAGATTATCTTATCTTTCTTTTTTGAGTCGGCCATTTAATTTACTCGCTTTCTCATTTACTAATACAGTTATAGTCTGTGATCTACTTAAAATTGTGTTTGCCACCATCTTTTTGCGAAGCTGATCTAAAAGATCATACGTCTTATGTGACAACGACACATTTTTATATTTTGTTATGTCAGTCATATGCTGATATACTCCTTTCTTAATTAAAAGTTTATATGGGATTTATCTCACAATATACAATAGGTGTCAATGAAATTTATTTTAACAATATTAATATGTTCGCAAGTAGCAGGTACTTGTATGCCCCCATTTAAATGGCCAGATACATTCCGTACACAATATGATTGTTTGATGTTTGGTTACGAAGAATCTCTTAAAAAAATGAAAGAGATTGGTAGAGAAGAAGTCAACAAATACAATATGTACATTAAGTTTTACTGCACACCACAACCTGGTATGGATTCGTAATCCATAACGCGGTGTACAGATCTGTGTGCACTGTACTGTACACCGGCCGGCTTTGGTCGCTACCCTCTCGGGTCATAGCTAACGTGAGTGACTTAGCGCGAAGCTTTTGTATCGACGCCTACTTACCGGAATCAATTCTCTTTATTCCACATCCACAACATAACAACAGCAAGTAATATTGGTAAACTACTTACTAATACAGCCAATAAAATCTCCACTGCCATCCTTCATTACATGTGTATTAAACGGTGCTTCTATATACGTTGTTAATTTTAAACGTAGTATATCACACAATTCAAATAAATCAGTTTCTTGTACCAGGACCATATCCTCTATTAATTCCTTTGTTACTGGAATCAGATGATATATCCCGTCCGTCAGAATAATTAGATCCATTATCTGCCTTTCTGATCAGATCATACCAAAGTTTTTTATACTTCTCATCTTTGGTACGATTGTAATCGTTTGCCGCTTTATCTATCCTGCTCTGATATTTGTGCGCCAACTTTTGTACCCCATAATAATGTTTTCTTGATCCCCGGTGCCTGTATCGTGATGTCGACACCATAAGGCTTCCAGGCTTTACTCATCAAGTTTAACTCCAACAATAGATTAACCCATTGTTTTTGTGTAATATTTTTAGGTTTAAGAACTATAGTTTTTTCTTTTTTCATTAGTGTAACTGAGCTCTTTCACGTTCTTCTTTTGCTTGCATGTATCTATGATTGACTTCATCATTAAGAAGCTCTTGCATAGTTTCTCTGATCTTGTCAGTAGTACCATAGTACAATACATTATTCATTACTATCTGTCTCATGATAGCAGAAGTTAAAGCATGAATACTAAAGTCAAAATTTTCTTTGTCCTTTTCTTTTTGTGCTTGTACTATTAGTTTGTCAAATTTATCCAAATATTTGTTCATAAATTTGTACATTTTATCGTCTTTTTTCTTTGTTTTTTTCATATGTTTTCTCACTTTCTAAATGTAATATAATATCCCAGAAAATAATGTCAACCCTTATTTTCCTTGGCCACGATATTTTTTATACGAACGCCGACGCGATTTGTTCATTTTGCATTTGCTAGGATTTCTACCTATACTTGTCTTGTGAAAGACTGGTTCGTGTGCAACTTTTGTATATAAACTTTTAGCTTTCTTCGCCATCGAAGTATCCTTGTATCTCTGATAGTTTTGATCTTGGTGACAGTGTAGGTATGTAACTTATTTTACCATTTACATGTTGTTCCATGTCTGCTCCACATGTCATACATCTATAGAATCTTCGAGTTACACCAACTAACATAGTGTACTCTTCACAATCAGGACATATCCCATTCACTATCTCTGTATGTACTTTGATTCGTTTTCTTCCTGTCATAAGCTTTTTTATTTCTTATCACAATCTGACGATAGCGTCTATCTCTTAAATGTTTTGCAACTTTATTCGATGATGAGTTTCTTGATTGATTTTGAGCCATCAATATTATCCTCTAATTCTGCTTTACCTTTCCAACATTTGTATGTGACAGATTCAGAAAAGGTTCTCTCAGCTTCGCGCTTGCCGCGTAAACAAATTGCCATAGAGGGCTGCAAACGGGCCTCTTTAATTTCTCCGTTTACAAACATTAGTAATCCTATAACAGCTTCAATCATTTATTTTTGGTTTTGGTATCGGAATTATATACTCTTTCATTTCAAGTTTCAATGGTGTGTGAGGATTTGGACGCACAAAGATAGCCAGTAGGCACATCAATATTATTAATATTGCAGTAAACCTGTAGTCCATACTGACTACCTCCTGAATTCATTACTTGTTGATTATAAAAGCTACTACCATGACTGCTATTATAGCTGCTAGTATTTTACATTTTCTACAAGTCATGTTTCTAATCCATATTTGGATCTTAGTTTTCCATCTACTCATCATGTTTCTTCTCCTCAATTTCGTAAAAGAAGTTATCTGTATCTTCAGTCCTCCATTTACGTGTGTCTTCTACATTCCACTCAGATGTTTGCACTTTCCAGTCCGGAATATTATCCTTCACAGTAAACGAAGGTATATCCCATATTATTCTATTGTTTGGCTGAGCTGCATAATTGCCATCATCTAGGGCCATTATGTGTGCACACTTATGTTCGTGTGGTATCTCTGAATGGTCAGTGTCTACTATGTTACTCTCTGGATGTGCAAAGTCAACAGTAAATAAATAAGCACCGCAGTGCCATTTTTTATCTTTGCCAATATATTTACCGGATTGTCCGTCTAAGATGTCCCAAGAAGTAACAGCAGGATAATAACTAAAACAATTCCATAGCTCCAATTCATCCAACCTACGTTGAGGAACTTCTTCCGGCTTAAAACCTCTTTGTATGAAAGCAGAGATTGGTAAGCGGTAGAAGACTGCACCATTTTCCATAATTGCGTGGAACAAAATCGGACGACCAGTGATCGCAGTAATCCCGAAGACAACACAATCTTCAACTTCGCCATGATGAGCTTTAAGATCATATAGATACTCTCTTCTTATTTGAGCGTACGTCACAGGTATATTTGCATTTAAGTACGCCATAAGTCATTAGAATATTAGTGCACCAATTATAAATCCTGCAATAGCAAAAACAATTTCTCTTCTGTTATGCAATTGCCAAACCATAAATTGATCATAGTATTTTTTAACCATTTATTTCCCCCCAATTGTTTCCGGACTCATAGTCCACTTTGTTAGGAACTTCTAGTGTAACAGCATGTTCCATAATCTCAATAACTTTTTTAGCTTGTTCCTCATTCTCTATCGATAAATCTAACTCATCATGTATCTGTATGTGTGGTATAATACCTTCTTTGTATAGTTCTAACATTGCTTTCTTAGTCATGTCAGCAGCGGATCCCTGGATAAGTTTATTCAAAGCTTTGTATGTGTAAGCTCTCCTGATCCCCGGTCCATGTTCCCTGAGTGCATCTTCGTGAGTCATAGCTTTATGCATACCAAACTGATTCGGTTCCCATAGATGAAATCTACATAATCTACCCAGCAAGGTACGTATCTGTCCACGGTCTTGTGCTCTGTTAGATGCTTTCTCCATCAATTGTTTTACGAATGGTACACGTGAGTGATATGTGTTAAATAAATCTGCAGCTTTGTCTTTTGTTACACCTAACTCTGCCTGAAGTTTACCTTTACCCATACCATAGAAAAGACCCAAATTGATCGTTTTGGCCTGTGATCTAGGTATGTCAGCCATATCTGCTACGGTCTGGTGAAAGTCTGAATTAGAATCGTTTTGATATGCATCTACAACATCGTATACAGAGGGTAGTTTGTACAAAGAAGCATAATGCACTACCAACCTAGGTTCTTGTTGAGAATAGTCAAATACACCCCATCTATGGCCCTCCTCGGGTATAAATAATGACCTAATCTTAGGTCCAAGGTCTTTGTTTCTAGCAGGTATTTGCTGTAGATTCGGGTTCTGGTAGGAGAACCTACCAGTTACCGTGCCACCCCCAGCATTACGTAATTGATTAATCTCTGCATGTATTCTGCCATTGTGTTCATAACGTAGAATAGAATCTAAAAATGTTGTGTGTGCTTTGTTAATCTCTCTTGCTTGCGCAATCATTTTAACAACAGGATGTGGATGTTCTTGTAAAAAGTTTTTTGTAAAAGATGGTGCACCTGTTTTCTCTGTTGTTGGATATTCTAATCTCAACATATCGAATACATTTGCAATAGATCTAGCTGCCCAGATCTGTGTATCAATATTTGTTTCACCTTTTATCTTGTGTAGTAATTCTTTTTCTTGTTCAATAAATTCTTTTTTCATTTGATGTGCACGTTCTGTATCTACACGTACACCTTTGAATCTCATGTCAACCAGGCAATGAAACAAATCAGACTCAAGATCAAATATATCTTCCAGGTCCTGATTAATAATTTCTTTTTTCATTTCTTGCCAAAGTCCTAATGTAACTTCAGCATCACGTTCAGCGTATGCACCAACATGCATAGCAGGTAGTTTATACATTTCTGATTTAGGATCTATACCCCAAGACTCTGCAGCTTCTGCAAGTGCAGCTTCGTTCTTACCATAACCAAGATAATTCCAAGATAAACTATTGAGATCGTATCTAAATCTATTTTCATCGGTCAACGCTGCAGCTATCATTGTGCAGGCTATGTCACCGTTTATTTTGAATCCCATTGCCCGCAACCAACAAACGTCATAGATTGCATTGTGAAATACTTTTGTAGATGGAGCTTCAAGTATATCTTTTAACCAAGATAAAACTCTTGCCTTTTCCATATTACCACCGCCCTCGTGTGCAATAGGAAAGTATCCTTTGAAATGTTTTGTTGCAACAGCGATACCTATAACTTCACCATTACCAATAACAGAACCAGATCCTTTTTTAATTAGATCAGGATCTTTTGTCTCCAGGTCAATTGCTATCTCATCTACCTGTCGTAAGTCAGGAAATTCTGTAGGCTTAACCCATTCTGTTTGTGCTTCGAACTTAGGAATTTTCATTATAGTCCCTTTCAATAATCATTTCTAAAAAGTGTATTGCTTTCAATATGTCTTGCTTCTTTCCTTTATCACGATGTCTGATAATATATTTTATAGCACAACCTTCTGGATATAGCAATTCATTCTCAACTACAAACTTACTTGGCTGTATTTTATATTTTTGATAGTGACTTCCGCCGTGCTGCTTATCCCAAACTTTCGATGTCATAACCTCGTTCCTCCTTTTTTGCTGACATGATATATAAATTTTGTTTTGTTCTTGTTACACCTACATACCAAACTCTATTTTCTTCATCTGCTTTGTCTTCACTTTTTTCTGCAGACTCCCTTATTGTTTTTGTATTATCTAAAATTAATAATACATTGTCAGCTTCACCACCTTTTGCTGCATGTATTGTAGATAATTTTATTCTTGCATCTTTAGATAATTTTTCACCCATACGTAACATTTCACGTATGTATAAACACTCTTCGTAATCTACCTGGAATTCATCAAACCACTCTGTATCTTTTGAATAAGATAAATCAGTCAAGTCATACATCTTTTCTTCTGTTGGTTTTAAATTACTACCAGAACACTCTAGAATATCTTTTACTTCTGATAAAGATAACAACTCCCCCTTCTGCCATCGTATGTAGTTTAGAATGGTTCTAAACAATGATACTTTGTAACTCTTACGACCTTTGTATTGAAAGTATACACCCCTATCTTTTAGGATAGGCATAAGCTTTGAGAGTCTGTCATTGTATCTTGCTAGTATTAACCAGTTGCCTTCGTGTAATGGCAACCCATCTGTATCTGTAATATAGTCTACATTTCCTTCTTCATCTCTTGCTTTCCATTGTTTACGCACTCTTTTTGAGTCAGGTATTCTGTCCAATATTTTATCTGCAATGTTTTGAACAGACTTTGGGACCCTGTAAGATTGTGGCAAAATTATGTCTTTTTTAGAAATTTCTTGCTGAAATTTTTTTACATCAGCTCCCGCCCAGCCATAAATTGCTTGATCATCATCACCTGCTAGTATAACATATTTGGAATTTTTCTTGATTATATCTACCATTTTCCACTGTATCGGTGATAAATCCTGCGCTTCATCTATAAAAGATACGTCAAATTTAGGACACAATTCAGACACATTAAACCTTTCAATCATGTCAGTAAAATCTACTAATTTGTATGAGTCTTTGTAGTTTTGTAACTCATCTGAAATAATTTGTAACAATTGCTTGTTCATGTCTTGTGAGTACATATCTGTATTGTATTCATCCTCGATTGTAATTTCTTTGATTCTAGCTGCATTGATAAGATTAAAATATTCGCTGTTAGAATCTACAAATCCTGTAGTTTCCTGACCATCAGAGTACACTGTCATTTGAATTCCTAGTCTTCTACCTATATCTTCGTAGTGTTCGTCCTGTAATACTTCTGATTTTTTTAGTCCTAGTCTTGTAAATGCAAGAGAGTGTAAGGTTCTAAAATATTTTAGATCTTTTCTGCTAAAAGCTGTGTGATAATCTAGCATTCTATCGATAGCTTCATTTGCAGCTTTAGTTGTAAATGCAAAGTATCCTATTTTATCTACAGGTGTACCCAGTTTTAAAAATGTTTTTACATATTTTAACAGCTTAGTTGTTTTCCCTGTTCCCGGAGGCCCGAATAATTTTCTACTGATCACATTATCTCCGTCTTGTGTACCAGTTTAGTATGATGTATTGGCACCTCTTCAAATGATTTTATATTTATTTGTACTACATTCTTTGTAGATGAATTATATTCTCCTGCTTTCTTTGATGGGTATCTTTTCTGATCTAAAAAATCTATTTCACAATCTTGATATATAACCTGCATCATACGACCTGTTTTATCTTCGCTATGCTTCCAATTCTTAGATCGTAGTTTGTCAAAAAATTTATCAAACTTAAAGAATGCTAGATCGTTTTCTATTAATACAGATCCAGTTTTAAATGCTGCATCGCTTGTAGCTCTTGGTCCATTTATCTTTGCATGTATAACGTCATGTAATTTTTCTTTTGGTGATGTGCCTATCGGTGGATGTACTATCTTTTGTGTTAGATACAATGCATCCATCACTGCTTGCTCCTGGTCACCTTTAATAAGTGGTGGTAAGAATCCTGCAGCTTTTGATATTGAGTTACGTCTTTTACGTTGATCATTTAGATGTTCAACAGATCTACAATGCACTGTAGCTGTACTGATACCATCTGGTTTTGTTACATCAAATTCATATTCTGGTTCTGGATCTAGATCTATCTTTTTTAAATTAGTAAGCACAGGGTATGCACCTTTTGATCCTGCCAAGACTCCATATTTTTTCTTAACACAAATACCTTTCTTACAATACTCACTGATAGGACTCTGTGTACATGTATAACCTTTTGTACTTTTGTTCCATGATTTTACTTTTTGATTTAAAAATTTTTGATCCCATGCATTTGCATGTTCGCCTGCAAAATATTTTACTGGTGCATTCATAACTTTTTGTTGCCAGTTGTCTGCAAACTTCATCTTTGCAAACACATGATAGTTGTACATAAATCTATCCTTGCCATCAAACGCAGGATCATTTGTAAGTTTAGAAAGTATTGCTAGACACGGTGGTCCATCTTTAAAATCTTCATCGACATCTTGCATGTCTTGTTCTTCTATCGATTCTGTAATTCCTTTCAGTCTTTCTTTGTCCACCAGGTTAGCCTCTATGACCTGCATAAACTGGTCCAAGGTAAACTTGGTCCCGTCTGCATTCAACGCTTGCCGTTGATTACCACCTAGGTAAGGCAGATTTATAAATTGACCTGGACGTAGTTGTCCTGTCTCATTATCTTTTGTTAGTTGTGTTTGTTTTGGAAATATTTCACAATCTGATTTTAGTTTGAATAGTGGTAGTAAATTACTTAGAAATGATCTTACAGATTTTGCATCTGTAAAATTTTTCATAAATAAAAATAAATGTAGTCCACCACTTTTAGAACATACTGGTAGTAGTGGTAGTTTATATTCTTGAATCTTGTCTATAAAAAATTTCTTGTCAAAGTCATCATAATCTTTTGGATCTATATCTATGACTCCAAATTTTACTTCTGAGTTTTCATTACACGGTTGAATACCAATTGATAATGTGCCCTCTAAATGTGCTTGATATACTTCTTCAGTAAGTTCTTCGTAGTTCCATCTGTATACAGGTTTCTTTTTACCTGTTTCAGAATCTACGTATGCATCTGGATGTTCAAAGTCAGCGACACCATATGCATGTCTGTACCCGTTAAAATAATCTATATATCTTTTTTCCATAACTGTAGTTGTGGGCCTCTCAGTCTCCCAATTGGCCCACACTGTGCACTCATTCTCTTAGAGAATTAGATAATGCTTTCCTTTGGTTTGTCCTCACCATGTTTAGCTTTGACATTACCTTTCGATATGTTTTCACTAAACGATTTGGCTTGACCATATAAGGATTGATCAGTTACTGGACCAACTTTACTGACTTCCCAACCAAACCATGTGCCTTTATCGTTAGACATTTGGGTAGTCTTTAGTCTGTAAATGTGGCTGAAAGATGCCGGTGTAAATAATCCGTTCTTACCTTTCATTTTGATACCAGACATCATTGAGTTCCACTTTCTACTAATTTTTAATTGAGTAGATTTCATAGAGATCAACGCTGTCGATGGACTATCTCCCGCTACAATGACAAAGTGTGATGCTGTCTTCTCAATATAATTACCGTTTGGTAATCTATCTTTGTAGTTTGCATCTGGTGTTGTCTTGGACATGATATCAGATGAAGAATCATAGATTGCAACTGGTGCACCTGGTCCTTCTCCTCTATCTTTCCATTCAATGTACTCCAACTTATAAAAGCATGGAATTACATCAATACCTTTTACTCCGTCATACAGATCTCCAGATACTGAATTGTATATCATACCTGGCTCTGCACCTTCGACATACTTACCATCACGTTTGTTAACTTCTGGTGAAAGTTGTCCAAGGATTTTTAAAAAAGGAAGAGCTAGATCTTCTTGACCTATTGAGCCCAAACCTTTTGCTGCGTCATCTTCAAATATATTTGAAGGTAGACCTGCAGTCTTTTTCTCTGCTACTTGGTTCATGTTTATTTGTTCCTCGTTATTTTGGTTCTGTTTCCTGAGAACACGTTAAAAAGATCAGAGGGCATCTCTTGTCCAGATTCCAGACGCTCTCTGACCAATGCTTTAAGTGTCATAGGTTCGACCTTTAATTTCTGGACAGGTTCGTACCCTTGACCTTGCGCAAGGATCGCATATTGCGATGCCTTGTTATCTTCGTTACGACCAAAGGAAACTGTAATCTCATTTTTAATAAGATCACCTAGGCCGTTNTCTCGAAGCCATGTGTAAGCTGCTTCTTTATTNGCTANCGAAATAGAAGCACCATAAACTGGTTTNACTTCAACAGAAGATCCATCAGCTAGTTTCAATGTAGAGATGTTCATCTCTTGCATCATGGTAGGTATNACCTCNCCAGAAACTAATTCGATATGTCTCTTCAGTTCTTTTAATTCTTTTTCTTTTTGTACTAAATCGTCCTCTAATGATTTTAGTTTTACGACTTGATCNGATAATGATTTTGCATCATTAACTGAATTCAAATCTTCTCNTTGGTCTTGTTCNAAATCAATACTACTCATTTACTTCTCCTTTCTCATATAANTTAATTGCTATAGGATAATATGTTCTTTCTTGTTTATCCCATTTCAACAAGTTGTATTTACCATTTGTAATATCAGAAACAATA
>FUFK010044295.1_pt1 | contig 13427 bp, 11 predicted proteins | sample 1021851 | NCBI WGS metagenome assembly FUFK01 (sample SAMEA51879418, study PRJEB19060) | metagenome | reverse complement strand
AGAAATACCATTTTTCTCAAAAGTTCAACAATACATTGATAAAAAATGGCAGGAGTATAAAAAGAATAATTTTGTAGTTTCTGATATTTATAATAGAAAGATTGGTAAAAATATTAGGTTTACTAATAAAAGTAAATTGTTTAATTATTGTATTCAATTATTAGAAACAGAAAACAATATGAAAATGTTAGATGATTTACTTCCAATATTAGAAAACAAAAAAACAAAAATTGTGTTGTATAGTTATGATTCATTTTTGTTTGATTTTCACAAAGAAGACGGAATGGATTTTTTAAAAGAAATCAAACAAACCATTGAACAAAACAATACTTATCCGGTAAAAGTTGCTTGGGGTAAAAGTTATCATAATATACAAGACATAACTGAGAAGTTTAATGATTAAATTGAAAAGTTTAATTTTAGAAAAAAAATTAAGAGTGTTTGATTTTGATGATACATTAGTAAAATCAAATTCAAAAATATATGTAATTAATAAAGGAAAAAGAAAAACATTAACAACCGGTGAATACGCAATATACAAATCTAAACCAGGTGATAAGTTTGATTTTTCTGATTTTAATAAAGTAATAGAACCTAAACAAATTAAAGCAATGTTTAAGGTGTTTAAAAACATTTATAGAGCTTCCGGAAACAGAAGATTAACAATTTTAACAGCAAGAGGAGCATATAAACCAGTTCGTCAGTTTTTTAAAGATATTGGGTATGATGTTTATGTTGTAGCTTTAGCAAGTTCTAATCCAAAAGATAAATCTGATTGGATTGAAACACAAATAAAACAAGGATATGATGATGTGTTGTTTTTTGATGATTCAAAAAAGAATATAAATACGGTAAACAAATTGAAGAAAAAATATCCTGATGTTAAAATGATTACGAGGTTAGTTAATTATGATTAAATTAATGGAAATGGTTAAGTATCGTCATATTAGACCTTATACAAAGGTTGAAATGAATCGTATTACTGATGAATATTTAAACAACAATAAATATAAAGAAGTAATGCCTGGTTTTGCAAAAGATAAAGATGATGTGTTGACAAAATTACAAAAGATTAACCAACTTGAATATCTTTCTGAAAAAGAATTGATAAGATTAAACAATTCTAAAATACCTTCAATTAAAAAAAGTGCCAAAGATGTTGCTCATTTAATCGGACAAGAAAGATTTAATTATAAAGAAATTTATGACGGAATAAAATCAGTTCCACCAAAAAAGTTTACACCACCAATTGTAGTTGAAGATAAAAAAGGTAGATTGTTTGTATTGGACGGAGATGATAAATTAACTATCTTTGTTGCATTAGGAAGTAATCTACCGGTTAAAAAAGTAAGTTATGGTGGTGAATTTAATAAAGAAACTATGGGTTATTACAATAAATCACATATGAACGATTTAAGTTCTTTCGCAGGTTCAATAGGACAAGGATACTAATGATTAAAAAAATACTAACAGAATGGTCTTTTCGTTTAGATGACGGAATAATCAATTTAAACAATCCAAAACATATCATTATATTGAGTGAAGTTTTAAAAGATATGGACTTACCAACAAAAGTTATAATGGAAGTTATGAGCAATTTAACTGAAAAAGAAGGTGATTCAAAACCATTATCAGACAAAGACAAACAGAAAATGCGTGATATGGGGTTAGTTTGGAAAGGAAAAGGTTATGGTAAAGAAGGTGAAGAAGGTATTCTTTATAAAAATGTTGATGGAAAATTAGTCAAGGCTGGTGATAAAAAAACTACTGACAAACCCGAAAAGGTTAAAGGACAAGATTTATTTAAAAAAGATGTTAAAAAAGAAAAAGAAAGTGGATTTGAAAATGCAAATGATGACAAAAATAATGTATTATTAAAAGAAAAAAATAAAGAAGTCAAACAAGACATAGATTTTGATAAGAATCCACCAAAATCAGTCGTTGCAGAAATAGACCCAACTGATGAAGAATTTGAGGGTAAAAAAGAAAGGGGTATAATAAAAGAACAAACCTTTGACCCTGATGAAATTGAAGTTGGTGGTGAAAAAATAAAATTACCAGTTACGGCNGAATTCTTAGAAAAGAAATTTTTTCAAAACCCACCACATAAAATACCAAAAAGATANATTAAANCATTAGAGAGATTGCTTAATACACAAAAACAAGGTAAATCAAAACCAAAGATTTCAGAATTTATCAATGTATCGGGAGCGGGAGAAATATCACCACAAGCTTCAGAATTAATAACTATGATGGGAACAACATTATCAGATGAACAAAGTGAAGAATTATTCAGTATAATAGGTGGTATAGCAGACGCCAGCGGTAAACCAATTCTTGATAAAAACTGGATAGCAGCATCAAGAGCGATGAGAAATACAACTATGAATAATATTCGTGATGAATTTGGAGATGACGCAGAGGTTGAGTTTGGTGGTTGGGATATCAAAGAAGATGTTGAAGACGGAATAGGTATGGAAGACTATGATAAAAATAAAGGATTTTCTACTGATGCTTATTTTAGAGTTAAAGATAAAGACGGAAAACGACACACTCACGAAGTAACATTGAAAAAACAATTAGATGCTTATTTAGCTAACTTGGGTTCTGCAAAAATAGAAGAAGCTTTAGAAAAAGCTGGTGTTGATATGGGCCCAAAAGAATTACAAACCAGTGAATTAACAAAGCAACAAGTAAATCGTTCTAATGATAAAATTAATGGAACTACAAAAGAAGACATAGACGAAATTGTTGAAATGAATCAACTAAATGATGAACAGCTTTTAGAAAGACTTTCACTACTACCACCTAATTTAAGACAAAAATTTACATCTGGTAGTCCACCAAAACTTAAATTAAAATCAGATGCGAGATTTTTTATAAATGCATATGAGAAATTAAAAGATTATCCATTACCGTGGGATACAAAAGACCCTGAATTTATAGCTAAAGGAAAAGAAGCGGGTATTAACTTTGGTGAACGAGATAGAACAAACAAATTTGCCATATTTACAGGATATCTTCAACACGCAAATGAATTAAGTAAAGGCATAAAAGACGGAAAAGGATTTGAATTCATTAGAAATCAAACTGGTGCAGTCGGAGACCCACCGCCACCAAAAGGAAGTGGTAGAGATGTGGCTAATAGACATATAGAGAATCTTGCAAAACCCGAAGCAAAACCAATTGTAATGAATATAATTCGTGAAAAGTTTCCATTGAAATCATTAATGGAAGGTGAAGAAAAAATGGCATTAGGTAGTGATGCTATGACACCAGAGGTTTGTGAGTCTATATTTGGAACTACTGATTATGATAAAGTCCAAGAAAATCTTTCAGTCAAAAAAGACAAAGACGGAAACTATTATTTAGCATACGATATCGGTATTGATGGTGAAGAAATAAGAGTAGGACAAGTAGAGTGTCGTGCAAGAGGTGACGGATATACTTCACCAACGACTGGTATTCTGCCAACTGAAGAATTCAAACATAGAATACATTGTGCTAATAAAAAGAGAAAGAATCCACCGAAAGATTACACAGACGAGGAAAAGAAAACAATTAAAAGATTATTCAATAAATTTGGAGATTGTGACAACGCAAAATATTAATATGAAAACTCAATTACTATGCACCTTTACAACACACAGCAAGTTAAATCTTGTTGTTGATTCCATTATAGATTCTTATACTATTTTATTTGATAAAATTTATGTGTTTCAAAACGAAGACGATGCAGGACAATTAATTTGCACTTATAATATAGAAATGGTTGAAGATTATTATGACGGAGATGAAGCCATATCCGGAACTATCTCTTTACATAGAAAAAAACAATCCAACACATTATACACGATTAATGCATTAAACGAAACAATTAGAAGTTTAAACAACGGAGTATTGGATAAGTCATTTCCAATCCCGTGGGAAAACTATCAAAACAATTTACTATTGACAAATGAAGAAGGGTTGAATATTATCCCTACAAAAATATTCAAAATAATAAATGTTAAAGATTGGTAAAAAAGCTTGGTATTTTCCAAAACTTCTTTATATTTATTACTGAATTAACAATTAAACAATTAACAATTACTTAATAGGAGAAACAAAATGGATATTAACGCAATCAAAAAAAGGTTAAACCAGTTACAATCAACCAATACGAGAACTTCAAATCTTTGGAAACCGCAACCAGGAAAACAACAAGTTAGAGTAGTTCCTTACAAATTCAATCCAGATACACCATTTATAGAATTATTTTTTCACTATAATTTAGGTGGTAAGAACTATCTTTCACCAATCAGTTTCGGTAGACCAGACCCGATTGAAGAATTTTCACAAAGACTAAAAACAACCGGTAGTAAAGATGACTATAATCTTGGTAGAAAATTAGAAGCCAAGATGAGAACTTTTGCACCTGTTATTGTTCGTGGTGAAGAATCTGAAGGAGTTAAGTTTTGGGGATTTGGAAAGACAGTTTATCAAGAACTTCTTTCAATCATTGCTGACCCAGATTACGGAGACATTACAGACCCGAAAAATGGTCGTGATATTACATTAGAGTTTAAAACTGCTGAAGAAACAGGAGCATCATTTCCTTCAACTTCAATTCGTGTTAAACCTAATCAAACACCGATAACTGAGGACTCTAATATATTGGAACGAATTAAAGATACTCAAAAAGAAATTACTGATATCTATCAAGAGTTGTCATATGAAGATTTGACAAGTGTCTTGAATGAGTGGTTAAATCCTGATGAAGAAACAACAGAAACTTCAACAGAAGAACCAAAAAAACCAGTAAATGAATTTGACCAAAAACTAGCAGAAGACAAAGCTAAAAAAGAATCAGCTTCAAAAGTTCAAGATGCTAGTCAACAATTTGACGATTTATTCAATAACTAAGGAGTAGAAAATGTCAGTAAAAGACGATTTGGCTAATGTCATAGCCGATAACCTGAACAAAAAGTTCAAAGACAACAAAGTAGCGTATTTCCTAGACGGAAGTGATGATACACCAACAGACATTAAAGACTTTATTTCAACAGGGTCTTCAATGTTAGACTTGGCAATATCTAATCGTGAAGACGGGGGTATTGCAGTTGGTAGAATTACAGAAATCAACGGATTAGAATCAAGTGGTAAATCATTACTTGCATCTCACATACTTGCAGAAACTCAAAAGAAAGGTGGTATCGCAGTTTATATGGATACAGAAACATCAGTCAGTAGAGATTTCTTGGAAGCTATTGGTGTTGATGTTAGTAAATTNTTATATCTGCACTTCGANTGTGTTGAAGATATATTTGAAGCCATTGAAGATATCATTACCAAAGTTCGTGAATCAGACAAAGATAGNTTAGTAACTATCTTGGTGGACTCACTAGCGGCTACATCAACAAAAGTTGAAATAGAAGCAGACTTTGGTAAAGACGGATACGCAACAACAAAAGCAATCGTTATCTCAAAAGCACTTCGTAAGATAACTCAAATGATTGGTCGTCAAAAAGTATCACTTGTCTTTACAAATCAATTAAGACAAAAACTAGGTGTTATGTTTGGAGACCCGTGGACTACGAGTGGTGGTAAAGCATTACCATTTCACGCTTCAACCCGTGTTAGATTAAAAAATATGGGACAAATCAAAGATAGTAAGAAAAAGAATATCTTAGGTATGAAGTGTAGAGCTCAAATCATTAAAAACAGATTAGGCCCACCTTTGAGACACGCAGACTACGATATGTATTTTGATTCCGGAATTGATAATTATGGTGGTTGGTTAAATGTAATGAAAGAACACAAACTTGTTAAATCAGGTGGTTCTTGGTATACATTAGAATACCGCAAAAAAGAATATAAATTCCAATCAAAAGACTTCAAAGAGTTAATGGAAAATAATGACGGACTTCGTAATCATCTTTACAAACAAATTTGTGAAAAATGTATTTTAGAATACCAAAAAGGCAAAGTAGGTATTGATGATATAGAATATACAGGAGAAGTCATTGGAGATGAATAAATCTAAGTATTTATCGATTCTTAATGAAATTAAAGAACAAGGCGGCTCGGAACTTGGAGATAATCCAAATGAAAATGTGTTGATAATAGATGGCCTAAATACTTTCATTAGAGTGTTTAGTGTTATACCAACTACTAATGATGATGGGACACACATTGGTGGAATAGTTGGTTTTCTGAAATCAATAGGTTACACAATCAATATGTTTAGACCTACTCGTTGCATCATAGTTTTTGATGGAAAGGGTGGGTCAAGTCGCCGTCGTAAATTATATCCAGAATATAAAGCCAAAAGAAAAACTAATATTCGGTTAAATAGAGCGTATGGGTTTGATAATATTGAACACGAACGCGAAAATATGATACGACAAATCAGAAGAACGATTGATTACTTAGAACATTTACCGATTACTTTACTATCAATAGACAATGTGGAAGCTGATGATATTATTGCATACGCATCCAAACAAGTTTTAACTGATAGTAAAGTAACGATAATGTCATCAGATAAAGATTTTTTACAATTAGTTGATGACAGAATTTCAGTATGGTCGCCAACAAAGAAAAAACTATACAAACCAGAACAAGTAATGGAAGAATATGGTATTCCTTCACACAATTTATTAATGTATAGAATATTTGACGGAGATAAATCTGATAACATTGATGGAGTTCGTGGTTATGGATTAAAAACCGTAATTAAAAAACTACCATTTTTACAAGAAGAAAAACAATTTTCGGTTGATGATGCAATAAAAGAATCAAGTGAGTTAGAAGAACATAGAGANANTATGGAACGAAACTTTGATTTAATGCAATTACACAATGTAAATATATCAGCATCAGCCAAAACAAAAACCATAGACAAAGTAAGAGAACCAGTTCCTAAATTACAAAAAGAAACATTTAAANAAATGTTCATAGAAGATAAAATGTATTCAGCACTTCCAAATTTAGAAACTTGGTTACAAACTAAATTTCAAACATTAGTAAAATTTATAGGACAATAAAATGAAATCTGAATTAATAAAAGGTGATTCTTTACAAGAATTAAAAAAGTATGATGATAATTCAGTAGATTTATTATGCACAGACCCACCTTATGGCTATTCGTTTATGGGTAGAGATTGGGATAAAACTTTACCACCAAAAGAAATATTCGAGGAGTGTTTCAGAGTATTGAAACCTGGTAGTATGGCGTTTGTAATGTCTGCACCAAGAAGTGATGTTCAGTATCGTATGGCAGAGATGTTAGAAAAGGTTGGATTTAGAATTGACTACACACCAATCTATTGGACTTACGCAAGTGGGTTTCCAAAAGCAATGAACATTGGTAAGATGATTGATAAACGAGAAGGAAACAAAAGAAAAGTTGTTGGAAAAAAGAAAAATAAATTAGATTTTAGTGCAGGAAAAAAAGAAGATAAATCTTTTTATGAGTCGGTGTGGACAGGTGGAAGTAGTAAAGATTTAGATATTACAAAAGGTAGTTCAGAATTAGAGGGAAGTTATGGTGGGTTTCAACCAAAACCAGCAGTTGAAGTTGTGATTGTCGCAATGAAACCATTAGATAAAAAAGGTTATTTAGAACAAGCACAAGATAATGGAAAAGGTATCACTTGGTTTGATGATTGTAGAATACCATTTGAAGAAGATGATACGCCACAAGGTGGTTATGGTGCTATGGATATCGGTATTGGGAAACCAGGTGAAACACAAGAGTATAGAAGTAAAGATTATGAAAACTATGTAAAGAAACAAAAATCATTTGCAAATGCAAAAACAATCGGAACTACCATTAAAGGTAAAGAACATTTCTTGGGTGGAGATATCAAACAATTAAATCCAGCAGAAAATTACTTAAAACCAAAAAAGAAAAAAATGACAATGCCAGACCTACGAGATGTTGGTAAAAAATCCAAAGAAGCAATCGGTATTGATAAACTATCTTATGGACAAGTAGAAAATGCAGAACGATTAGAGTATGAACAAAATGTAGACGGAAGATTTCCAGCTAATATGTTGGTGAGTGATGAAGTGTTAGATGATTATTCAAGATACTTTAGTTTAGATGAGTGGTTTAGTAAAAACCTTGAATCATTACCAGAACCAGTTCAGAAAACATTTCCATTTATGATTGTTCCAAAAGCCAGTAAATCAGAAAAGAACGAGGGATTAGATAACTTTGATACTAAACAAGTTACCGGAGGTGGTGGTGGAGTTGGAGATTATATTGATGATGTAAATTCAGCATCAGGAAAGTTCGGTAGTGAAAAAGCACCAAGTCGTAATATACACCCGACCGTGAAACCATTAACTTTGATGAATTATTTAGTAACATTGGGTAGTCGTAAAGGTGATATGGTATTGGACCCGTTTATGGGTAGTGGAACTACACCACTTGCTTGTATTTCATTAGAAAGAAAATATATTGGTATTGATAACGAGGAAGACTATTATGAGATTGCAAAAGCTCGTGTTGATAAATTAGAAGCACCATTGAAAATGTGGGANAAGTTTTCGTGAACAAAATNTTACAAGGNGATTGTTTAGATNTNATGAAAGACATTGATAACGATACATTTGATATTGTTGTCAGTAGTCCACCTTATAATATTGGTATGAATTANAATACNTATGATGANAACCAAGTAGATTATGTTGATTGGCAAGTAAAAGTTTGGAACGAAGTTTGTAGAGTATTGAAACCAACAGGACATTTATTTTTAAATGTTGCACCAGGTAAAAACAATCCATTTGAAATTTATGATGTANTAAAACAAATAGATTGGAAACTACAAAATAGTATTATATGGGCNAAAGCAGTTGAGATTGACGGATATGTTAGAGGATACTCAACACCAACATCAAGTAAAAGATATTTGATGAATGGTTGGGAACATTTGTTTCACTTCACACAAGACGGAAACACAGAAATAGATTTAGAACAAAGTGGAGTTCCATACGGCCCTGGCCCTACTAATCCAAGATATAAAGCAGACGCTAGTAATGTTAAAAGAAATGCAAAAAGAAGTGGTAGAGATTGGAGACCAACCACTACTTGTTGGCATTTAACTTACAAAAGTAAAGCAACCAAAGAAATAACAAAAGAAATTGCAGGGGAAAAGAAACACCCCGCTATCTTTCCAGAAGAATTAGTAGAAAAATGTATCAAAGTATCAGGTTTAAAAAAAGGTATAATGTTTGATTGTTTTGCTGGAACCGGAACATCATTATTGGTTGCAAANAAAATGGGATTAGATTACTTTGGTTGTGATTTAGATAAAGATTATGTAGAGTTTATGAAAAGTCGTATGAGTAAAGAAGAAGTTTGGGATAAGTTCGGTGGGTAGAAAAAGAAAATATCATACAGAAAAAGAAAGACGAGACGCTCAAAGAAAGTGGCAAATGGAACACTATCAACGCAACAAAGAAGAAATAAAAGAGAAAGCTCGTCAACGATATCGTCAAAAGAAAAGAAATCAAATTTATGAAAAAAAAGCTACATCTTTATATGGGGACATTGATATTTAATATAAGGTTATGAGTAAAAACGAATCATTAATACAATACGGAACATCTTTCCAATCAAAAATAATCACATCATTATTACTTAGTAATAAGTTTATCAAAACCGTGTATGATATTTTAGAGATTAATTATTTTGACTCTGATAGTAATAAATTTCTAATCAAAGAAATTAAAAAGTATTTCGACAAATATAAAATTCAACCAACAATGGAAGCTATGAAAGTTATCATAGATGATTTAGATAATGATGTGTTGAAAACATCAGTCGTAGATAGTTTAAGAAACGCATGGAATCATAGAGAAAGTCCAGACTTAGAATTTGTTCAAGAAAAAACATTAGAGTTTTGTAGAAATCAAGTTATTAAAAGCGCTATTATGGACTCAGTAGAGTTATTGGATACTCAACAATATGATAAGATAAAGGGTGTAATTGACACTGCTATGAGAGCAGGAGTTGAAAGAGATATTGGACACGAATACATCACAGGTTTAGAAGAACGATTAACACAACAATCAAGAAAAACGATACCTACAAAGTGGGATAGTATCAATGAGGTTATGGACGGTGGTTTAGCAGGTGGTGAGTTGGGTGTGATTGTGGCGCCAGCAGGTATTGGTAAATCTTGGACACTTCAAGCACTTGGAGCTGACGCAGTAAAACAAGGTAAAACAATTATACATTATACATTAGAGTTAAATGCACAATATGTTGGATTGAGATACGATACGATTGTATCAGGACAACCAACAGCAAATCTACAATATCACAAAGATGAAGTGATGAAAAAAATTAATAAGTTAAAGGGTGAGTTAGTAATTAAATATTATCCAACACGAACCGCATCAGTCAATACAATATCATCACACTTACAACAATGTGAATTACAAGGTATTAAACCAGATATGATTATTGTAGACTATGCAGATATTATGAAATCAACACAACAATTTAGAGAAAAAAGACACTCAATTGGATTGATTTATGAAGAATTAAGAGGTGTAGCAGGAGAGTTTGATATTCCAGTATGGACTGCTTCACAAGCCAATCGTTCATCATTAGAGGAAGATGTGATTGGTGCAGATAAAGTTTCAGAAGATTATAGTAAAGTGATGACAGCTGATTTTGTTATGAGTATGTCAAGAAAAGTAGAAGACAAGATAGCAAACACGGGTAGATTTCACGTTATCAAGAATAGATTTGGACCAGACGGATTAACCTTTCCTGCAACCATTAATACAAACACGGGCTACATACAAATATTTGAAGCTCACACACAAGAGGGTCGCCAAACACAAGGAAAAATGAATAATTCTGAGGAGTATTTAAGAAAAACATTAGCTCAAAAAAAGAAAGATTTTGACGCTGGTGGGTTTGAATAAAACTTCAAAGAAAATCTTTGTAAAACTTCAAAGAATTTAAAAAATCCTTGAATTAAACGAATATATATTATAGTTATATCTGACGGAAAATAAAAGTAAATAAAGGATACAAAATGTTTAAGTTATCAGAAAACTTCATCAAGAAGTATAAAAGAAAAAAAGCACCATTTGGGTTCAATGGTTTAGGCGAATTAGTCTATATGAGAACCTATTCAAGAATTAAAGAAAATGGAAAGAACGAGCGTTGGTGGGAAACCGTACAAAGAGTTGTAGAGGGAACTTACTCAATGCAAATGAAACACATTGACTCACATCAATTAGGTTGGAACCCCTGGCAAGCACAAAAATCAGCACAAGAAATGTATGATAGAATATTCAATATGAAGTTNTTACCNCCNGGTCGTGGTTTATGGGCTATGGGAACACCAATAACAGAAGAAAAAGGTTTATATGCAGCACTAAACAATTGTGCATTTGTATCCACTAAAACAATCAAAGATGACTATTCTAAACCATTTTGTTTCTTAATGGACGCATCAATGTTAGGTGTTGGTGTGGGATTTGATACCAAAGGAGCAGGTGAAATACTTGTTAAAGGTATTGATGAAACAAGAGAAACCACCTATGAAATACCTGATACTCGTGAGGGTTGGGTAGAGAGTTTAAGATTATTATTAGAAAGTTATTTTCACGGACAAGCAGAAGTTAAGTTTGATTATAGTAAAATCAGATTAGCTGGTGAGCCAATCAAGGGCTTTGGTGGTGTATCAAGTGGNCCAGAACCATTGGAAGAAGTTCACGAGGACATTAGAAAAGTATTAAATAATAATGCAGGACAACCAATCACAATCACAACCATTGTAGATATTATGAATTTAATTGGTAAATGTGTTGTGGCAGGTAATGTAAGAAGAACCGCTGAGATTGTATTTGGAGACCCTAACTCAGAAGAATATTTAGATTTAAAAAATTACAAAGTAAATCCACATAGAGACCAATATGGTTGGACATCAAATAATTCAGTATTCGCTGAACTCGGTATGGATTATACAGAAGTAGCAAAAAGAATTGTAGACAATGGAGAGCCAGGTTTTGCTTGGTTAGAAAATATGAGACATTATTCTCGTATGAAAAATGGTGGAGATGATAAAGACCATAGAGTAATGGGTGGTAATCCTTGTTTAGAACAATCATTAGAAAGTTATGAATTATGTTGTTTAGTAGAAACATTTCCAGATAATCACGAGGACTTAGAGGACTACAAAAGAACACTTAAATATGCGTATCTATATGCAAAAACCGTAACATTAGGACGAACACATTGGTCAGATACCAATAGAGTTATGTTGAGAAACAGACGAATAGGTTGTAGTGTTAGTGGTGTTGCACAATTTATTACTAATCGTGGACTAAATGAATTTAGACATTGGTTAGAGGGTGGATACGATACTATTCAAAAGTGGGACAAAGTATATTCAGATTGGTTTGCTATTCCAAAGTCAATCAAGACTACATCAGTAAAACCAAGTGGTACGGTATCTTTATTAGCAGGTGCTACACCAGGTTTACATTATCCAGAAAGTCGTTTTTACACAAGAAGAATTAGACTATCAGTTAATTCAGAATTGATAGAACCTTTAAAAAAGGCAGGTTATAAGATTGAGCCAGCATTTGGTTCAGAGGACTCAACATTAGTAGTTGAGGTGCCAGTTGATGTCGGAGAGGGAATTAGAACTGCAGCAGATTTGTCCATTTGGGAACAATTTTCATTAGCAGCATTTCTACAAAGACATTGGGCAGACAATCAGGTCAGTTGTACTGTGACATTTGACCCTGAAAAAGAAGGACAAGAAATACCAAATGTGTTGAATTATTTTCAATATCACTTAAAAGGTATCAGCTTATTACCAAGACACGATTACGGAGCGTATCCACAGATGCCTTACGAATCGATAAATGAGACAGAATATAATAAACAAATTAAAAAATTAGGTAAATTATCTTTCGGCGTTATTCACAATGAAGAGGCAGAAGTAGATAAATTTTGCAACAATGATAGTTGTGAAATTCCCCCACTAACAGGAGATAATATTTCTTAACTGGCAGAGACACACCAGTATAAAAATGTGTCATCACAGTAACTAACATAGGAGAAACGATTATGAATATTCGTAATCTTTTAGTATTGTTTATGGTGTCAACAGGTTTGTTTGCACAGACCGTCAATGGTACCGTTTACGATGCTAACTCAAGACCACTTGAAGGCGCTAATGTCGTTTTAGTTGGAACAGAATTGGGTGACACTGCTAATGCAGATGGTGCTTACGCAATGTTAAATGTTCCAGCAGGAACTTACGACCTAACAGCTTCTTTCATAGGGTATAAACCAATAACAAAATCAATTGTTGTTGGTGATGAAGGTGTAATGACCCACTTCATTTTAGAAGTTGGTGGACTTGCACTATCAGATGTTGAAGTTTTGGCTTCAAGAGCATCTG
>FUFK010046851.1_pt1 | contig 13428 bp, 24 predicted proteins | sample 1021851 | NCBI WGS metagenome assembly FUFK01 (sample SAMEA51879418, study PRJEB19060) | metagenome | reverse complement strand
ACAATACATTGAATGGCAAGACAGAGGTACCAGNAGTGGTGCACCTGTTGCAATTCACGAGGCAGATAGTGATATNATNAGNCAAACAACTAGAGGTAAAGATTANAAAGATAGANTACCNAANGGTAACTATTTNGATAATACNGCTANTCACTTTGTNCTTNTTGTTGGTGATANCCCAGAGACNGCTTTGATTTCTATGAAATCTACTCAATTAAAAGTTAGTAGAAAATGGAACTCAATGATGATGGGTTTAAAAATGCAGGGTAANAATGGTTTATTTACACCGCCTACATACAGCCACATTTATAAACTATCAACCGTNCAGATGTCTAACGACAAAGGAACATGGTTTGGTTGGGATGTGTCTAAAGTTGGTCCTGTCGAAGATAAGGGAGTCTATGACATGGCTAAATCTTTTGCAACAAGTGTAGGTAAGGGTGAGATCCAAGCTAAACCTGAAGCTCAAGAAGAAACTAAAAAAACATCTTCAAACTACTAGAATCCTAGGTAGTGGGCGTCTAAGCGAGAGTGNATACGCCCACTTTTAAAANATGATAGAAGATAGAATAGAAAGATTTAGAAATATATTTGAGGGTTTAGACCGAGCACATGGTGTCACTATTGTAGGTGAGTCGAACGGTAATGGTCAAAAAATCAAAGGTAAATCATTTGTAAAAAGAGAAATAGTTACACCAGAGTTATGGTTAAAACATTTACAAGGCACAGAAAATTTAGGTATCATACCAATTAACGATAACAACGAGTGCAAATGGGGTTGTATTGACATAGACTTCTATGCAGAATTTGATCACAAAAAATTAATCAACAAAATAAAAATTTTAAATTTACCACTTATTGTATGTAGATCTAAATCTGGTGGAGCACATGTATTTTTATTTTCATTAAATTATGTATCTGCTGGTGTGATGCAGGACAAATTAAATCAAATAAGATCTGTACTAGGTTACGGCGGATCAGAAGTTTTTCCAAAACAAAGAGAATTAAAATCGAAAGATGATACAGGAAATTTTTTAAATTTACCATACTTTAATGGTGATGATACAGTAAGATATGCCTTTGATGATGAGGGTGAAGCTGCTAGTCTAGAAGGTTTTTATAAATTATACGAAACAAAAGTTNTTACTGCAGATATTGTAGAAAGTTTAAAAATAAAAAGACCTGAGACTCCATACTCAGATGGTCCACCATGTATAGAATTAATGGCACAAAATAAAGTTGGTGAGGGTGGACGTAACAATGCATTATTTCATTATGGTGTATATGCAAAATCTAAATGGCCAGAAAACTGGAAATCTAAATTAGTTGTTTTTAATGAAACTGCAATGCAATCACCTTTAACAGATGCAGAAGTTGATATAATAAAAAAACAACACGACAAAAAAGATTGGGGTTATAAGTGTAATGATCAACCAATGTGTAGTTTGTGTGATAAAAAATTATGTAAGTCTAGAAAGTTTGGAATTGGACAAGAGCCAATATTTCCAAGTCTTACAGATTTGCAAGTTGTAAACCTAGAAGAGCCATACTATTACATGAACGTTGATGGAGATAGATTATATTTAGACTCTGCAAAACATTTAGCCAATCAAACATTATTTCAAGAAGAATGTATTAAACAATTAAGAATAAATCCTCCAACATTAAAAACAGGAGATTGGAAAAAGATGACAACTGTATTATTAAGTAATGCAGAAATCACAGAGCCCGCAGAGGGAACTGGTACAAAAGATATATTAAAAAACTATCTTGAAGATTATTGTGTAAACAGAATACAGAAAGACGACTTTGAGGATTTAAAAAATGGTGGAACGTATACAAAAGAAGGATTTCACTATTTTGTATTTGATAATTTTTTTCATAATTATTTGTCTAGAAAACATTGGAAAGTGCCATATCAAAGAACATCTCAAATGTTAAAGGACTATTTTAATTGTACAACTAANCGTGTTGGTAAACACAAACTATCNGTATTTGTCATAACTAGATTTGACAAAAAACCAGAAACATACAAATCAAAAACTTTTAGGAGCACTAACTATTAATGAGAAAAATTATTTATGGACCGCCTGGCACAGGTAAAACTTGGACTTTATTAAATGAAGTAGAAAAATATTTAAAAGAAACACCACCAAATAAAATTGGATATTTTACATTTAGTAAAAACGCAGCTAGAGAAGGAAAAGAAAGGGCAATGAATAAGTTTAAATTGTCGGATGATGACCTACCTTATTTTCAAACATTACATTCATTTTGTTATAATCAAATAGAATTAAATACTAACCAGGTCATGAAATCAAAACACTATAAAGAATTTGGGGAGATAGTTGACATAGAAAAAGAAGAAATAGTTCAAGACAATGATCAAAATGGTGTTTTTCATTCTAAAAATCCCTACATGCAATTAATAAATGTTGCCAGATCAAAAGATATGGACCCCATTGAATACTATCACGTTGGTGCTAATGAAAAATTATCATTAAATAAACTACAAATAATTTACAAAGAATTAAAAAAATTTAAAAAAGAGAAAGGTTTGGTTGACTTTCATGACATGTTGGAGAGATTTTTAAATGGTCATCCTGAAACAGGAGATCAATACAAATCACCTAATTTAAGAGTTGCTTTTATTGATGAGGCACAAGATCTAAGTTGGTTGCAATGGAAACTTGTTTACAAGATAGAAGAGTCATCAACAGAATCTGTAATTGCAGGGGATGATGATCAAGCCATATACAGATGGAATGGTGCACANGTAAATACATTTATAAATTTAGATGGTNAAAGAAAAATANTAGAGCAATCAAGAAGGGTNCCAAGAAAACCTTTTGAACTTGCAAACAAAATTATTAGTCAAGTTAAAGATAGAGTTGAAAAAAAATATTATCCGAAGGATCAAGAGGGAAGTGTACATCGTTGTCAAAATCTATACGAGATTGATTTTACAAAAGGTAGATGGTTAGTATTGGCTACAGCAAACTATATGTTAGAGGAGATAGGTATAATATTAGATGAAAAGGGTTTGTATTGGCAAAGAAGAAATGCAACACCAAGAGTNAGAAAATATTTATGATATTATACAAAAATGGGAAGAATTAAAAAAAGGTGTGCCTTTACATTACAACGATTGTAAAAAAATCAAATCTAAAATGGATAACAATAATTGGGATACAAAATTTTTTAAAGCTATGTCAAAAGATAAATTTTATGACATTGATATTTTAAAAGAAAAATTTGGTTTAAACATGGAAGATAGTTGGGAGATTGCACTTAATGAATTATTTGAGGAAGATATTAAAAAAATAAATAAATTAATTAATGCGGGGGAGGATTTATCTAAAGCACCAAGAATAAGTTTATCTACAATACATGGTGTTAAGGGTAATGAAAGAGAAAACGTAGTAGTACACACAGAATTATCTGGAGCAGCTTTTGAAGAATATCAAATTAATCCAGATGACACACATAGATTGTTTTATGTTGCATGCACAAGAACAGAGGACAGTTTATATATTATAGAACCAAAAACAAAGAAAGCATATGACATCTAAAGATCTATTTAAAGGAACAACATACAATTCACTAGAAGANCAGGTAGGCGGGAAGCACTATCGATCGATGAAAATTCAACCCGCAGAGTTTATCAATGAAAATAAACTCTTGTTTGCGGAGGGAAATGCTATAAAGTACATTTGCAGGCATTCTGTAAAAGGAAAAGAAGAAGATATTAAGAAAGCAATACACTATTTAGAAATGATATTGGAGAGAGACTATTCGTGAAACAAATTTTTAAACCACAAACAGAGTGGCTACCACCAGAATCTTTTCCAGACCTATCAAAGCATGATGAAATTGCAATTGACCTGGAGACGAAAGATACTGAATTAAAAACAAAAGGATCTGGCTCAGTNACAGGAGATGCCCACATTGTTGGAATAGCTGTAGCAGTCGAAGGTTGGTGTGGATATTATCCTATACGTCATGAGGGTGGCGGTAATATGGACATTAAAATGGTTCTAAAGTGGTTTCAAGATGTTTTAAATACACCAGCTACAAAGATATTTCATAATGCTATGTATGACGTATGTTTTATTAGAGCTGCAGGTCTTAATATTAATGGAAAGATCGTAGATACCATGATTGCTGGCTCTCTCGTGGACGAGAATCGCTTTCATTACGATTTAGGTAGTATGGGTCGTGATTATCTCGGATCAGGTAAAAATGAAGCTATATTAAAGGATACAGCTAAAGAATGGGGTATAGATGCTAAGTCTGAAATGTACAAATTACCTGCAATGTATGTAGGTGAGTATGCAGAACAAGACGCATCTTTAACTTTAAAACTTTGGCAAGAGATGAAGAAGTTAATGAGAGTTGAAGAGGTTGAATCTATTTTTGATGTAGAGACAGAATTATTTCCTTGCCTCGTTGATATGCGTTTTTTAGGTGTACGCGTAGATGTTCAAGAAGCTCACGAATTAAAAAATAAATTAGTTGGAGAAGAAAAGCAGTGCTTGCTAGAAATAAAAAAAGAAACAGGAGTAGACGCTCAAATATGGGCAGCAAGATCGATTGAAAAAGTTTTTCAAAAATTAAAATTACCTTTTGATAGAACNGAAAAAACNNATNCNCCATCTTTNACTAAAAATTTTTTACAGAATCATCCACATCCTGTAGTTAAACAAATTGCACTTGCCAGAGAAATAAATAAGGCACACACAACGTTTATTGATACCATAATTAAGTATGAACATAAAGGTCGAATACACGCTGAAATAAATCAAATTAGATCGGATAGAGGTGGTACAGTAACCGGAAGATTTAGTTATTCTAATCCAAACTTACAACAAATACCTGCACGTAACAAGGAACTTGGACCACGGATCAGATCACTATTTATACCAGAGGATGATTGCACCTGGGGTTGCTTTGACTACTCACAACAAGAACCAAGACTCGTAGTGCATTTTGCAAAACTAGATGGTTTTAAAAGTGTTTACGAAGTGGTAGATGAGTATAAAAATAAAGATCCAGATTTCCACCAGGTTGTAGCGGATATGGCTAATATACCAAGATCGCAAGCGAAGACAATAAACCTTGGTTTGTTTTATGGNATGGGTAAAAATAAATTACAGGCAGAGCTAGGTGTTTCTAAAGAGGACGCAGAAGAATTATTTAACAATTATCATGACAAAGTTCCATTCGTAAAATCTTTAATTGAAAGTGCCATGCATAATGCGCAGGAAAATGGTAGAGTAAGAACATTGTTGGGTAGAGCGTGTCGTTTTCATCTTTGGGAACCAAATCAATTTGGCATACATAAACCTTTACCAGAAGAACAAGCAAAGGCAGAGTATGGTAAAAATAGGATTAGAAGAGCTTTTACATACAAAGCTTTGAATAGATTGATACAAGGATCTGCTGCAGATATGACAAAACAGGCTATGGTTAATTTATATAAGGAAGGTATTACACCACATATACAAGTGCATGACGAACTTGATATATCTGTAGAATCTAAAGAACAGTCCGATAAAATAATTAAAATTATGAAAGAAGCTGTGACTTTGGAAGTGCCTAACAAAGTGGACTATGAATCTGGACCAAATTGGGGTACAATAAAATGAGGTTAAATTATGGCTTATTTAAATGGAAACATACCTGTAGAATACGCACAAATTAGGAGAGAGTATTTATATGACCTTAAAAAACATCATGGAGAAGTTGAAGACTGTATTATCTTCGGCGTTACCTGTATTACTGGGCGTGCTTTACTATTTCATGCNATCATGGAAAACGGTGCAGTCTTTTACAGACTCCCTATTACGGCGTTTATTCAACGTGGATTCAAAGTCACTGACGTCCCAAGGAGACGACTTGATGAGCTTCAGCTCTGGAACTGTTTTAGTTATTATCCTGCTATTACTAGTTGGGATATCTTAGAAGCACAATCAGGAAAATACATCGGTAAAGATAAAAAATGGCACTGGGGTCGTTACTTATTTACTGTTGACTTTGCACATCCAGAGCCTAATATACTGGACACTGATCATTCTGAGATCCCGCACGAACACAAGTGCGCTCACGTACTTGCATTAAATGATGGCAACTACGCGGCACAACCTAACAACAGACTTATTTGGGACATACCATCGTTTACGGTGAAAGACCAAATACCTGATTGGAAGGTACAAACTAACTATTGGAACGTAGAAGATACACAACAGTGGCGAACAGAAGACACTGATAACTTCTTCTATGAGATAGAGGAGAAAAAAAATGATTGATAAATGTAAAAGAATTTGTTGTAAAATCTGGGACATAATTTGTTGGCCCTGGAGAAGATTCGTAAAGTGGTTATTCACAAAATAATTTATGTCTAAAAAACCACTCAACATATCTGAAGAGGCAGCTGTCCAAATGCCTATGAAGACGGTTGCCTCTTTGATCATCATCGTGGCACTCGGCACCATGGGTTACTTTCAAATAATAGAACGTCTAAATGTTGCAGACACTCGTATACAGATAATGGAGAAAGATCTTGAAGAGAATACAGAGTTTAGAATTAAATGGCCACGTGGACAATTAGGATCACTGCCCGCAGATTCTGAGCAGTTCATGATGATCGAAGATCTTTATAAGACCACGGATAAACTTAACGCACATATAGAATCNATGGCNNTNAACAAAGTCAACATAGAATTTTTACGTAAACAAATGGATAAAGTTTTANTNGANATCGAAAAATTAAAAGATGCAAATCGTGAAATGAAATATACAAACGGGAGNNCACAATGATCGAGTCTGTGATAGCCCTACTTATGTTTGTAAACGGAGAGATNAAGGANCANCGTATTCAAGAATCTATGGCTGCATGTCTTCGAGGTAAGCGTCANGCAGANAGACANTATAGTGAGTCAGTGTCTTACAAATGCTGGAGAGGTAAAGCAGANACNGAGTTNTATTTAGGTGAAAAACACATCAAAAAAATCATCCTCCAATAAATTTGCAAAAGAATTAAAAGATAGAAAATATCATCAACGTGTGATAAAGAATAAGAAAGCATATGACAGGAAAAAGAAACTATTGGAGATTTACACCAGAAGTAGTTAATGGCAAGTGCCCTACTTGCGAAGAAGATACTTTGTTGGTTTCAATTGCAAGAGAGTATTACAGATGTATTACTTGTGGCACAGATTTACAACAACACATAAATGGTAAGATAAGTTATCTGCCTCATGTAGTATCAACCACAAAATTTACAGAATTATTTAAAGATGGCGAGAAAATTTAAAGCATTTGTAGAAAGACCAAAGCCTCGTAAACGTCCACGACGNCACTCTAAAAANTTGAATAAACACGCTAAAAGACAGTCAAAAAAATATAATCGACAAGGTCGTCCACAATAAACTTGACAATATCCTAAAAAATCCTACATTGTAGGCATGAAAGAAAAAATAATAACTATAAAAGTAAAAGATATCACTTCAAAACAGTGGTCTAATCTGTTGCTTGAATTAAACCTTGTAAAAAAAGCATGGAAACCATATGGTGTTAACATGGATTTGCATGCACCTAANTTTAAAAGCATTGTAAAATGGGGGACAAGTGTCAAAGACTACACAAGACCAACTAGACAAACTCGCAAATCTGTATAACAAAACCAAAGATCCAAAACATAAGGATCAATGGAATAAATTAGTAGAGGAGCGTTATGGAAGAACCAGTGCACTTCATTATACTATTATTGTTGAACCAGGAAGGTTTGATAGTAAAGGAAGTATTAGAGTTTACAAGAGGAATGACANTGTTTGAGTGTCTNGGTTTCGGCGATCAGCACAGAGAAGCAATATCTACATATTTTGAAGANATAAATAGATGGGTATTGAATGATGGTTCAGGTCGTATGTTCTTCGGCTACCAATGCTTTCAAGATCCAGACAAAATTATAAACACCTACCCTTGAGAGAGGGAAAAATAAGGGTAGGTAATGGTGAGAAGATTCTTCACGCATTATCATTTACGATTAAAAATGTCAAATAATATTTGAGGGTTGACAGTCAAATTTAATATATATGCCGTGTTNGTTGACNTCTTNTCTNCCAATANCCTCNAATTTTCTGTANGATTCCTGGTATCCAAACTGNAAACAATCGTATTTATCATTAAATAATTGTGGCCACGGATGGGGTGGTAAACAAATACTTTCCACGCTAGAACACATAATTAAAGTTAATAATATTTTCATTGACAATCCTATATTATCACCTATATAAGGGTTATTAATATGAAAGGAAACACAAATGACAGACATGAGTAAATACAAAAATGTTTCTCTATCAAAAGAAACATATAAGGTTTTGGAGACGTTGTCGAAGGTTATATTGCCCGATGCAAAATTATCCGTAGCCAAAACAATAGAAGCAATAGCAAACGAGAAAGCAAAAAAGTTAAATGGCAAACTTAAAAAAAGTTAAACTAATCTGTAATATATGCCAAGGTAACGGTTATATTAGAATAGCAACTGGTGATACATCAAAAGACTTTAGAGATAATAGTCAAGTACATCAGTGTTGGGAGTGTGATAGCCAAGGAGAATTTTATGAATACATATCGGAAGATAATATTGTTAATGTTCCTGACGATGATCATACTATTAATTAATGATATCGGAAACTGACATTGCATACATAGCTGGACTCTTTGATGGTGAAGGGTGTATTACTTACAAACAATACATGAGAAAGAGAAAACATCAAAAGAAAGCATATCCTACCTGGTCTATTAGAATGGAGATGGCCATGACGGATGAGTCTGTATTGCGTTGGGTGCATGAAGTATTGGGTGTAGGAACNGTTGGNGAGAANAGATANAAAACNNNATANACNGTTGGTTGGAAAAAACAATGGCGATGGCGTTGTCAATTTAGAGACGCATACCAAGTTGCACGTTTGATCTGGCCATACGTACATGTGAAGATGGAAGGCGTTCAAAAGATTATAGATCACTATGGTGATAGTAAAATTATGAATGGTAACGTCGTAGACTTACAAGCTTATAANTTATGGATGAGTGCTGAATGACAATGTTTCATGGACTAGGTATGTTTATATTTGGTATGAGTGCATTGATTGTTGGTGCGATTGTTGCTTATTTTATAATTAATGAAGTCATGAAAGATGATGAAGATGATGGAAGATAAAGACATACAGGAATACCATAACATTGGTAAAAAGATAAAGTTTAATAATAAATATCAGTATGTTACTGGTACACAGATCGAGGACCACGGAACACGGCTCTATGATGTAAATGGTTCTAGACTTCCTAGTGTAACTACGATATTAGGCGCCACCAAAGATCAACAATTTATAAAAGATTGGAAGGCTAAAGTTGGAGAACAAGAAGCTGAACGAATTAAGAATTTATCATCACGGAGAGGGACTAGCATGCACAAGTTCCTGGAAGCCTATATTACAGGCACTGGATACGATGATCTTACGGAACTCGGACAGGCGGCGAAGCCCATGGCCGAAAAAGTTATTGAGATCGGTCTTGCGCCGGTTGAAGAGTATTATGGTTCTGAAGTCACATTGTTTTATCCTGGGCTATACGCTGGGTCTACTGACTTGGTTTGTAATCATAATGGCCTGGAAAGCATTGTAGATTTTAAACAATCGAATAGACCGAAGAAGAANGAATGGATTGAAGATTATTATNTNCAAATTGCTGCATANGCNATGGCNCATGATNATGTGCACGGGTCANCGATACGTCAAGGAGTGATAATGATGTGTACTCCTGACCTATATTACCAAGAATTTAGGATCACGGACCATGAACTACGGACCTATAAACATAAGTTTTTGAAAAGATTGGACATGTACCATGACCTAAAATTTGATGAGAAAGAAGAGTACAACACTCAAAAAGAGAACGAAGAATATCTCGAGGAATTGAAGAAAAAACTATGACCGATCAAACACGTTGGGGTATCCCAGAAGTACAAACTAGAAATAAGGTAAAGAAACACCAGGACGACAATTTTAATGCAGCTGTGAAGGCCGCAGAGGCTCTCACACGCATAAATTTGATACACTTGATGACTAAGCTAGAAAAAATTTTAAAAGAAAAGGAGGAGAAGTATGAACGAGAAGCTAAAGAACGTGCTAACCAAAAAATACACGGCGGAGATTGAGGACGCGAAGTATAAGATACATTGCTACAGTGAGCAAGAGTTAATTATACCAGAACATCCAGATATCACGGGTGAAGTGGACAAACTGTTAGAAANATTGTCAAATGCAGAGGAGAAGTTGGCGGTAATAGAGCTACATTACGGCAAAACTAAGGCAAAAGAAGTTCTATAAGATTCTGACACAGATTTTATTTTTTATTTTTATTTTGACTCGAATATTTGCTGTCCAAGTGTACTTTTGACTGTTTTATGGCATAAAATATAGTGTTTTATAGGACACTTTTTAGTACACTTTTTATTTTTAGTACAAATTATAATGTACTATCAAATTCGGGTTCACGCGCGCGAATGCGTATTTTAAAATTTAAAATCTGTGGTAGAATCTTATATGCCTAGGAAAAGAAGAAAAGCAATTGCCTCAACTGATACTCCCGATATACCTTATCCTAAAGTCCGAGTGGAGTGGATCGACTGTGTGAGTGATTCGGGCTGGGCTACTGAGAAAGAATTTGATAGAATGAAATTAGCTAAACCTGTAAACGAAGGTTGGTTGTANTCTAAAGATAAANATTCNATAAAATTATTTGCTTCTTANGATAANGATGATGATGGAATTACTTTTGGGGATCGGACGATGATTCCTCGGGCTTGGGTAAAGAAGATTCAGAAGTTGGGGTGATGTCAATTATTTGTGAGTAGTCGTCTAAAATTTGTTTCATCTTTGCTTCTAGTTCTTGCTCTGACATATCTTCTAGTTTACCAGTTTTTATTATTTTTCTGTCTATGTATAATCCTGCCGCCTTGCCTCTGTTTGCTTCAGCGTTTACAGCAGAAGAGAAAGAACCTTTCTTCAAAGCAGCTTCTCTAAGTCTAGCTAATTCTGATATGTGTCCTTCATAAGTAACTTCATGTTTACGAAGTTTTTCTTCTTTTAACTCACCGATATATTTTACTACAAGTGGACACTGCCTTGGATTAGTTAATTCAGATGCTTCTTGCCTTGCACGTTTAGGACTATACCCAGCAGCTAGTGCCGCCTCTGTTTTAGTCATTGGTCCGTCTGGTCCGCCGAATACTAAAAACTCAGCGAATCGTTGTTGCATTTCTGTTAATCTCTTTGGGACTCCCATGTTGACTTTTTAAGGTAACTATCCTATAGTGTCAAGTATGAAAGATGATAGAGGCTCTGCAGATTTAGAAAAAATAATAGAAACATTGCAGAATAAAGTAAAAGATCTTAATAATGAAATAGATAGACTTTCTGAAGAAAGAGAAAATTTGTTACTCATGAATGGAGAATTAAGAGAGGAGTTAGCGCATGTTCGTAAAGCACTTACAAGAATACCTTGAACAGTTTACGGTTATTAAAGGAAAGAAAACCACTGGCATAGGTAATGCTCGTATCTACATGCAGGTCGGTAATCATTTAGAAGAAATAAAAAGAATTGAAGTACAAGAGTCAAATTTAATTGGACAGAATACAATTCGTGTAGTATTAAAACCAGAAAAACAGAAGTTAATTATCGCGCCTAACACACCAGATTAGACACCCTAGTTACCTTGAAACCTGAGAGAAAATTTTATGAAAAAATACGTAAATCTATTCCACAAATTTCGTGGATTAGACTTGAAAATAATAGCTTACTTGGGACTCCTGATCTATTGGCCTATAATACTTTTGGCCACTTTTTCACAGTAGAATTAAAGGTTACTAAAGGTAACAAAATACGNTTTAGTCCACACCAAATATCGTTTCACGTGAAACATCCTAACAACACTTTTATCATGGTCCAGCACCTTGGTTCAGGGGCCGTGAAACTTTTCCGTGGTCAGAGAATCATGGAGCTTGAAGCTTGTGGCTTTGAGCTTGATGCTTGCAGCTTGGGGCTTGAAGCTTGTGGCTTGATGCTTGAAGCTTTGGGCTCCAGTAAAGAATAAAACCATAACCCTGGCAGNTCCAGGTCACATCGCCCGCTGGACATTTTTACGATGCAATTACCGCCAGGGTCTCGGAGGGCTCGCGTTGAGCTGATCCCTATGGGACCGTTACCATTTCCGATTACTGCAGGATCTCTCGCTGCAGTCCTACCTGTACTATATCCTGGATTGTCCTTCATGTCAATGATTATTTTAGCTTGTTGCCTGGAGCTTGTTGCTTGTCGCTTGCAGCTTCAAGCTTGGGGCTTGAAGCTTGTTGCTTGAGGCCCTGACCAGGGCGCACGCTATCTCCAATGTCGACTGTTTTAGATTCGCTAATGGCCTGGCCAGATTGTTGCTGGCCGCCCACTACTGGTTGGCGGGATTCTGCCAGCTTATTACGCTTGCGTAATTCTTTATAATATTTTGGATGATAAAAAGTCATTAATGTTTACCGTAACTTATGTTTCTTATACCACGGTCCCAGCATGCCCTGCAATCTAAACATTTATTCCCTTGCTTTGATGACGGGCAGCTGTGCTGCCCGTCAGTGGTAACCGTGGATGTCCACGGCCAAAAGGATACTGGGCCCTGGTCAACCATATGAGAGCTGAACCTTATCACCAGATTACGGGGTACTTCGTTTACTTTGACACGCTTCAGGATCTGAGCTTCACGCGTTGGCAGCCAGTGCTTGGTGTCTGGCGTTGCTTTACAAACTCTAAAAATATTCTGTAAGTGCTCCAGCGATTGTATGTCGCCAGAATCATGCCATCTAAATTCTTTGTGTGGTTTGATCAATTGTATCATTGCATCAACCCAGCCTGGATGTTTAAGAGCTTCAAGCCTTCGTTCCATTGCTGACTTGACTGGCCTGAATCGATATCTACCCTTCAGAGCGTAACAGCCGAAACAAACAGAGCCTGGAACCTTGGCCAGCTTCTGGCCCGTGATGCATTTATATGCAGGTAGATTGTAAGCAGGNCCNGGCATCTTGCTTGGCTTGCTTAAACCTCCAACTATTTTTTCTAANTCTTTCTTTAACATATATCCTATATAATCCTTTATTCTGGCAATGTCAAGCGCTTGTTGCTTGCCGCTTGTTGCTTGAAGCTTGGCGCTTGCTGCTTGTAGCTTGCCGCCCACTACTGGTTTGCGGGATTCTGCAAGCCACAAACAATTGACCAGAGCCAGGTAGGTTTCCTAGCTAGCATCTTGATTTACCGTCCCAGTTCTGATCCCAGGTCTATTGGCTAGTTGGTTATTATCTAGAATACCTATATCTCCAATAG
>FUFK010037927.1_pt1 | contig 13428 bp, 13 predicted proteins | sample 1021851 | NCBI WGS metagenome assembly FUFK01 (sample SAMEA51879418, study PRJEB19060) | metagenome | reverse complement strand
CCTGGGTCAGTTGAAAGGACAACGATTCAATCATACATGGGAATTCAACGATGCCTTGATGGAACTTTCGGAAGAATGGCGAATTCAGGGAGGATTAAAGAACAAACTTTCGGACAGAAAAACCCTGCAAAAACTTTCATACCTCCATCGTCATTTTCTTGAATGAACTGCGGCCTGCANTAAAACCTAACCACAACCGATCGTTTCATGAATCCCATCAGCTTTTTCTTAAAAAAACAGTTCGAAATCGANGATAAAATCCAGCATCTGCTGAAAGANATCCAGGATATGGTTTTACGCCACCAAAATGCTTTTGAAGCTTATCTCGAGGATGATTGGGACAAATTCGAAGCTTCACAAAAAGAACTGATAAGACTGGAAAAGGAACTGGATCAGGTCGGACATCAAATCCAAATGTCGCTGCTTCGGGAAGCCCTGATGCCTGATTCAAGGGACGATCTTTTAAACCTTTTGACCAAACTGGATGAAATCCCCAGTAAACTGAAGCANCAGCTCGCCGATATGGGNCTGGAAAAACCGTCACTTCCTGATGAATTGACGCCGAATTTCAAAAACATGCTCCAATATACCCGTCAATCCCTTGATGCCCTGACCCATGCCGTGGACTGTCTCTTTTCCAACCTTCGATCGGTCAGACTCTATGTCGAGGAAGTTTCGCGACAGGAAAGTGAGGTGGACCGTTATGAAAAAGAACTCCTCAAGGATGTTTTTGAAAACCAGAATTTGGATTTAGCCAGGCAGTATCAGTTGAAGACCATCATTAAAGAACTGGGGAGTATTTCAAACCTGGCTGAAGATGTNGGTGACGCAGTCCTGATCATAGCCTCCAAATTGGGAACATGATTCTNTTAATTCATTTGAGTGATCCGTCTATTCATTCAAAAGAATAAAACCTGACAGGANCACTTCTTTTACTCCGTCCTTCCTACCAAAAAGCGAATCACTTCCATAGGCATCAATCCTGAATTTTTTTCAATGATGGATTTGCTCTTTCGAACATTTCTGGAGAGGATCCTATGGTTCCGGGATGAAATAATAGCTAACCCTGCTTTGCAGAAAGAAATAAACTGACCTTTCAAGTTTCATCAAACCGTTAAGTCCTCTTTCAGGATGTTTCTGGTCATTTCCTGAACATTTCTAAACCTCATTTCGCAAGAAACACAACATGTTGAGCTATCTTTGTCTTTTAGGAGCAATCATCTTTGAGGTGTCGGGAACCCTACTGCTTCCGGTATCAGAAAATTTCACCAAACCCATTCCAACCGCAGGATTAACGGTTTGTTATCTGATTGGTTTTTTCCTGCTGACCTTTGCGATCAGGAGCATCCCGATTTCAATAGTCTATGCCACTTGGAGTGGGCTTGGAGTGTTTTTTGTCGCCATATTCGGACACTTTGTCTACCGGGAACTGCTTCCCTGGCAGGGGGTTTTAGGCTTAGCCATGATCATCTCCGGGGTCATTCTGGTGAATATCTTCAGCCAAGCCCATGGCTGATGAACAGACCACTTCCGGGAAAATCCAATGGANGCCCATGAAGAATTCCCTGAAATTGATCCTCCTTCCCTAACCCCTGGGAGCAAGCGATTCTTCCTGAGATGAAGTTTGTCGGTGAAAAATTTCCGGGATGAATTTAACCACCAGGATAAGAACGATCATTCCTTGAATGGAACAGATGAAAACCGCATTTTGTGCTCCCAGCCAATTGGCCAGAACCCCTATCTGAACAAATCCGATCGTCGCCAAACCGATAAACACTGTTAACAATCCCATCATGCGTGCCCTTAGCTCNTTGGGGGAACATAATATCACCAAGGTGCTTTGCATGGATGAAAAACAACCCGCCCCAATCCCACTGATAAACAACAACATTCCAGCCACAAAATATTGAGAGACCTGGGAAAAACAAAACGCCATCAGCAGGCTTAAAAACGTTCCAAACACATAGAGTTTTCGGTATTGNGACACTTTCGCATAATTCAGGATCAAGAAAGCTCCAGTAAGTGCGCCCAACCCTTCTGCACTGGCAAGTAATCCAACATTCACAGGGTTCAGAAACATGACTTCTTTCCCGATCACGGGAATCATCGAAACAAATGGGAATCCCCAAAGGTTGTATATCAACGTGACCAGCATGATGCCCAATAAGAGCCGAACCTTGACCAGCATTTCCAATCCGTTTTTAATTCCTGAAAAAAAACTTTCATGATTCATGGCCACAGGNTTTCCAACGTTTTGAATGCCTTTTATTGCAACCANTGCCGCAACCATATAAAGAAAGGAACCCATCAAAAAAACTCCCTTCAACCCAACATACTCAACAAACAATCCTCCAGCAATGGGNCCCAGAAANCGTGTGAAATTGTTNGTCACAGAATCCAGGGTAATCGCCTTTCCGAGTGCTTCATTGTTCAGAAAATCGGCATACAGCGTTCTGCGAATTGGAAAATCCAAAGCCCAAAGAAAACCATTGGTGATGACACTTAGCGAGATCAACCACAGGTTCAATACCCCGTGATGAATGGATAAAGCGTATCCGAAACAGCAAATCGACAAGAATAGAAACACATAAAACAAGGCCATTCGTCGATTGATTCTCTCTGCGATGAGCCCATTAAAAAACCCGAAGAAGGATAAAGGAATGAAACGAACAATGACCATCAGTGCCACATAAAATGGAGAACCTGTTATTTCAAAAACAACGACTCCGACGGCTAAGATCTCCAACCACTTCATGATGTTATGGGTCAGACCGATGAACCAAATCGCCCAAAAATCTTTGTTCCTGAAGAGCTTCATGACATTGAATTATTTTGGTTCATGAATTCCGGAATTTCTGATCTTTAAGGAACAAATATGCATTTCTCAATAAGGTTCAGCCAGATTCCTTAAGTGTTGTCTGGATTTTCAATTCAGAAGGATCACGGTTGAACTTAAATCAATGATTCTTCAGGAAAATGAGCAAATACCCCTGAAACGGGGTCAAGAGTCAAAAAAAGAGTTGAAGGACCGAGTAAATCAGGAAGAAGGTTCGTCTCTCACTTTTTGAAATAGGTGAGTCGATCGATTTTGGTGGATTTAAAGTTTTTGGAAGCTGAAATCAAACGGAGCCGCTCTTCGCTGAGAAGAAAGCGGCTCACGAACACCTTTATGAGGATGGAGCAGTATAGCCGCTTGAAACGGATTTTGCTTTTTCACAGGCAGTCACCCAATCACTCATCGAGAGGAGTTGGGTGGTTGTTACACTGCTGCATGCACCGCCTGANGCGACCTGTGCTGAAATCGCTGCAGCAGAAACATCGTTGGGGACTTCTGCGATCACGATTGCATCGTCATCTCCAAAAGCCATGTACATCCCGATCATGTTTCCCCCAAAAGCTTCACACGCTTTGGATATCATTCCTGACCGGTCCTGAGGATTGTCCACCATCGTTTTGATGGCTTGACTGGTGTAACTCGCTTTGAACATATATAGGGCCATTTCCCCTCCTGTATTGGTGTTATCGATAAGAGACCATACTTTGGAACCCTAATACTAAAGTGCCATCCGTCCAAGGCAAAAATCCAAATCTTCCCCAAGAGTGTATCCATGGTTGAAAACTGAAAAAACATGCAGAACAAGTTTTTTGTTTCTGAATCCCTGAAAATAGAAGTTGATAGAAATGGTCAATGATTTAGATTTTAAACACTCAACCACTTTAAACAACAATGGATCATGACAAGGAAAATGATTTTTGAATTTTTAACCAACATGAGAAATACCGTTTTGCTCTTCCTACTGATCCTTGGTTTGAGCGGATGTGAATTTTTCGCGCTCTCATTTGCGCCCGGAAAAGAGCCATTGGAAAATAATTCTGAACTTGCGAATCAAGCAAGTAAGGTTTTCTGGGAGACGCTTCACCAGGGAGATTACAGCAACATTTCTAAACCGATGACCCTGCTCAAAGCGGCTTATCTGCAAAATCCCTATGATGCAAAAATAGCAGCACGTATCGGATTTTTACATGCATGGAGCCTGACAGAACGACAACGTTTGAAAAACATTCCTCCACAGATTACAGACAATGCAATTCTGGCAAGAAAGTACTTTGAAGAAGCGGTTCGACTCAATCCTGAGGATGCTCGTTACCTCGGATTTCACAGTTCNATGATGATGTCGGAAGGATCGATTCACAAAGACGCGTATCTCACCCGGAAAGGGTATTTCCAGGGGTTGGATTCGATAGAGGCCTGGCCTCAGTTCAATTTATTCACCATTGGTTATACGATGAGTTCAAAAGAACATTCCGATCCTAAATTCCGTGAGGCCGTTGACATGCAATGGGAAAATATCGATAAGTGCATCGATGACACCATCGATAGAGATAATCCTGATTTCACCCACTATTTTGAAATGGAATCTTCTGAAAAACGGGAATCTTATAAGAGAGCATGCTGGAATTCATGGATTGCCCCCTATAATCTACAGGGATTCTTCCTGAATTTTGGTGACATGCTGGTCAAGGAGGGCAAGCCCGAAATTGCGAGGAAGATCTATCAAACTGCCATGGATCATCCGGATTTTGAAACCTGGCCCTATAAAGAATATTTGATCCGAAGAATAGAAAATGCTGATCAAAATGTAGAAAAATTCAGAGCAAACAATAATCCATCAGCTGATGTGAATGACAGCACTATCATGATCAAAACCACCTTCGGCTGTATGGGATGTCATCAAAACTAATTTCAAAGAGTTNCTCGTTTTTGGAAGGACATCAAATACAAAGGCTCATTCTTTCTCCCGATTCAAACAACTCAGTGCATACATTTCTGCCGACTCCATATGCTCGGTCATCAACTGTCGCGCGGTATCAGGAGACCCATCCTTTAAGGCCTGCAGCAGGTTCTGATGATAATTGACCCCATTCATTTGATGCTTTTTGCTGAGTTCAGGATCCGGGTTCAGTTGTTCCTGAATAAACAGACGGGCTAAAAGGCTTAAAATGAATTTTGCAAAAAAGGACAGCACCGGATTAGGGCAGGCATCGGCAAGGACATGATGGAAATCCAGTTCCTGAATCCTTTGTTCCCTCTGTGAAGCAGGAGGATGATCTTCGCTGCAATGCTCCACAGAAGCCTCCAGCAATTCGAGATCTTCACTGTCTAAATGTCCTGCGACAGAGGCGGCCAGTTCCGGCTCNATGATTTTTCTNAGGGCATAAATATCCTCAAGAGAAACATTTCTATGGAAAAAATAATTCCAAAGCAACTCATTGGTTTTTTCTGAACTGACTCTTGAAACGGAGGCCCCTCCTCCCGGACCCGTTCGAATGTTCACCAGACCCTGGACCTCAAGGGATTTAAGCGCCTCTCGCATTGTGCCCTTGCTGACCTTGTAAGTCTTCAAAAAATCCTTTTCATCAAAGAGTCGCTCACCGGGAGGAATTCGATTGGTGATGATTTCTTCTTTGATCAGTTGAGCCACACTGTCCGATAATTTTTTGCCGTTCGTTGGCTTAAGTTCCTCACTCATGGTTTCATCATTTTCTGCAAAGCTCAGACAGGGAATGTAACAAGGTATTCACCCCTTTAAATAGTTGCTCTTGTGAAGCATATTCGGAGGGATGATGACTGANCCCATTTAAACATGGCGTAAAAATCATCCCCGTCGGTATGATTTCGTTGACCATGCATGCATCATGAAAAGCACCCGAAGGCATTCTTTTATAACCGTATTGAAGTTTTTTTGCTGCACTTTCTATCACCTCAATACAGGAATCATCAAATTCAGTCGGCGGTTTGAAGGACCTTATTTCTACGTTATTGGTACAATGGTGTTTTTGACTTATTGAAGAAATTGCCTCCGTAAATTGATTCTTCAATTGTTCCAGGGNTTCTGAATGAGGGTTTCTGATATCCATCCCGAACACAACCTTTGAGGGGATCGTTGATCTTGAATTAGGCTCGACGTCCATTGTTCCAACCGTCATCACTCCATCTTCCTTTTTTAGCAGAATCGACCGACACTGACTTATAATTTCTGAAGCACACGCCAAGGCATCCGCCCGCAGTCTCATCGGAACGGTCCCCGCATGTCCTGCAACTCCCTGGAGAGTAACATCCATGGTCATTTGTCCTTGTGCCCCGGTCACCACACCAATATCCAGATTTTCATTTTCAAGTACAGGCCCCTGTTCGATATGAAGTTCAAGGTAGGCCTTCACTTTCAGGGAAGAAGGGAGACGATCCCCAGCATAACCAATCTGTTTTAAACAGGTTCCATAATGACTGCCATCTGAAGCCCTGCAATCCAACACCTGGCTCGGAGCTTAATTTTCCACTAAAAACCGCAGAACCCATTGCCGGACAGAAGCGTGCTTCCTCCTCATTACTCCAGTTGACCAGCCCTAAACCATGATCAAGCAGAATCTGATTTTCATGCAACGTTCTGAGCACTTCCAGAACAGCCAACACCCCCAAAACTCCATCAAACCGACCACCATGGAGTTGTGTGTCCAGATGACTGCCCGAGAGAACAATCGGGAGATCCGACTTTGCTCCCTGCTTGATAAAGAACATATTCCCAACTTCGTCCACCATCATCTCATCTACAAATGGTTTGATCCATTCCGTCAAAAGGTCTCTGGCCTTTCCATCCTCTTTTGAGAGTGCGGGACGACTGACTCCATTTTCTGGAGCTTTCCCAATTTCTGCCATTTCCATCAGGCTTTCCCAAAGTCTGCTTGAATTCACAGTTAATTCATTAAACTTCATTACTAGGCGTCTGCTTAAGCTGGTTTAGGTTGATAATCTTATTTAAACGGGATGATGACATCGCCACTGATGGGCAGGGTCCATTTTGTCGTTGGAAGGGAATGGAAGTTCCAAGCATGATTCGGTTGCATGAGAACATCTTGGATAAAATGGACAGCCATCTTCAGGAATCGGTTCGACCGAAACTTTATTTCCGGACTCCATGGGTTTCCCAATCACAGGGACACTTTCCAATAAAAGTTTCGTGTAAGGATGTTTATGATTTTTGAATATTTTCTTTGTAGGGCCGCTTTCCACAATCTTACCCGCGTACATGACCACCGTTTTTGAACAGATCTGCTCCACCACCGCCAGATCATGACTGATAAAGAGATAGGTCAATCCCAGTTCTTTTCTCATTTTGTCAAGAAGTTTTAGAATTTCTGCCTGCACGGAAACATCCAGCGCAGAAACGGGTTCGTCCAGGACCAATAATTTTGGTTTTGAAAGCAATGCCCTCGCAATACAGACCCTCTGTGCCTGACCTCCGGAAAATTCATGGGGATACCTGTCGAGAATTTCCTCACTCAGGTGAACGTTTTCAAGNACTTCACGAATTCTCGAGTGATGTTCATCATCATCGATTCCCATTCTTTGAATTTGATACTGAAAAATCTGACCTACGGTCTGTCTGGGATTCAGAGACGCAGTCGGATGCTGATAGACCATCTGCACACTTCGGTAGAAGCTTGTCCTGTTTTCGCTGAGATGGTTCAAAAGTTCATGGGATTGAAAATGGATTTTTCCTTGGGTCGGTTTTTCCAGTCCCATCACCATTTTGGCAAGTGTTGATTTGCCACACCCTGATTCTCCAACCACTCCCCAGGAATCTCCTTCCTCAACGTCCAGGTCAAACCCCTGTACCGCCTTGATGAGAGGGCTTTTGGACCACCACTCCGAAGAATGAGACAAATAATCCTTATGCACATCATGGAAAGAAAGAATCACTTCAGGCATGAACCGACTCCAAAAGGAAGCACCGACAATTTCTTTCCGGATACTGGACAAGGTTGGGTTCTTGTTTTGTACAAAGCTCCAGCGATTCAGAACACCTCGGGGAGAAACTGCAACCTTCCGGAAGAAGACCTGGTTGGGGCGGCANCCCTGGAATNCCACCAGCGATGTTTTCACCAGAGCCCAATACAGGAGTGCATTGGAGCAAAGCCTTCGTATAGGGATGTTTCGGCTGATTCAAGATAAGATCGGTTTCACCCGTCTCGACGACTTGTCCGGCATACATCACTGCAATCTGATCCGACAACTTGGAAACGACTCCAAGGTCATGGGTAATGAAAATCAAGGCCAACCCCATCTCTTTTCTTAGCTGATCTAAAAGTTTGAGAATCTCGGCCTGGATGGTGACATCCAACGCCGTTGTAGGCTCATCCGCGACCAGAACATCCGGCTTGTTCGCAAGTGCAATTGCGATAGAAACCCTCTGAAGCATTCCTCCGGATAACTCATGTGGAAAGGATTCTAAGATTCTCGATTGTGTGGGTAACTGGACTTGATTCAGTAAATTCATGGACTCATCCCGAATCTGTTTTTCCGTAAGATCTTGATGTCTCTTGAGAGAAAGTCCGATTTGGGTTCCGATTGAAAGCACCGGGTTGAATGTTGTTTGAGGATCTTGAAACACATAGGCAATTCTATTGCCCCTGATATCCTGGAGTTTGTTTAGGTTAAATTCGAAAACCTCTGCTCCATCAAGTTGAACGCTCCCGTTGCTGATCGCCATTGGGGGGGATGGTGCAAGCAGACATATAGAAAGGGAGGTGATGGATTTCCCGGAACCTGACTCACCTACCAAACCCAGGCATTCTCCGGGTTTGAGCAGCAGATCAACCTTGCGGACCAAAGGATGATTTTTCTGCTGGCTTTGGAGATTCACTTCAAGATTCTTGATTTGAAGCCTTGAGCCCTCTGAATCTGCTGATTGATTGACTGATTCGACATGCTCCACCTCCGTGAAGGCCTTCGGACTTCGGATCGCTCCTCCGCGAAGTCTGGGATCCAATATATCCCTGATGCCATCCCCAAAAAGATTGAGGGAAATCACCAGGACCAGAATCAAAACTCCGGGGATTGTTGAAACATGAGGTGCAGTAAAAAGGACTTTTCTTCCTTCACCGAGCATCGAACCCAGATCCGCCGTGGGAGGTTGGGCACCCAAACCCAGGAAACTGAGACCTGCCGTTTCCAAAATCATCCAACCTGCGGTGGTTGAAATCGTCACAACGATCACAGGGAGGACATTGGGAAGCAGTTCCCTGAAAAGGATATCAAGATGCCCAGCACCNGAAGTCCTGGCCGCCATGACGAACTCCCGATTGGTTAAGGTGATGGTGGTTCCCCGAACGGTCCGGGCAAAAAATGGAATGTTGACAATCGCAATCGCCATGAGAGCATTCAACAATCCGGGACCAAAGGCGGCGACGATGGCAAGTGCAAGCAGTAGATAAGGGAATGCCCAAATGGTATCAATCAGACGCATCAGCAGGCTGTCTATTCTTCCCCCGAAATAACCACTCACCAAACCGATGGTACTTCCTATTAATGCCGCAGCAAAAGTTGCTGCAAATCCCACCGCCAAACTAACCCGGGTCCCCCAAAGAAGCCTCGATAAGAGATCCCTCCCGAGTTCATCTGTTCCCAACCAATGTTTNGCATTGAAAGGAGTTTCCAGTCGGACAGCGAGNTCCGTCTCATCGGGATCGATCAGAGGGAGCAATGGGGTTATCAGACAGACCACAAGAATCAATACAATCAAAAATGCTCCAACCGGAGTGAGCTTATTTTGGTTGAGACGGAACCAGAATTCCTTTCTTGAAGCAACGGATGCACTCATCTCAAGCCTTAATCCTTGGATCGAGTGCATGCTGGAGCAGATCGGAAATCATGTTTACGATCACGTAAAAGGAGGCCACCAGCATCACTCCTCCCTGAACCAGCAGAATATCTCTTGTAGAAATGGCTGTGACCAGCATCCGTCCAATACCCGGCCACTGAAAAACAGTCTCTACATAAACGGCTCCACCCAAAACCAGTCCGGTCTGTAAGCCTAACACTGGAACCAAACCCACCAGGGCATTNCTAAAGGCATGACGAAACACAACGCTGAATTCCCTTTCCCCTCTAGCCCGGGCAGACCTCACATAATCCTGTCGGAGTTGTTCCAGCATTCCTGCCCGCGTCAAACGTGCAATGACGCTGGTTGCAACAACACCGAGTGTGACGGCTGGCATCAGTAAATGAATCAGTAAATCACCAAGACTTTCATCTCCGTATGGGGTGAACATCCCACTCGCTGGCAGCCATCCCAGATGCACAGAAAACAGAGCAACTGCCATCAGGGCTAACCAGAAAGATGGCGCTGAGATCCCGATCAGNGAGATTACGGTTAATGTCTGGTCGACCCAACTGTACTGTCTCACNGCNGCCATCAAACCAGANAGNAGCCCCAGAAAGACGCAGATCAGCATCGCTGAACCTGCCAGGATCAGGGTTGGAACAATCCGATCTAAGAGTTCATCCAAAACCGGACGGTTTAAATTGTAACTCCTCCCAAAGTCGCCACTTAANAGATTACCCAGCCAGTTGAAGTACTGTTCCACCAAGGGACGGTCTAATCCCAGTTCAGCCCTCAGTTTGGCCACATTTTCTGCTGTGGCGTAACCCTGTAGGATCGCAATCGCCGGATCTCCCGGGATGAAGACCATGATCAAGAACACGATCAGAGAAATCCCCAGAAGAACTGGAACTAGAAGGATTAAACGGGTTAAAACGTAGCGGAGCATGGCATGAAGCTTAAGTTCCCTGAATCATCCAGGGATTAAGACCGTGCCCTGATTTTCTTCATTTAAATCAAGATTTTCAATGAAGATGACAACTTTTTTGCAGGAACCAGATGGGAGGCTCCTAGGTGCCTAAGCCCTTTGAACGACAAAGACACCCAGGAGAAGTTCTTAATTTTTACTTACGTTGTGAAGAAGCAGGAAAAATGAGGGTTGCAGACCAAAATTGTTAACATTTTTGGCCGTTACAGCGTTCTGCTTCCAATTGGCAATGAAAGCCCAGGGGGCATCATCGTAAACGATCCTCTGCATTTCCTTGTAGAGTGCGGCACGAACGGTTTGACTCGTGTTCCGTCTCGCTTCTTCAAGTAATACATCGACTTCTGGATTGGAATAATACCCGGAATTGAATCCACCCTTATCAGGCCAGGCACCCGTTCTTAAAGCCAGAAAAGGAAGAGTATCCGGATCATTGGTCATCCACGCCATTTCAGCCATATCAGCTTTTCCTTCAAGACCCGGGTTGACCTTTCCGAGAAACGTATTCCATTCATAGGTTTCAATCTTCACATTCAGTCCGACCTTTTTCAGATCTGCCTGAATTGCAGTTCCCATTGGAACCGGATCCAACATTCCAGAACCACCTTCCGTTACATAAAACGTCAGGGTTGAGCCCGCAAAACCAGCGTCCTTAATCATCTGACGGGCCTTGTCAGGATTATAGGGATAGGGATCGAGGCTTTCATTATACGCCCATGCAAAAGCTGCAGGGGTAGGTCCGGTGGCTACGGTCGCCGTGTTTTTCAAAACATTCTCAACCAGCGATTTTTTGTTGATCGCATGATTCACCGCTTTTCGAACCTGTTTGTTTTTGAATGGACCTTCCTTGAGGTTTAAAATTAAAAACCACAGGTGGGGTCCCGCCTGCTCCTGGACATTGTAGGAACTGTTTGAAGAAAATCGTGAAACACTGTCTGGCGGNACTTCCACCATCAGGTCCAAACCTCCTGACAGCATTTCCGCAACCCGGGTGTTTGCATCGGTGATCGGTCGGAATACAACCGACTTCAGTGGTGCTCTTCCACCCCAGTAAGCATCNTTACGATCAATGATGACGTGCTGGTTGCTTTTCCATTCTCTGAATTTAAATGCACCTGTTCCTGCCGGATTACGTCCAACATCTTTTCCATGCTTTTTTACAGCAGATGGAGAAATGATAAGACCGGTCGGATAAGCAAGGTTTGACAATAATGGTGCATANGGATCGTCCATGCGGAAACTGACGGTATGCGAACCCTTAACTGTCGTTTCCTTGATGGCTGAAAAGAAGAAGGAAAGCGGGAAAGGCCCTGTGCCTGCCTGAGGATGATCTTTGACCAACATCCGGTCAAAATTGAACTTCACTGCTTCTGCATTGAAATCGGTTCCATCATGAAACTTCACTCCCTTCCTTAACTGGAAGGTATATACCTTGCCATCATCGCTGATGTCCCAGGATTCCGCTAAAGATGGTTCCACCTCGAGGGTGCCGTCCTTGTAACGGACCAGTCCGTCATAAACATTCATCAAAATTCTGAAATCATTGACTGCCGTAACCGTAGCAGGATCCATTGATTTCGGTTCTGCGATTTGAGCTACCACTAAGACATCCTTCGGAGTAGCAGCCATGGCTGCAGTTGANAATCCGAGTAGGATTAGTCCTGTTGAAGCAATTGTTTTGAATAATTTTAACACGATTATTTCTCCTTTCTTTAAATTGAAAAGATTCAAATTTATCATGATAAATTCAAACCGTCAACAATTTATCATGATAAATTAGAGAGAAATCCCAAAAGCCTTGAATTGAGGTTTTAACAAATCTCCTGATTCAGCAGATACTTGATGATTGAAATGTAAAANTTCTTCCATCAAAGAAGAAACAAATACAAATTCAGAGACGATATACAGATCCTAGAACCTATTATCGAAGAGAAATGATATTTTCCATCAACTCCAAAAGGAACTTGACGGCATGATGAAAGTTGTCCCGAAATCAACAAATACCTGAAAAGGCTTATGATAAAGTTATTTCGTGAAGCTTTTCATAAGACCAATCTATTCCCAGGTATGCTTTGGTGCCGTTAATACTTTGCGAACCATCGGTTCAAAGTATTCCAGTGGTAGGGTGGGGTAATCAGGATCGAAGGATGTTTGATCCCATTTTTCACAAAAATCGACACAATCCTGATAAAAGGGATGATCCTTATAGCGTTCTCTGGCGTTGCGGTCTCCCCCGATGTGGTGAAAATAGTAGTAGCCCTGGAACAATCCGTGATGCTTCAACACCCAGTGATTCTTTTCACTAATGTAGGGTCTCAGGATTGAGGCAATCACTTCACTGTGGTTATCCGGAGCAATCACATCCCCGAGGTCATGGAGCAGGGCACAGACCACGGTTTCTTCATCGGCCCCGTCCGATTCAGCCCGGGTTGCGCTTTGGAGGCTGTGGGTATAACGGTCGACCTGATAACCAAGTTTGTCCCCCTTCATTGCTTTCAGAAGTTCCAGCAGTCGGTCCGACACGCCATTGCGGCATTTTTCATATAAGGGAGTCAAAAAGGCATATTCCTCGGCAGTACCGTCTGCCATGCGGGTAAAACTCACCGATTTCATTTGATTGTCAATTTCGCCCATCATCTTCCTTTCCAAACNGGTTCACGTTTTTCTGAAAANGCCAGGGCTCCTTCTTTAAGATCTTCAGAGCGATTCACTTTCTCNACGGCNGCACAGGCATCATGCACGGCNAATGCTTCGTTTTCNGAAACGTTTTCGGTCATCTTCAGA
>FUFK010047056.1_pt1 | contig 13429 bp, 12 predicted proteins | sample 1021851 | NCBI WGS metagenome assembly FUFK01 (sample SAMEA51879418, study PRJEB19060) | metagenome | reverse complement strand
GACTTGGAGGGTAATAACACATCTATCCAATGCACAATAGATGGAACGATATGGTGCGTTGCAATGAATAAAGACAGCACCCGCTATCAAGAAATTCTACGACAAGTAGAAGCTGGCACATTAACAATACAGGACGCAGACTAATGGCATATATAGGTAAACAACCAGGAACAGGAGTTCGTAATAGGCTTTTGTACACAGCTACGTCTGGACAAACAACCTTTACTACATCTGACTCTTCACAAGCTCTTTCTTATTCAGATGGTTTGTATGTAGATGTATACCTTAATGGTGTACTCCTTGACCCTGCAAATGACTACACAGCTACGTCAGGTACGTCTATTGTTTTAGGGGCTGGTGCTTCTGCTGGCGATGTTCTTGAAGTGGTTGTATATGATGTGTTTTCTGTTTTTGATGGAACAGTAAATGGTGACTTAACTGTTACTGAAGACCTAAACATTAGTGATAAAATAATTCACTCTGGAGATACTAACACTGCTATCCGTTTTGCTGATACCGATACTATTACCCTCGAAACGGCTGGAGGTGAAAGGTTGAGGGTTAAAGATTCTGGGTTTATCGGGATAGGAACCAGCGCACCAGATACTACCTTAGATGTTTCTGGTAGTGGCGTTCCTTTTGAAGTTAATAGCACCAACAGCAATACTTACAAAGTACAGTTTAGAAATAACGGCACTATCACATCCTATCTTGGAACCGCCGCAGATAGTTTTTTCTTTGCAAATGCGTCAGCAGCGCAGCTATTAAGAATTGATAGTGATGGTGTAAAATTTGGCACAGATAGTGCGGCGGCAAATGGTTTGGGAGACTATGAAGAGGGTACTTGGACTCCCGCATACACTGGCGGCTCTAGCGCACCGACTGTTACTCATACCAATCAAATTGGTCGATATGTTAAAGTTGGTCAAATTGTAAGCGCATCATTTAGAATTAACACAAACGGTATATCTGGAGGTAGTGGTGCAGCATTTATATCGGGCTTGCCTTATGCGTCAGAGAGTGTTTCAAGTATGTTTTCTAGCTTGTTGGTAGGCTATTCTGCTTCATTTGCTGGAAACGCACCCCAAGCGGGATTTCTAGCGGCTGGAGGTACTTCTATTCAACTTTTGACAAACTCCGCTACATCTTCCCGTTCTCAACTTGGATCAAGTGTAGCAATTAGCGATTTGAACACTGCAAGTGGAGCTACCTACAATGACGTTATAGGTCATATAACGTATCGAACCGCATAANATTTATTGGAGATTAAAATGGCTTTAACAAAAGAATTTGAATATGATTGCGAAGTTAGGGGTGAATACAAAAGTGTTCAAGTTCGCAAAGCAACAATNGTNAANGACGATGGNGTAGAANTNAGNCGNAACTANCANNGNCANGTTTTGCACTGNCGCACNAAGNCTGATGNCACTTGGGGTGANACNGATATTTCTGGCGAAGANGCAACTGTACAGGCTGTATGCAACGCTGTGTGGACAGACAGTGTAAAATCATCTTATGAAACATTTATGGATAATCAACCAAAGCCACATTTAGATTAAAGTAATTAAAATGAGAGAGAGCAATGGAACCTATATCAACTACCTTGGCAGGTATTGCCTTGGTTCAAAAATCTGTGGAGTTTATTAAGTCTAATATCAATACAGCTAACGATATTAAAGATATTGCCAGTGCCATTGATGGCATGTTTGCTGGAGAGAAGCAAATACAACAAAAAAGATTTGGTAGTAAATCTGTTATAGGTCAAACTAAAGATGTAGCTAATTCAGTCATTGATTCTAAATTAGCACAAGAACAAATGTACGAAATGAAGCAACTAATTAATTTTAGGTTTGGTCATGGTACATGGGAACAGATAGTAGCAGAAAGAGCAAAACGAATACGGGAAGAGAAAGAAGCGATAGCTGAACAAAAGCGTATTGCACGTAGAAAACAAAAAGAGTTTGAACAAATTTTATTAGTGGGTGGTTCAGTTTTTGTTGGTATAGTGATATTCTTTGGAGTTCTTTTCGGAGTGCTTACATTAGGATAATTGTTGTTTATTTTACAGTTATAGGTTAAAATATAGATTATGACAGATGAAGGAAAACAAGTAGCTGATGTAGCAGCAGGTGGTGTAACCATCAGCGCAGTCATGGCATGGATACCAGAGGCTACGGCTCTTTTATCTTTAGTCTGGGTATGCATTCGTATATATGAAACAGAAACTGTCAAAAAAGTAATAGGGAAGAAATAGTATGGCATCAACATTTACAGGAAGCCTTGGACTAGAAAAACAGGGTGATGGCGAAAACGCTAATACATGGGGACTAAGACTTAACCAAAGTGTTATTGATTTGGTAGATGAAGCTGTTGCTGGATATGTAGCTGTGGCTTTAACTTCAGGAGTAGAAACTACTATTACAGTTAGTGATGGTGCAAGCAGCACAGGAAGAAATGCCTCTTTAGAATTTACAGGAGATGTAGCTGCAAATGTTACTGTTACTTTACCTGCACAAACAAAAACATATTCTGTTATAAATTCTGTTACTAATGGTGGCAATGTTCTTATAAGAAATACAGGAGCAGCAGCAAGTACAATTGTAACAATTAAATCTAGTGAAACAGCACTACTTGCAACAAATGGAAGTTTAATTAAAAGAATAGGTCCAAAAGAAGAGTTTGAATCAGGAACCCGAATGGCCTTTGCCCAAGCCGCTGCTCCAACTGGATGGACAGCTGAAACCTGTGCAACATATGATAATGCTTCCTTACGAATTATAACCGCTTCAACAAGTGGAACTGGTGGTGGAACAGCAGGTACAAATACTTTTAATGCTGCTTTTAGTTCAGCTATAACAGTAACTGTTGCTGGTGATACAGTAAATGCAACTCTTACTGGGTCTACGTCTGTTACAACTCTAACAACTGCTCAAATACCTGCTCACAGACACCTTATGTTTACTAATGTTACTGTAGCTAATGCTGCAGGAAATGTTGTTAGTAATGCACAGACTGCATTTATGCGAGGTCAAACAGGAGATTCCTCACAAGACCACAAATATCGAATGGCACAATCGGCAAGCGAAGCAACCCTTGGTCGCACTAGTTCACAAGGTAGCACTTCAAGCCACAGTCACAGTCTTGCAGGTAAGGGTAGCCACAACCATGAAGTAAGTATTACTGGTAGCTTTAATCTAGACCCTAAATATGTAAACTTTATTGTTTGTACAAAAGATTAATACATGGAGCTTAAATCAAAGAACGGATGTCCGTTACATAACTTTGAACCGTGTAAGCAGCTAGACTGTGCATGGTTTACAAAAATCGCTGGTAAAAATCCCCAAGGACAAAAAGAAATTGAGGAGTGGGGATGTGCCGTAACATTTATGCCAATATTAATGGTNGCAAATACTAACTCGAANACAAGAACACAGGCTGCTNTTGAGTCATTTAGAAATAAAATGGTTTCACAACANGANGAATTATTACAACTTGCAAAACAGGGTGACATAGATACTAAGTTAATTGAATAGATATGGCTTCTACTGATTCACAATTATTTCCATTAAATTTTTTACCAGGCTTTCACAGAGAATCAACTGANTACTCTGANGAAGGTAAGTGGTTTGATGGAAACCGTGTGCGTTTTCGTGAGGGTAAACCAGANAANNTAAGAGGTTATGAAAAGTTTAGTAATGATGATATAAATGGTTTTGTAAGAAAAACTGTTACTTGGACAGATAATGAAACAAGACCTTACATTGCTCTAGGAACAAATAATCAACTTTACATTTATCAGAATGAAACTCAGTTTGATGCAACACCNATTGTTACAGCTGTNTCAGTTANCGGAAACTTTGAAACTTTTACAAACAGTAAGTTGGTTGAGGTAAGTCTTAACAATCACAATGTTAGTGCTACAGATAGAGTTTTGTTTCAAGGTGTAAGCGTTCTTGGTGGAAACATAGGAATTAATGGAACTACTACTGTTGTCAGTGTTTCTGACCTAAACCATTTTTTTATTCAAACTTCTGTAACTGCTAACAGTGCAAGTGCAAATCAGGGAACTGCTGGCTCTATAAGTATTCTTTTACAAACACAAGAGTCTGATGCTATTCAGGGGCTTGGTTATGGTGCGGGAACTTACACTGCATCAACTGTTAGCGTAGCTGGACGTAGAAGTTGGAACTCACCAGCATCTGCTTCAGGAATTACTTTCTTACCTGCTATGTGGTCTATAGACACATGGGGAGAGGATTTACTATCTCAACGTAGGGGCGGTCAAATATTTTTTGCAGATATTGATGCATCTATTACACCTACAAGAGCAACGCTTGTAACTGCATCGCCCACTGCTACTACCTTTGTCGTGTCTCCAAATGACCGACATGTTATTTGTTACGGAGCTAGAGAGTTTGCAGTTACAGTTGGTGCAGGAACTAATCCAATGTTAGTTCGCTGGTCAGACCAAGAAGACTTTAATAATTGGACTCCAAGTGCAGCAAGCACATCTGGCGAAGTTGTACTTGCAGAAGGCACTCGTATTATAGGGGCAATACGTTCTCGTAATGCTATTAATATTTGGACAGATAAAGCACTATATACACAGGCATTTATTGGACCACCGTTTATATTTAGTTTTACGCAGGTTGGTTCTAACTGTGGGCTAATTGGTCCCCATGCTGCTATTGATTATGATGGTGTATCTTTCTGGATGGGTGATAATAACTTCTATGCTTTTGATGGTCGTGTGCAAACATTACCCTGTACTATTCGCCGTAAACTATTTGATGATTTTAATAATACTAACAAAGAAAAAGTATATGCGGGTATTAACTCTGAGTTTAAAGAAATAATCTGGTTATATCCTTTGGCAAATAGCTCTGAACCAAACGGATATGTAATATATAATGTTGAAGAAAGAACATGGGTGTTTGGTAAACTTTTTGAAGATGGTATAGTTACAACCTTTACTGATAGAACTGTCTATCCAAATACTATAACAACGGGAAGAGTATCAGCAACTGATGACATGTATGTGTATGACAACGAGCCAGAAGGAATATATACTGGGGAAGGAACTGCTCTTTCTTCTTTTGTAGAGTCTGGTTCTTTTGATTTGCAAGAAGGACAAGACATAATGTTTTTAGATAGGATTATTCCTGATTATGATTTTAGTTCTGGAGAAGAAGTAACTATAACTTTACAACTTAAAGATTTTCCAAACAGCACACCCCGAACAAAAGGGCCATTTACTATTAGTCAAAATACTAAAAAAATTGATTTACGGGCAAGGGCAAGACAGGCTACTATTAAAGTATCTGGAACAAATGAAGGAACTTGGCGTTGGGGTAAGGTTAGAATGTCTATGCAACCTGATGGTAAAAGATAATGGCTAACTATCCTAAACTACCCTTATATGTTATACCTGATAGTATTTCTGATTTACTTCAAACCTTACGTACATATACAAATGAACTTACAAGAGAATTAGACTTAGAAGACCAGAAACAAACAAATGCTCCCGCAACCAAAGTTCTTACTGTAGCTACAGTTACATCTATTGGTAGGCCAAGACCAGGAGATGTAGCTTTTGCTAAGAACAGCGGTAAATTTAAAGGGTATGTAACAACAGCAGCAGGATGGTCAAATCTTAACTAGGTATGGTATATTTTACAAATATGTAGTATAATATAAAAAACAAAACGAGGAACACTATGGCTTACGGACAAAATATGAATGCACCAAACTCAGGTATTGCATCACTAATGGCAATGCGTGGACGCGAGGGAGACAATACATTGGTGCATGTTAACCCTATGGAATTAAAAGCACTTAACATGATGGCTCCTGGTGGGTTGTCGCAAAATCCTGCAACAGGATTGCCCGAAGCATTTAAACTAAAAGATATTCTTCCTGCTCTTGGTGCAATAGCAGGTGCAGCATTTCTTGGTCCAGCCATGATTGGTTTTGCTGGAATGGGAAGTGCAACAGCTGCTGGAGTTGGCACTGGTCTAGGAGCCGCCGCTGGTACAGCAGCTGCAGGGGGTAATAGAGAAGAGATTATTGGCTCTGGACTTTTATCTGGTCTTACAGCAGGACTAGGTGCTAAAGCCTCTGGTCTTGGAACAGAGGGTGTTAAATCTGTGGCTGCGCCAGGTACTTCAGAAGCAGCAAAATTTGGAGCAACTATAGATGGACAACCGTTAACTCAATCCAATATTGGTCTTCAAAAAGCTATTCAAAGTGGAACAGCAAATAAATTTCCTGCAACTGTTTATCCTGGAACAACGGCACAAGCTGCACAAATTAGTCAACAAGTTGCTACTCCTACATTTATGGAAAATGTAGGTGGTCTTAAAGGTATAGCAACTAAAGCAATAACTGCTTCTATTCCAACGATGGGACCAATAGAACCAGAACCTGCAAAAGGATATAAACCAATTCAATCAGTTAAAACGGCACAACAAACTCCACAAGTATCACGAGAAGAAATAGATGAATTTATTAGAAAGGGCGGTATTCTTCCACCTTTCTTTAGTCCTAATCCTAATGTTATAACTCCAGGTATTTACAGAAGTGAGGGTGGACAAACATCTGGAACTGAAATGTTTGCAGGTCGTGTTATATCTGATGAAGGTGATGGAATGTCTGACAATGTTGAGTTTGAAGTTGTTGGCGACCCGCAAATAGATACAGCTATGTTGAGTCCAGATGAACATGTTATATCTGCTGCAGAAGTTGCAGCTATAGGAAATGGTTCTACAAACGTAGGACACCGAAGATTAGAAGAATTTAGAAAACAACTGAGAGAAGCACGAGGTTTTAGAGAAGAGGGGCCACAAGAGGTAGATAGTGATATACTAGATAACTTAGCTTAATGTCCCAAACATATTATCAAGTGCATCCTATGGATGTTAGTAAACATTGGAATTTATTTAGTCATCTTATACTAAAGGCAATGACTAAAACAGACCAATCAGATTACACAATACAAGGTGTATTTGATAGGTTAATATATAATGAGTGGCAATTATTTGTTATACTAAAAGAGGGAGAGCTAGAGTCTATATTTGTAACCTGTGTTATACCTTTTGATTTATGTAATTATTTAAATCCAGTTTTTATATCTAGTAATACAGATAAAAAAGTTGACCTTAATTACATGCAGCGGTGTTTAGAAGAGATTGCTGAAAAATTTAAATGTACAAAAATTATGGGCGGTGGCAGACTTGGCTGGCAAAAGGTACTAAAGAAACTAGGATATGAAGACTTAAAACTTGTGGTAAAAGAATTATGATAGATATTAATAACAAACATAACTTTGAAGACCTGATGGGTTGTTGCATTGAGACTGAAAACGAGTGGCTCAATAAAAAGCGAAATGGACATATCTGTTATGGTAAAGGTGGTGGCGGCGGTCAGCAACAACAGGATGTACCCCCAACACTAGCACCATATATTACAGAAGTTCTTGACCGTGCAAGTGATTTATACGGGGTAGGTAAACAATATGTTCCATATGAAGGTGAACGTATTGTAGATTTTACTGCAGACGAACTAGCTGCACAAGATGCAATTCGTGACCAAGTTGGAAGGGGTATTCTTGGAGATGAAACTCTGGGTGCTGCCTCTACATATTATGACCCTGCATTAGACCTGCTTGGTTTGTCAGGTCAACTTAGTGAAAAAGCAGTTTCTGAAATTACAGCAAATGAACTTATGGAGCGTATGAATCCGTATCAACAAGCTGTAACAGACCTTGCAAAAAGAGAGGCTGCAAGAGAAGCACAAATTTATGACCAAAAATTACAGGCTCAAGCAGCAGGTACGGGTGGTTTTGGTGGCTCTAGGCAAGCTATATTAGAAGCACAGGCTGCTGCAGATTTAGGNACTAGACTATCTGATATTCAAACAAAAGGGTCAGCCGCAGCCTTTCAAGAAGCTGTTCGTGCTGCAGAAGCGCAACGAGCAAGAGAAGCANCAGGAGCGCAAGCTGCTGGTGGATTATCTCAACTATATGGTGGCTTGGGTCAACAAGCACTTGGACAAGCATATCGTGAAGCAGGGTATCTTTCAGGTCTTGGTGAAACACAAAGAGATATGCAACAAAAAAGAGCAGACCTTGCTTATCAACAGTTTGTTGAACAACGTGATTTTCCAGATACACAGCTTCAAAAGTTTTCTTCTCTTATTCAGGGCTTTCCATTTCAATTTACTCAACCTGGTGCAGTGCCTAGCCAATTCCAACAAAATGTTGGCACTGCAGTAGCTCTTGGTGGTTTAGGCCGTGGGCTTGGTTTCTTTAATCAAGGCGGTGGTGTAGGTAATCAAATGCCTAATATGAGTTCTATGGGAATGGGTGCTAAAGGGGCTGGAATACAAAATAAATTTAGACCACCCCAGCTGGGTATGCCTTTAGGAGCAGGGGTTGGTCCTAATGCGCCAGGTGCAAGCCTTGGAGCAAATCCAATAACGCCTAACTTCCCACCGCGACCACCTATGCGTCCCACAGGAAATGGTTTCCCTATGCAACGACCGATTAACTTTGGTGATAACTTTNGTGATTCTCCACCACGCCCACCTTTGGGTGCGGATGACTCTGATTACATTAATTATGTTATGTCACTCCAAGAAAAACAGTTTGCTGACCAATTAAATAAAGNTAAAAATTTGTATGGTGATTCTCCTGGATTAGGAAGTTCAGGTTTGAGTGCAATTGCGTCACCACAACCACCTACTGAATTTAAAAAACAGTTATTAGATAGGATTAAAGAAAATTATGGCACTATGGGCGGCTTTAGACCATCACCACCTAACAGACCTGGCATGGGAGCAAAAGGTGCTGGAATAAGACGACCTACTACTCCTAGTGGAGTAAGACGACCTAAAGTTGTTAGTACACCTGTATCTCCATCTATGTCTGAATCTAGAGTTGTTGGTCTGGCTTTAGGGGGTTCTCCTACAANNTCATCTAAGGAATTAGATGAATTACTAGCAAGGGCTTTTANATTTGATAGAGAACAAAAAGAAAAAGCAATTAAATCAAGGCAAGGTTTTGATGTAGCTGCTTTGGGAATGGAGTATGCAACTAGACCATTAGGACAATTTGATACTTCAAAGATATCTAAACTAGCTGAGTCTCAAGAACAACTTGCAGCTTTAGATGATAAAGAAGCTGCAAATGAACTAGCCAAGAAAATGGCAGAGTTGAAAATTAAAGAAGCAGAGAAAAAATTAAAAACAGATAACTTTATTGAACTTCCTGCGCTGTCTGAACTTAAACAAATTGAATCAGGTGTGCTTGGGGGTCTGACTGACCCAGCCTCTATGCCAGATTTCCAACAGGGTATTGCGGATGCTAGGTTGGTAGCACAGGCTAAAACAACAGCACAGTTAGCACTAGCAGGAATTAGTTCTGATAGTGAAGCAGCAAAACCTATATTTGCAAAACTTTATGCAGACGAGTTAAGAAATAAATTTCCAAAATTTGTTACACCAGTAATTACTCCTAGCGGTAGTGGTGCTGGCGGTGGTGGTGCTGCTGGTGCTGGTGGAGGAGGACTTACTGCTCAACAACAGCTAATGCTTCAAAATTATCCTATGAGGCAGAATCGTCCATAAGAAAGTAATAATATGTCTTTAAGTGTTAGGTCAAGAACTTTTCAAGATACTTACTCTGATATTAACGAAATACTTCGTTCTGGTCAACAGATAAATAAAGAAGAGTTGGATAAACTTTTTGAAAGTAAAGGTGTAAATCCGCTTGATTATAAAGCAGCTTTAGCAGAGTATAAATCTGAATTAACTCGTGGAGAAGATGACTTTACCGCGAGAACAACTTTTATTGGGCGAACATTAGGTCGTGCTGTAGGAGATGCTGCTGCTGGTGTAGTTGATTTTGCAGATTTAATTTTACCAGAAACAATTACAGATGTAATATCTGAAGCTGCTGATAATGTAAATGAATTTCTTCCAGATGAAGTTCAGAAAACATTAGGAGAAGTATTTGACCCTTATCATGGTGAGGGACTATTAGCAGGTGGTGAAGAGATAGTTGGAACTTTAGGTTCTTATATAATTCCAGGGACACAAATAGCTAAAGGTGTTAACTTTGCACGGGCAGGTTTAAATTTTGGAAGGTCAGCATCTTCAAGAGCATTGCTTAGAAAACAATTAAAAAACATTGATAAATCTAATCGTAAAAAATTTATTGAACAGGCAAGAACAAAGAAAAAACGAGCAGATTTTTTAAAGGATTCTTCTGTGCAAGGTGCCTCTTTTGCAGCAGGACAAACTATAGTAGAAGACCCAGTAGATAATGGTATTAATCTTATTATAGGGTCTTTTCCAGACTCTGAAGAATACTTACAAAGATTAGCTGTTGACCCCAATGATAGTACAGCAAAACAATATTTACAAGCATACATAAATAACTTAGGGCTTACTGGAATATTTGGTGGGCCGCTTGCTTTAGCTGCAGCATATAAAACTCCTCTTTTAGCAGGACTTAAAACAGGTGCAAGTAAAATTCCAGGAGTAAATGTAATTGGAGACTCTAAAACATTAAANGCACTAAGAAGAAACTTTAGTAGTAGATTAGGAACTGGAGATGANGAGCTTATTGGTTCACTTGTAAAAGTCAGCAAAGGAGCAGAAGCTGGTGTTCTTCGTGCTGAAGGACTTGCAAAAGATTTAAGTAAAATTGTAAAGAATGAATATGGTAAGAATCCAGAAATTGTAGATAAAATAAGTAAAGCTCTTGCTGGACAAAAAGGAGCGATGTCTTCTTTAAAACCTGAAACTCAAAAACTTGTTCGTGAAATGAGGTCAAATGTTGATGACCTTAGTAAAGAAGTTATGGACATTACAAAAGGAGAATTACAAACAACTATTGGAGAAAACTTAGATGTTTACTTAACAAAGAGTTATGATTTTTTTGATGACCCTATAGCTACAAAAAAAATATCAAAAGAGTTTGAAAAATTTATGGTGCGAAATATTGACACTGATAATAAATTTTCAAAGGCTATTCAAAGTATAATGGATACAAAAGGGGTAGATGAAAACGATGCAAGAGCAATGTTAGCTCAGTTGATTAGAGGAAAAACATCTGCAGAACAGGCTAATGCTTTTTCAGGTATTATAACAGCAGGTAGAAAAATAACATCTGCTAAAGCAGGAATGAAAAAAAAGGGATTGCCTGAAGGAGTGTCTGCACTTCTTGGAGAAGTAAAAGACCCTTTTAAAAATTATGTTAAGACAATGGGTAACTTATCTAGAATAAAAGCAGAAAAAGATTTTTTAGAAGACGTAGCAAAAAATTTAAGTAGGAAAGAAGTTTTAGGTAAAGTAGCTATCGGTGGGCCAAAAGGAAAATTTCAATATGATTTAGACAGCATAGGTGCAGAAAGATTATCAAGAGTATTTGGTCGTACACCAGTTACAAAAGACCAAGTTGCAAATCCTTTAAAAAAGATTTATGTAGATGAAAATTATGCTACTGCAATACGAGAAGGGTTAAGCTCTATGGAGCCAACTGGAGATATAATGCGTGGCTTTATGATTGCTAAAGGTGTTACTCAAACAATGAAGACAGCTGCTTCTCCTACCACTCATGGTAGAAACGTGATGGGTAATGGTATTCTTATGATTGCTAATGGTTTTGGTGGGCCTAAAGGTTTTGGAAAAGCACTAAAAAGTACAGCAGCTAAACTTGGTGGTGTTACTAATAAAAACCTAGCTGATAAATATGCTGAATATTTAGAATTAGGTGTAGCTAGTAGTGGTGTTAACATAGGAGTAATTCGTAAAAACTTAAATGCTTTTTCTAAAAATTCTGATGAAGCCATAAGAAGTATAGTAGATAGAGAAAATCGTGTTAAATCAGTAGCAAAATTTTTACCAAGAAAAACTCTTGAATTATATCAGGCAGAAGATGATTTATTTAAGATAGCACATTTTGAAAAAACATTAGACTACATTAAAAAATCTAAGAAATATAAAAATTTAAGTTTAGCAGAACAAAAAGATATAGCGGCACAAAGAACTAGAGACTTAATGCCTAACTACAATCTTGTCCCTAGATTTTTTAAAAAATTACGTACTGGTATTTTGAGTGACTACTTATCTTTTCCTGCTGAGATGACTAGAATTAGTAAAAATTTAGCTAAGTATAGTCTTCAAGATATTTTTAGTGGTGACTCTGTTCTTAAAGCACAAGGGTCAAGAAGACTTGCAGGGTTTACATCTGTAGGAATAGCAGGAGATATGCTAGCTGATTTTTCTGCAGACATGATGGGATTGACAAATAAACAACAAGAGGCTTTTGACGCTACTGGCCCTAGCTGGGAATATAATACAGATAGAATTTATTTAAGTCCTATAACCCGTGATAAGAATAAACATCTAGGAATAGACTATTTAAACTTAGGGCCAATAGACCCCTTTAGTTATCTCAAGCAAGCAGCAAAAGGAACACATACTCTTATTGCTGCTGGTTTTGGAGATGATGAATACTCAAATGCAGAGTTGGAAAAAATAGCTTTAGGGACACTTGATAATGCTGTCGGCCCTTTCTTGTCTCCTGCTATGATAACAGAGGCTTTAATGGCAGTAGCTGGTTCTGAAGGCAGAAAAGATATTTTTCAGGCTACGGCATCAGGAGATGTAAAAAAACTTTTTGATGCTGTATATCCTCTTGTTGAAGTAGCTACTCCTGGATTTCTTGATTTTGTTGTAAGAAGAAATGAATATGAAAAAAGTTTAGCTAAGTATGACCCTTTAGGACTAGACCCTAGAAAAAAAGGTGGGGCAACTTTTGTTGAAGAAGAAGTTGATTTGCCATCATTTTTGGGATTAAAAAGACAAAGGAGAGATTTAACTGCAGGAACTAACTTTGCTGTTAACCCTGCTCTTAGTAGAATAAAAAATGCAGGTAATGAGTTTGATTCATTGATTAACAGAGATTTTAATTTAACTGATGCAGATGACTTATTTGACAGATATAAATTTGCTCAACAAGAAAAAATCACAGGATTTCAAGAATTAAGAAGTATATTAGAAAGTTATCAAGATTTATATGGGGATAATTTTAATCAAGAATTTTATAGAGGTCTTCAAGGTAAACCTGGTGCTAAAAAAATTAGTGAAGAAGACAGGGGATTGTTTTCAGCAGCTTTGCAAAACTTTTTTATTCCCTTTGAACTTAATGAAACTAATAAAACTAGATTATTAACCCTGCCACCTATAACTAGAGAACCATATGATATTCTATTTAGAAATTTATATGGTAAAGCAATTGAGTAGTAAAATGAAATATGATAAAGAGAAGCTGGTTGACCAGTTAATTACACATGAAGGAATGGAACTTAAAGTTTACAAAGATAGTTTGGGAATTGAAACTATTGGTATTGGGCGCAACCTTGTG
>FUFK010050820.1_pt1 | contig 13431 bp, 4 predicted proteins | sample 1021851 | NCBI WGS metagenome assembly FUFK01 (sample SAMEA51879418, study PRJEB19060) | metagenome | reverse complement strand
AAAGTATGGGTACGAAAAGAATATCTAACTGATCATAAGAGTGGTCATGGTGAGTTTGTAGAGGGTGTGTGGGTTGCTGCGAAGAGTATACCTGGTCGTGCTTTTTATTTTGAGACGTATTTACCTGAGTATGGTGCGATGTATGATAAACTNCCTATAAGTGCGTTTCTCCGAGCACCGAAAACGCCGACGCCCGATATGAGTCTAGAGAATCTGCAATTCTGGAATTGTATGGACTATGGTGTGATGGCAATCAATAAAGGTTTCATATCTTCTATGGATTGTGAGATCCGCACAAGAGACCACGGTCTGATAAAAGGTCAGTATATCTTTACTCTTGATAATTATCATGCAGATATAAATGTGATAGATAATAATGTAAGTGAAGTACCACAAGAGCATAAGAGTCATAATTGTATACAATTAGAGAATGGGCAGTATGCATTGTATCCAAATAATAGGATGCGTCTGTATGACCTCTCTATAACCCCACAGCATCCCAAGACACCTGACTTTAAGGTTTCTACCATAGAGTATCAAGTAGAGAATGGGACTGAATGGGGACGATTAGGTGATACTGATGATTATTTCTGGGAAACACCTAGAGAGAGGGATGGTAACCCCGATAAAAGTTCTGACACAGACNNACTAGACTTTATCTAATAAGACCCATGGTAGTACGAGTAGACAAATCAGAAGATTTTAAGAAAAGTGGCAAGAAACTCATTTCAGAGTACGATGCTGACAAATGGTTAGACAAAATTGAAAAGAATGATGAAAGAGAACTCTTTGAGATGAAGAGAAAAAGAGAATACCTCAATGAGTGGACTAAATTTAGAAAAGATGGATAAATAATAGCAGCCTATGCTGTCTATATGCCACAACAGTCAACATTTAAAGATTTGAGTGTAGTATTCAAAAAACATCCTGTCACTGATGATCTAGTCACAGTGAAGGATAAGGTTGCTATTGCCCAATCAATCTCTAACTTGTTGCAAACCAATACTGGTGAGAGACCATTTAATCCTGACTTGGGTTCTGGTATTCGTGAAATGTTATTTGAACAAGTAGACTGGGGTACTGCTGCTGTCATAAGTGGTCGTGTCAAAGAATGTCTTATCAAATATGAACCTAGAATTTCTGTGTTATCATGTGATGCATCACCAGATTTTGATAATAATGGTTTTGATGTTGAAATTGAATATGAGATTCTTGGCAGAGACGATGGCAGAATAGTTGCTGAAGTATTTCTAGAACGTACAAGATAATGCCTTACACTCAGGTCGCAAATTTAGACTTTAATCAAATCAAAGCTTCTCTCAAAGAGTATATGAGAGCACAGTCAGATTTTACTGACTATGACTTTGAGGGTTCTACTTTATCTGTGCTTCTTGATACACTTGCTTACAATACCTACTACACAGCATTTAATACCAACATGGTAGTCAATGAACTATTCATTGATTCAGCAACCTTAAGAGACAACGTAGTAGCATTAGCAAAACAATTAGGATATAGACCAAAGAGTATAACATCACCTACAGCATATGTTTCATTTACTGTTACATATACTAATGCAACAACTGATACAGAATTACTATTAAAGAAAGGAACAGGTTTTACTGCAACATATGATAATAACATTTACAATTATGTTGTATTAGATGATGTAAAAGCACAAGTAGCAAATGGTGTAGCAACTTTTACAGACGTTGCTGTAAATGAAGGAACACAACTTACTAATACTTTTGTTATAAACTCAGCAAGTAAGTCACAAAGATTTATTCTTGATAATAAAAATATTGACACTAACACAATCAGAGTTAAGGTATATCCTACTGGTGGATCATTTAACGAACCATATCTAGTTGCAGATAACATACTAGGAGTTGATGGCACATCAAAAGTATTCTTCTTGGATGAAATAGAAGATGAGAGGTATGAAATATTGATGGGTGACGGTGTTCTTGGTAAGAAATTAGAGAACAATGCAAGAATAGAAGTATCATATTTGATAACATCAGGACCTGAGAGTAATGGTGTAAGAACATTTGTGTTCTCTGGTGTATTGGAGAATCCTAATAACGTATCACCTAATTCTTTCTCAGTCACAATTAACTCTACTGTTGCAGCAGCGGGTGGTGAAGAGATAGAAAGTACACAAAAGATAAAATACACTGCTCCAAAAGCATATGGCACACAGGAGCGTGCAGTGACCGCAGATGACTATGAAGCAATTGTAAGAAAAGTATATCCAGCAACAAGTGACATTATTATATTTGGTGGAGAGGATCAAGAACCACCACAATATGGAAAAGTATTCATTGTATTGAAACCAACTGATGCTAGTTACCTTACATCACTGACAAAGAACAAGATTGTTGCAGATCTTAAGAAGTATGTTGTTGCATCTGTAGAACCACAGATCGTAGATCCTTCTATTCTATATGTTGAGATGAATAGTAAGATATATTATAACAGTCTAATTACAGATCAAACACCAACACAAATTAGAGATAAGGTTATTGGTTCTATACAGTCTTATATTGATACAAGTGATACTGAGAAGTTTAATGGTAAGTTTAGATATAGTAAGTTTGTAGGTGTGATAGATGATGCTGACAAGAGTATCAATTCTAATCTCACGAGTCTCACAATGAGAAAAGATTTTTATCCGTCTCTTAATTCTACCTTCTATTACGAGGTATGTTTCCAGAATGCCTTTGATGAGGACTGTGATGATCCTGTATTGTCATCTACTGGTTTTAGAGTAACTGAGTATCCTAATTTTGATGTCTATGTTGAAGATAGGAATGGCAAAATCATCCTATATAGACTAGATACCGTAACTGGTGACAAAGTTGTACTAGACAACGATATTGGTGATATAGATTATGTCAGAGGTGAGTTAAAAATGTACAACTTAACTATCATAAAAGGTAGTTTCTTTGATAATAGAATTTCGGTAAGGGTAAAACCATTATCTAATGATATCAANGCAATGCGTGAAGTTTATCTTGATGTTGACGTTGCAAATTCATCATTCACTGCGTACAAAGAGTAAGAAATGCCATCTGTAAAAACAAAAAGGATATCAACTCTAATTGAGTCACAACTTCCTGAGTTTATTACATCTGAATATGAATTGTTTAGTAAGTTCATTCAGAAGTATTATGAACAACAGGAGGTACAAGGTGGTACGTTAGATATTATTACCAATATTGAAAAGTATGCCGATATTGATTACTATGAACAAAACTTACTTAAACAGTTTGATACTCTGGTCACTAGTATCTCTACTTCTGACACTACAATTGTATTGGAAGATGCGACAAGTTTTCCAGAGAAAAATGGATATGTAAGAATAGATAACGAGATAATTTTCTATGAATCACGAACAAGCACAACTCTATCAGGAGCAGTTAGAGGTGTTAGCGGTAACACAACTCTTGGTGATCTTTATAGCTCGTCAGAGTACACCAGCACAGATGCAGCACCACATAGCTCTGGTGCGAAGGTTCTTAACGTAAGTAACCTTTTTCTATATTCTTTTGTCAAGAATTTTGAAAATCAATATCTAGGTTCTTTTCCTGAGAAATATCTTAAGGGTGAAGTAGATAAGAGAACTCTAATAAAGAATATACAAAAATTTTACAAAGCAAAAGGAACTACAAGTTCTATTGAATTTGTATTCAATACTATTGTTGCTAAAGATCATACCAATAAACCAGAAGTATACAAACCAAGAGATTTTACATACAAAGTATCTAATGCAGACTGGGTAAATGTATATGCGATAAAAGCAAAAGTTATAACTGGTGATGTCAAGAGTTTAGTTGGAAAGAAGATAGTACAGGCAGAAACTACAGAGTATGGATATGCAGATGCAACAGTAGATAACGTCTATGCTGATGGATCATCTGACGGAGAACAGATTTATAATATCGTATTAGCACCTGAGACAGTTAATGGTGACTTTAGTGTCTCAACTAAGACTCGTCTTGAGACTACATTAACTGGAACTGCAAGTACAGGTGATAGAATAAATGTTTTCTCTACAATAGGATGGGATAAAACAGGATCAATTTTAATTGGTGAAGAGACAATAACATTTAGTTCTAAAACTGCTACTCAGTTTATTATTGATGATAGAGTTGCTCAAAACGCAGTCATACACAGTGCTGGTGAGTCTGTATACAAACCTGTAACTCTAGTAGGTAGTGGTGTTACATTATTGACTCTTGGAGTTGTATATAACGCATTACCTAAAGAAGGACAACCATTCTCGGATGTTGGTGATAAGATACAAGTATCAAATCCTGGTTTTGAAACTGATGATACAAAAATTGTAAATGTAGGTACTAATCAAACCCGTTGGATTAAAAGCACATTTGGTTCTGTAAATGTTCCAACATTACCAGCAGTTACAAATTCATTAGATCAAGTTCCTACAGATGTATCTGGTATATTTGCAGATGATCAATATTATTATATTGCTAGTTCTAGTTTTCCATCACATAAAATTCTTGATGGAACTACAGTTAATGAAGAGATATTAGATCAGAAGTTATTAAAAATTATTAGAAAAGAAGCAACTAGAACTACAGAAACATATCCTACACCTAAGAGAGATGTTGGTATTGCATTAAACGGTGTTCCTTTTTATGGATACAAAGATCCAGATAGTATTAGATTTGGTTTATTAGAAGAAATTAGAGTTGACTTAAGAGGTACAGGATATGCTAGACCACCTTTTGTATTGATTGATCAAGTTCCTAGTAAAGCAAGAGCAGTTCTTGCTGGTCAAGTAGTAGAAAGTATTATTGTAGATACCACTGATATTTTTCCTAGAACTCCTGATATTACAATTACATCTGGTAGAGGTGCAGTTGTCAGTGCTGTTGTTACAGGTGGTAAAGTAACAAGTTTAACTATTGATAATCCTGGCGAGTTTTATTCTTCACCTCCACTTATCAATATTAGAGATAATGCTGGTAGAGGTAGATTTGCTGAGTATGAAGCAATCGTAAACACTGATGGACAAATTACAGGATTTAATAAAATTGGAGAGGGTAACTTCTATAATCAGAATACTGTAATAGTAGATGTCATTCCAGTAGGTAACGGAGCAACTGGTATACCTCTTCTTAAAGAATGGAATTTTAACAGGTACAAAAAATTAGAAAGTAATTTAGATACAGAGAATGGATGTATATTTGCAAATTACAATAATGTACTAGAGTATGGTTATGGTTATGCAGCAAACCCTAAAGCACTTCGTATTGCTCTCAATGACAATATAAACAGTGCTGGATCAGAACCAGCATCTAAAACTCATTCTCCAATTATAGGTTTTGCATATGATGGAAATCCGATCTATGGTGCGTTTGGTTATGAGGATCCTTTAGATCCTTCGTCATCTATTATTAGAATGACATCTAGTTATTCTATTAATGGTAGTCGTTCAAACGGTCCTTCATTGTCAGAATACCCGATAGGGACATTTGTCAATGATTATACCTATATCCACAAAAGTGGCACACTAGATCAAAACAATGGAAGATTTTGCACCACCCCAGAATTTCCGAAAGGAACTTATGCTTATTTCCTTACTATTGATAGCAATCAAGTACCGCAATATCCATACATTATAGGAGATAATTTTTATTCATTACCTGTTGATAGTAATTACAATTCTAACATCAGTCAAGACGATATTCCTAAGAAATCAAGAAGACTTTACGAGGTAGGAATGCCCAGAAATGGTGATGGATTTATAGCAACAATATCTGACGTAAAACCTGGCACAGTAGATTCTATTAATGTAGAAGACACCTCACCTAATTTTTCTATCAACTCTCAAATATATCTAAACAACAAAGGAACANANGGNTCAGAAGCNGAAGCAATTGTTNNTTCTGTAAAAGGNAAANCTGTAAATTACTTAGAATCAAAACAAAATAAAGTTGTTAAATTAACAACAATACAATCTGCATATTTGTTTGTAGATGATACATTATCACAACCATCATCTGGTGCATTTGGTACAATTGTTGGTACTGTTAAAAACGATAGTACAATTGTACTCAGAAATGTATCTGGTACGTTTGATAATACTGGTACATTTTCTGCTGCTATCAAGACATTTGATGTTTTANTAGATCANAGAAGTTCTTACACTAAAGGTGCTACATTAAGTTTGACTGATGGTATNAATGCNCCTATTGCTACNGCNGAAGTATTAGAAGGAACATCNTCTCAAAACGTAGTNCAGATCAAGGTTTTGACAGGTACATGGATTGTTGATGACGCATATTTTATACAGTCAGATGATTTGTTCAATACATCTGGAACTAGAATTGTAAGACTCACAACTCTCAGTGATGGACTAGAACCATTTGAAGTTAATCAAAGTGTTGCATTAATAGAAACAACAGAGAATCATGGATTAGGAATTGGTGATCAAGTTACAGTTGATATCAATCCTGATGACTCTACTAAAACTAAAAATTACTATGTAAGAAAGAGGTTATATCAAGAAGCAATTCTAACACCTCCTAGTGCAAAAACAAATATTAATTTTACAGGAATTGGAAGATATGAAATCCTTAATGGTGGTGCTGATTATACAGCTGGCACTTACACTAGCATTGCTCTTACTGGTGGATCGGGATCTGGAGCAACTGCTACCTTTACTGTATCTTCTGCAGGGATAGTTTCTGGTATACAAATACAAGACGCTGGTGCAGGATATGCAAGAGGAGATTATTTGTCTGTTGCTGATGAGGATCTAGTAAGATCTGGTGCATCACAATCAACATCAAGATTTACAATTTATGTTGGTCATGTTGGTGTTGCTGCTGGTGCAACAAAAGTTACTGTAGATAGTGCACAAGGATTTGCAACAGATGATCTAATACAAATTGGTCAAGAAGTTCTAAAAATTGCTGGTATTAATGGAAATGATATTTCTGTCATTAGAGGACAAGAAGGAACTACAGATGTAGATCACTTTGATGGACAGGAAGTATCCCTTTACAATGCTCAATATAACTTCACAAATAATTACCAAATATTTACTGGTGCATTATCAGGTTACATACAATCATATGATCCTGTAACACATAAGATAATTGTTGTATATGATTATGCTACACTAAACACCAATGCAAATAAAGTTGTGTTAAGTTCTAGTTTCTTTGACACTAGCACACCACAAAGATTAGTTGCTGTAACATCTGCAGAAGATGTGTTGTATAAGTTTGAGTTCTCAGAAGATAATAGTACATTTGTACCTAATCCTAACATAGATCTACAAGAATTTTACAAATATAAGTTTGATACGTCTCATTCTAGTCTCACTGGGACTTACTTTGATATTAGTCCAAGCAGTAGTTATAATTTAATTACGGTAGAAAAAATTGAATCAACTATACTACCTGGCAATGCTGGTGCATTTACAGACGTTAAGTTTGGATTTGGTTATAGACTTTCTACCAATACATACGAAACAAAAACAGGAACAGATTTTACAAACTTCTACTACTTCGATAATAAGAATATAGTAAATTCAGAAGGATCGTATTTTAAAATAATAACTGATCCTTTACAAGGAACTAAAACAATCAATTATGTCACACCAAATCGTTTTGTTTATGATGTTACTAGTACTCCTCTTTGGGATGGTTCTGGATCCATTTCTTACACTACTACTGGTCAGTTCGCTATCGGCAAGATTAATGAAGTCAGCATCATAAATTTAGGACTTAACTATAAAAAAGTTCCAGTCATAAGTGGAGTTGACCCATCAGAATCTTACAGAGCAGAAGCAACTGTATTGTTTGATGCAGCATCTCAAATAATTACTGGAGTCAATATCACAAATGAGGGATCTAATTACGTAAATCCTAAAGTTATAATTACAAAATCTGATGGTGTTGATGCAAAATTCAATGTTCTTGTTAGAGATGGTAAAGTTACTTCTATCACAGTAGATAAACCAGGTAAAGGTTATACTTTTGCACCAGAAATTATTATTATAGAAGGTAATGTGGAAGCATATGCTGTAAGTAGTAGTATAGGAGTTCCACAAACTGTAAGAATCACATCAAATGGTGGTGCATTTCATTTAGATGAAACTGTATCCTCTACTTTCCGTTCTAACTATATTCTTTCTTTAAAAGATTATAATGGTAATTTTAGATTAGGAGAACAGGTAGTACAAAAAATTAATAATGTAGAGGTATTCAGAGGAACAGTTGTAGAATGGAGATTTGGATCTAATTTACTCAAAGTAGCAAACACTACTGGTATTGTTCGTGAAGATATTTCTATAGAATCTACATTGATGCCAGTGTCTGGTATTGTACAATCTATTTTTGTAACTACTTTTGATGAAGAGATTTCTAGTTTTTACGATAACTTAGGTTACTATCAATCAGACAAAGGAAAATTAGGTGTACAAAATCAAAAAATATTAGATAGTTTCTTCTATCAAGATTATTCTTATGTGATAAAATCAGGAACATCTATAGAACAGTGGCGTGATCTTATTAAGGCAACAACACACCCTGCTGGTTTTAAATTATTTGGTCAGGTAGATGTTGAAGCAACTGCTAAAACTGAAATGCCTAAGAAACCAGAGAAAGCAGCACATTTTACTGTTGTACAACTTTGGGATCCTAATAAAAACAAAATTACAGTTGAGAACACAAGAAGAACTGTTACACAAACTGTACAAAAAGTAGAGAATCAAAGAATACGTAGAGGTTTTGGTACTGCAGCAACAAGTGAATTTAATTTTAACGAAGTAGAAATATTTGAATTTACATTAGGTGCAGTATTTGATGGTGCATTTGATAGTGATGGTAGATTACAAGGAACTACATCATTTGATACATTGAGAAATGGAGTGGCATTTTCTCTTGCTGATGGCAGACAGAAAAATATGATTGTAACTCTTGATGGAGTTATACAAGAACCTGATGTTTCTTATACAATAACTAATGGAAAAATTGTATTTTCAGAACCACCTCTTGCTGGTGTTGGTTTTTATGGAAAAGTATTTACATTTAAAGATGATCAATACAATACAAAATACTTTAAGAAGATAAGAAATATATTCCAACGTGGTGGAACATGGATTGATGCTGCTAATCAAATTGAAAGAAACGTTGAGTTTATTGTAAATGAATCTGTTGGATATGGTAAGGCAAATTATCCAACATTAGATTGGGCAACTAAACAAGATGACTATGAGGCAAATATTAGAGCAATACTAGATGCTTATCAACATGATATTAGATTTGGTGGTAATATAAAAACTATTGATTACTCATCAATATTCAATACCAGTAGTGATTATCTTTATATTCAAAATAATAAAACTGAATCTATTTCTATATTTGAATATGCTACTAGACTAGCAAAATTAGCAATTAGAAATTGGGATTTCATTGATGTTGGTATTGAATACATTCAAGGTCAAAATACAATAAAAGTAACAGACACAAAAAATCTTGCTGTTGGATTACATGTAAGTTCTGGTAAATCATATCCAGTAGGAACTAAAATTGTATCTATTGATAGTGAAACACAAGTCACAGTAAGTAATGCTGCACTTGCAAACTCTGGTGGTGGAGGTGGTGCACCATCTGGAACTACTCCTATAAGTGGTACAAGTGGTACAACTACTATTGGTACTAATACAGCACAAGTTCCATTAGGAGGAACATTTGCTGTGCCACCTGGCTCAACTGTCACAGTACCTCTTTCATTCTCAGGTTCAACACAAGCAAAATTTGGTTGGAGTGCATTGAACAATGGTATGTTCTATAAAGCAGGAGAGTTAATAGAGAAAAATACAACAGAAATTATTCAAATAGCATTAAACGCAACTCAAACACAATATCCAAACTTAGGTTGGGGTGGAGGTCCTGGCGTAGCACCATATTATCCTCTTCAAATGAGACCATTAATAGAGGCGTATGTATATCATCTTAAATTGGGTGGTAATTTTAAAATTGTAGAGAATGCACAAGCATATTACAAAGAAAATGATTATCCTTATGGTGAAGAGTTATATTATGATACATCAACAATAGGCACAGTTCAAAAGGGAATCACTGGAACTGTAGAGTCAACAATTTACATGATGGATCAGGTTAAGATTGCTTGTATACAGGCAATGAGAAATCAATTGTCAATTACAGATCCTAATGTATTAATTGACTCACTATCTCCTACATGTGCAGAGGTAGAGAGTACACTTAACACATACCATAGTATTACTGAAACTATTATTACAGAAGGGCGTGGACTTGTTGAAAAAACTTCAATCAACCAAAACAAATCTGGTAACTGGACTAATTCAGTAACATATTCTAATTACAATATTCTTGGTGATCCTTTACTTCCTGTAGAAGAATGTACCACTGTGATTTCTGCAATGGATTCTTTATATGATAATTTAAGTAATACTATCAAAGAAGAATCTGTAACAAGAAGTTTACCCGATTTTATTGATGGTGAGACTACAGATTTTGAATTATATTGGGATGATAATACAGAAGTAAATACAGAAGAAGATGAGGATTTATTTGTTACAATCAACTCTGTATTACAAAGACCTAAGTTTACAGAAAACTATCCACTAAAAGACGCATACTGGATTGATAGAACTGTTATTCCCAACGTAATTAAGTTTGATGTTGCTCCTATATGGGATCAAGATTTAGGTGCTAAGACTATTGGTGAACCAACTGCAGTAGAAAAAATTGCAGGAATTGGTGTTGGTAATTATAAGAGACTTACTATTGACTATGAATTAGTAGATGGTGTCAGAAANGGACCTTTCTTAATTCTTGATGTTTTAGATGATACTGTGCAAAGTATAGAATCTGAAGATAGTTTATATGTATTTTTAGATGGTGTATTACAAGTAAACGGAAAGTCTTATACTGTATCAGGTCCTAATATTACATTCCATGATTCTATAAAGAAAGAAATGCAAATTGATATGCGTTATCTTTATGGTAGAGATGTTGGACAAATATTAAACATATATGATTTTGCACCAGATTCTTACTTTGGTCAAGGAACATTTTCATTCAGTTCTTCTCAAACACTGATGGATGAGTTCTTGAGATATACTTGGATGGGTAATAAGATTGGTAATCCTATACATGTTTGGCAGTTAAGAGCAAATGGGACTAAGAATATTATTGGTGAGATTACAAATCCAATTAGAACTGGAAATAATGTTTCATTTACATTAAAATGTCAAAACCCTACTATAGAGGCTGGTCTAAATTACGTATTTGCATCTAAAGGAGATTACAGTAACACATATGTACTAGCAGATGCTGATATATCAAATGATCTCCTTAACTTCAAGAAAGATAGTGATGGTAGGAAAATATTAAGGGATGCTAATGGTGACTGGTCTGGAACTTCTTATGGTAAGACATATAAAGCACCATTTGTGTATCTTTCCAATGATGACAACATAAGAGTAGATGGGGAAGATGGATTTAGAAGAATCAAAAAACTTCCTACAGAATCTACAAGTAAAGATGGTAGAAATGGAGAACAAACTTCTGATGATATCTTTAGTTCAGTCTCAATTGAGTCTTATACTGGAATTACGAGAGGAGAGGGTTTATCTGTAGTAGCGACTATAGAGAATGGATCTGTTATATCTCTTACATGGAACCAACGTAGTTATGATCCACTTACACAACCAACTGCATATCAATACTTTACACCTCCTATACTTAAGTTTGAGTCACTAGATGGTAATGGTGGTGGTGCTAGAGCAAATGTATTAGTAAGTAAAGGACAAGTCATTAGTGTTGACTTACTAGATGGTGGTTCTGGATATACAAAAGCACCTAAGGTAATTACAACAAGAGGATTTGATCTTTTAACTGAAAGAGATATTGGTGTATCGTTAATAAACATAGGGGTTGTGCCTTATGTACAAACAGGTGGAATGACAACAACATCTGTTATCAGTGAGATTGATAACTCTGGTGCTCTTGGTATTGATACTGTTTCCAGTGTAACGTTTGGAGAACTAACTGATGCAACAATATCATTAGAAAGAGATTTAACTCCTGAGGAGTTAGAGGTATTTTCTATTGGAGGTGGATTAGATCCACAGAGAGATTATGTAGAGATTAATGCTAGTTGGCCAACACCAACATCTCAAGTCCAAGCATTTGATACACAACACAATGCAACTGTAGTTTCTGCAGAGGTTCAAGATATTGTATCTCTCAATTCTATATCTACTGTTTCTAAAGTAATTACACAGACTCAGCAGATTGAGATTCCTAACAATGCAATCAGCAATGTCAACTACTTTGAGAACGCTGCATTATTGGATCTTGACTTCCTCATCGGTGATGTCATTGCTTATATTGCTGATACATCTAAGTTTGCTCCTCAAGGTAAATTGATGATTGGTGATGAACTCATATATTATGAGAAGAAACTTAATGATAGATTCTATCAAATTATTAGAGGATATCAAGGAACAACAGAACGAGATTGGGTTGCTGGAACTTACCTCAGACAAATTGAGGATGTAACAGTTCTATCTGCTGGTCTTGTAGAAATTGAATCTGATAGTGATGTTAGAATGGTCAATATTGGATTTGTAGATTCTGGATTTGAAAGAAAAGTACAAAGACAAATAACATCTCCATCTGATCTAGAGGTAGTTAAGAATCAATTACAAGTTGAATTGATTCCACCACCATCTGGTGCAGTGGATGTTTATGTAGAAACTGCATTTATAAATGATCCTATATCTCTAAGAGGTGGAGGAACTGTTGATTTAATTGAAAACAACATCGGTAAGTATACAGTTACTAAGCGTGATGGAACAATTATTGAACTTAGAAATGAAAAATTTGGAACTGCTGATTACATTGGAACATATGCACCTACAAACGTAGGTCCTAATATAGGAAACTGGCAGTACATATCATTTGACGATGGAACTTGTGATGTATCTAACTTGACAATTGCTGATCTTACACAATACTTCCCTGCTTTGACCATTGGTGATTTCACTGATAGAGCATCATCAAACTTTACTAAGTCTGGTGAGAAGTTTAACCTTGGATTACCATCAATTCAAAATCCTGTAGCAATTAGTCAGGTTACTGCTTCACCAATGCCAAGCACAATAACAGTTACTAATACTACCTACTTCCCATCAACAGGATACATTTATCATACTAATGGAGGAGTTTTTGGAATAATCAAGTACACTGGTAAGTCTATAAACAGCTTTACTGGTTGTACCGTACATAGTGGTAGTAATCAGATTACGTCTGGATCTGAGATAGTACCTATATCAATCGTATAAATAAACGTATAAATAACTCAGGCACATATTACAATAACGTCGGAACAGAAAAA
>FUFK010039108.1_pt1 | contig 13431 bp, 12 predicted proteins | sample 1021851 | NCBI WGS metagenome assembly FUFK01 (sample SAMEA51879418, study PRJEB19060) | metagenome | reverse complement strand
CATCATTTAGGTTTAACCTGTGATCCTATCGCTGGTTTAGTACAGGTTCCATGTATCGAAAGAAATGCCATGGGAGCGATCAAAGCGATCAATGCTGCTGAAATTGCCATGGAAAGTGATGCAAGTCGTGCCAAGGTTCCTCTTGACAAAGTGATCGAGACGATGTGGGAAACCGCAAAAGATATGAATAAAAAGTATAAAGAAACATCTGAAGGTGGTCTTGCAGTAAAAGTAAGCCTTAGTGATTGCTAATATTTAATAGAAAACCCACCTTGATTATACAATATTTCAAGGTGGGTTTTTCCTTTTTAACTTCAATTATTTAATAGCCGCCAGTTTTTCGAAAACCCTGGCAACAACTTCTGCTCCCGGATCNGGAACATTCTTCAAACTATCTTCTGATAGATAAGAAGACCTACCGAATTTAGTATNGGTGATTTCTTTAGTGGCATCNGCTCCTTTTCGTGCAGCCGACTTTACNTNNTCCATACTTTCACCATTAGCGATCGCTTCAAAAGCTGGTTGCAGCGCATCTATCATCGTACGCTCCCCTTGTTTCGCGCCACCATAATCCTTCATTTTATCCAATCCGCTTAAGAAAGCTTTTCCCAGATCATCATTTTCTTTCAATGCATTTCCAGCTCTTGTAAATAGCAGTGAAAAAAGTACACCGCTGGAGCCTCCTATTTCTCTGGAAAAAATTCTACCTATACTTATAAATAATTCCCAGTTTTTGGCATATGGCAACCTGTCAATAACTTCCAGTACATTCTTACCAGCGCTTGCAAAGGTAGAACCGGCATCACCATCTCCTACTTTTTCATCCAGAGCATTGATCTCATCTTTCATGTCGATTAATTCTTCAGCNATTTCCTTNAGNNACTTNTTNNTNNTGGNNTTTTCNGAAGATTCAAAAGGAAGAGTTTCCGGAAGTTCCGGACTTTCAATAGAGCTGGCTTCTCCAAATTCACTAATGAACCATGACGCAGGATCACAGTTTGCAAGCAAAGCTTCACTGATCTCCTCATCCAGTTTCACCACAGAAATGGAAAAACCTTTCATGTTCAGTGAAGTCATAAAACTTCCGGGACCTACGAGCAATTTTACATTCTTCGCCATTGAAGTTTTACTAAAAGAATTCAGCAATACGTTCATTTCGACCGGTGTAACACTTCCAAGATTATTCAAAATAAGTGCATACTCAGCTTCATTTGTACATTCCTGAAGTTTTACTACTGCAGTTTCCATAAGTTCATCAGCTTTCTCAACGGCTATCTTCTCAACACCCGGTTCACCATGAATTCCAAGACCCAATTCAGCTTCAGATTCATCTAAACGAGATTCCTCTTTTCCCTGGAATTTTTGTCCTTCCTCTAACGAAAGACCTATGGAATAAGAATTTTGCGCAACTCTCTTTACCAGCTCTAAAATCTCTTCCAGGGACTTTCCTTCTTCAGATAAATATCCCGCCGATTTATGCACGAAAAGCGTAGCGGCTAATCCTCTTTGTTCTGTATCTTCTCCTAAAGCTATATCATCTCCTACGATGATAGTTTCAACTTTATAACCCATTTCCCTGGCCTGCTCTGCCGCAAGACCAAAATTAAGTCTGTCTCCTGTATAGTTTTTAATTACCAAAAGACAGCCTTTATCACCTGCCGTCGCTATAATGGCTGAAAGCACTGCGTCTACCGATGGAGAAGCAAAAATATCACCACATACTGCTGCGGTAAGCATTCCCTTCCCAACAAATCCCGCATGAGTTGGCTCATGACCAGAACCACCGCCAGAAATAATTGCTACTTTCGATTTATCCCAATCCTTCCGCAGAACTACACGAACCTCAGGGAAATTATCCAGTCTGGTAAGCTTAGGATTGGTGAGCAATCCTTCTATTCCCTCATTTACAACCTGATCTGCTTCATTAATAAAAAACTTCATAATCCTATTTTTCTTAAAGATAAAAAACACGAAAATCTAAGCTTTTTGATGAGCCTTAATCTATTCATAAAGTTTTCAGACCAGAGATTGATATAGAACATTTTTCCACTTTATAAAATTTATTTCCGAAGTTGCTCTTCTTATATTGCAGACTCAAACGCTACTATAAATGCCGCCAGAAGCCAGCCTGAGGTTTAAAATTTTCAACCTGCTCACTAATTTCGGAAAGATGCTTGGTTGTTATTTCCTTTTCTTCATACTACTGGCCGCTCTTCAATCCACATTTCCATCTTTCGATTACGATAAATATCAGCAAACTGAGATCTTTGAATTATTAAAAACACGACCATGGAAATTTGCTTTTATGGCGGCCATTTTCGCGCCGATAATGGAGGAAGGTTTATTCCGAAGTTTACTTAAACCTACAGAATTTAGTCTCAAATTCTTTTTTTGCTGTGTTCTATTTCTGATTGGTATCTCAATTATCCCGGAAGAAGCTCACTGGAGTCTGAAATACGGTGTACTTGGCGGGACTTTGCTGCTTGCTTTTTATGCCCTGGGGGAATTGATCCCGGAAGATATTTTTAGAAAGACCTGTTACTGGCTACACCGGTATTATTTGATCAATTGGATCCTTGGTGCTATCATTTTCGGTTTTGTCCATATTTTCAATTATGTAGATACTTTTCAAATTGACCTAGTATTATTCATAATGATCTTCCCCCGTATCATCGCAGGCTTTTTCTTCGGAAAAATAAAATTGGAGAATCGCGGATTGATCTGGCCAATGTTAATGCACAGCATGAATAATTCTATGGTACTGCTTTTTATACTTCCCTTGACTCTGTCAAATTAACAAAGCCTTAAAAGCATTCCCTTTCACTTTTTGTAACTTCTGAAACCAAAAAATAAAAGTTATGAAAGCAGCAGTAATTGAAGAAGCAGGAGGAGATTTTATCATTAAAGATATAGATAAACCAAGTCCTTCAGCAAACGAAATTTTAATCAAAGTTGAAGCTTGTGGGATTTGCCATAGCGATAATTTTGTGAAAGAAGGCGGTTTCCCAGGTCTTGAATATCCTCGAATTCCCGGGCATGAAGTTGTGGGAATTATTGAAGAGATTGGAAAGAATGTTTCAAAATGGGAAAAAGGACAACGTGTTGGAATTGGCTGGNATGGTGGTCATTGCTTTGAATGTGAGCCGTGTCGTCGTGGTGACTTTATTAGTTGTGAGAATGCCAAGGTAAGCGGGATTTCCTACGATGGTGGTTACGCAGAATATATGACGGCGCCTCAGGAAGCTGTGGCCAATATTCCAGAAGACCTTTCTTCAGCTGAAGCTGCGCCATTATTATGTGCCGGAATCACTGTTTTTAACGCTTTGAGAAATTCAGGAATACGAGCAGGTGATGTAGTTGCCGTTCAAGGAATTGGTGGACTAGGACACCTTGCTATTCAATATGCCGCGAAAATGGGAATGCGCACTGTAGCAGTTTCTCATAGTAACGATAAAAAAGAGCTTGCATCCAAACTGGGTGCGCATGAGTTTATTAATACCAACGAAAAAGATGGTGCAGAGGAGCTTCAGAAATTAGGAGGAGCAAAATTAATCCTCGCTACTGCGCCGCATAGCGATGCGATCACATCCATAGTAGATGGTTTAGGAATAGACGGTAAATTACTTATGGTTGCCGCAACGGGAGAACCTATAGAAGTTTCTCCTATGCAATTGCTTATGGGAAGAAAATCTGCCGCTGGATGGCCTAGTGGAACAGCTATAGATTCTGAAGACACCTTGAAATTTAGCGCGATGANAGGCACAAAGCCTATGATCGAAGAATATAGTCTTGATAATGTTGCTGAAGCCTTTGAACAGATGATGAACAATAAGGCCAGGTTTAGAGTAGTACTGAAGATGTAAATTTTAAATTCAGAAGAATAACCGGAAAGTAAAAGCATTTATTTTCCGGTTTTTTTATGTTTATATTTGAGACTCATTCATCAGGACAAACGTGAAAAACTTCATCTTCATATTCTTACTATCGAGTCTTCTATTCACATCATGTAAAGAGGAGAAATCAAATGGCCCAATTCAGGCAATAGAACCTACTGAAACCCGTCAGGTTTCAGATTATCATAAACAATATTTCAAGGAGATCTCCTATATCAAAACCAGAGCCGACTCATCCTCTACCGAAAATATGATCAAACTTGGAGGTGGGGAATATTTGATGGGTGGAAAAACTGATCAGGCTAGAAAAAATGAATTACCAGTTCATAAAGTGAAGATCAAACCTGTATATGTAGATAAAACTGAAGTTACTAATGCCGAATTTGCTCAATTCGTTGAAGCTACNGGTTATGTTACTACTGCAGAAAGAAGTTTTGAGCTTAACGGGAAGACCTACGAACCTGGAGCTTTGGTTTTTGATCCCTATAATCCCGAGTGGTGGTGGAAATTTGTGAAAGGTGCGAACTGGCAACATCCGCAGGGTCCCGACTCTTCTATTGAAGGTAAGGAGAACTATCCCGTGGTGCAGGTTTCCTGGTATGATGCAATGGCTTATGCCAAGTGGGCTGGCAAAAGACTACCAACAGAAGCTGAATTTGAATATTTTAATAGTGCAGGTCGTGATTCTCTTANTTANCATTGGGGAAATGATTTTGACATTGCCGCGCAACATGCGAATTTTTACCAGGGCGAATTTCCAAAAAAGAATACTGGTGAGGATAATTTTGAAAAAATAGCACCTGTAAAAAGCTTTCCTGCAAATGATTTTGGTTTGTATGAAACTACAGGAAACGTATGGGAATGGTGCCTGGACACCTATCATGCCGATGCTTACTCCAGAACTTCTGAAATGAAAGATGGATATTTTAAACACTACTACAACATGGAGCAGGAAAAAGTGATACGGGGTGGTTCATTTTTATGTGCTGAAAGTTATTGCAGCGGCTATCGTCTTTCGGCTAGAATGAGTTCGGTTCCGGATACTGGCTTAGAGCATACTGGTTTTCGGTGTGTAAAGGATATTTAATTACAGCTATGATTGCTCCGGGAATCCATTAGAAATAAGATCTTCCAGTTCCCGTCCATCTTCACTAAATTGAAAACATTGGTTCCGCAGTGTGATTTCTCGCCTTTATAATAGAAGGTATAAGGCGTTGTTACTGTCGCCAGCAGTCCGCTTTCTTCTATTCTATACTCATGTATTTTTTCTTCAAATCTCACATTCTTCGGAATAGAGGCTATACTTTTTACAAATTCTGAATAANCTGAAGTATTGATAGTTGNTTTACCNTCAGCATTCCTACTTACAGATTTCANCTGAAGTGAATCCGTAGCAAAAGTTTTAAGCTTTACGGTATCCTGCTCATGAAAAGCCTCGAAAAAATCGATGACCAATTGCTTTGGATTGTTCGATTGTGCATGACTACTGAAGCAAATAAATATAAACGCCAGAAACATTAAGTTTTTCATAAGTCGAGGATTATTGACAGTGCTCCACGAATTTACTACTTTTACTGAAATTAAAATTTACGCGAATGTCGGTTGCCAAAAAACAGTACAAGAGAATAACAACAAAATCACTGGTAGATATGAAGTCCAACGGTGAAAAGATCAGCATGCTTACAGCATACGATTTCACTATGGCTCAAATCGTGGATGGCGCCGGTATAGATGTGATTTTGGTAGGTGATTCTGCAAGTAATGTGATGGCGGGTCATGAGACCACACTTCCAATAACCCTGGACCAGATGATCTATCATGCAACCAGTGTTGTAAGAGCGATCAATCGTGCCCTGGTGGTTGTGGATCTTCCTTTTGGAAGTTACCAGAGTGATCCCAAGGAGGCCTTGCGCTCCGCCATAAGGATCATGAAAGAAAGTGGTGGACATGCCGTAAAGCTTGAAGGTGGAAAGGAAGTTAAAGAAAGTATCAAGAGGATNATGCACGCGGGAATTCCGGTCATGGGACATCTTGGACTAACACCACAATCCATCTATAAATTTGGAACTTATACGGTTCGTGCAAAGGAAGAACAGGAAGCAGAAAAACTGAAGGCAGATGCCCTGATGCTTGAAAAAATTGGATGTTTTGCTATTGTTCTTGAAAAAGTTCCTGCAAAACTGGCCAAAGAAGTTGCCGCGAGTCTAACCATCCCGGTGATTGGGATCGGTGCAGGAAATGGTGTAGATGGTCAGGTTCTGGTTGTTCACGATATGCTTGGTATGACCCACGAGTTTAATCCAAGATTTCTTAGACGTTATGCAGATCTTCACGGAGAGATGACAAAAGCTTTTCAGAATTACAGAGATGATGTGAAAAGCAGCGCGTTCCCTTCAGATGATGAACAATATTAGACTTAAAATTCAGTAATGATCGATTGATTGGATCCTTCTAATTCTTTACAAAACTTAACTATTGAGTTCAGATAAAATAATTTCCACAAAAGATAATCTGCAGGTGCTGCACGAGGATAATCATATTATCATCGTCAACAAAAGACCGGGTGATATTGTCCAGGGAGATAAGACAGGTGACAAACCACTTTCTGAAGTGGTTAAAAGTTATATCAAAGAAAAATANAACAAGCCAGGAAATGTATACTTAGGCGTGGTTCACAGGCTGGATAGGCCTACCAGCGGGATCGTGCTGTTTTCAAAAACTTCAAAAGCACTTCCAAGACTCAATAAATTATTTCAGGATAAGGACGCGAAAAAAACTTACTGGGCCGTGGTTAAGGAAAAACCGCCAAGAGAAAGTGATGAGCTTATTCATTTCATGAAAAGGAATTCCAAACAGAATAAATCCTATGCCCATAAAAATGAAGTTCCTGATTCTAAAAAAGCGATCCTAGACTATAAATTGATCAAAAAGCTCGATCGTTATTATGTGTTGGAAATAGACCTTCACACAGGTAGACATCACCAGATAAGGAGTCAGTTATCTGCNATTGGATGTCCAATAAANGGAGATCTTAAATATGGATTTGATCGTAGTAATCGCGATGCCAGTATTCATCTTCATTCAAGAGAACTCAGNTTTATACATCCCGTGAAAAAAGAAGAGATCCATATCACNGCTCCTCCTCCAAAAGATCCTATCTGGGATGCAATTATGATTTAATTAGAATTTACATTCTGCCTTTTTACTATTTTTAACCAAAATATTTAAAATATGAAATGGCAAGGTCGTAGACAAAGCGGGAATGTAGAAGATCGCAGAGGTTCCTCTGGTAAAGGTAAATTAATTGCCGGTGGAGGAATTATAGGTGTAATTTTCGTTATTGCGCAGTTTATTCTTAGCGANGGTGATNTNTCAGTTTTACAACAACTGGAAGGATCNGGCAGTTCCCAGACTGAATCCCGNGAACTTACTGCGGAAGAAAAGGAAATGGGAGAATTTGTCGCTACTGTTCTTGCTGATACTGAAGATGTGTGGAATGATATATTTNCTGAAAATAATATGAATTACCGGGAACCTGGTCTTGTTCTTTTTAGCGATGCTGTTCAAACAGCCTGCGGTGGTGCGTCTTCTGCAAGCGGACCTTTCTACTGCCCTGCAGACCAGAAAATCTATATGGACCTTACTTTTTTCGATCAGTTGAGACAAAGATTTGGTGCCAAANGTGGTGACTACGCGGTTGCCTATGTTATGGCTCATGAAGTAGGTCACCATGTTCAGCATTTGATGGGAACGGCTGGAAAAGTTCGTAATCTTCAGCGGCAATCGAGTCAGACTAAAGCTAACGAACTATCTGTAGCGCTTGAGCTTCAAGCCGATTTTTATGCAGGAGTATGGACAAAGGAGAATCAGCAGTATTTGAGTGAAGGAGATATCGAAGAAGCGTTGAGTGCCGCGAATGCTGTTGGTGATGACGCAATACAGAAACGAACCAGTGGAAGAGTAAATCCAGATTCGTTTACTCATGGAACTTCAGAACAACGTAAATCCTGGTTTATGCGCGGATACAGAACCGGAGATATAAGACAGGGAGATACTTTTAAAGAGATTTTAAACTAACTATAACTGAATAATATCGAAAGCCACTTATCCAAGTGGCTTTTTTTATACCCGTAAATATTATTTTTTGCTTCTCAGCGAACTAAGACTTTCTATAATAACTGCGCTTATGATCAGTGAACCACCAATCATGGTTTTTGCTGAAGGAATCTCGTTCAAGAAAATAGCTCCAAGCGCTATTCCATAAACAGGTTGTATACTGCTCATGATACTCGCCGCAGTTATGCTAAAATTCTTAAAACTCTTCAGGAATAAGGTATGACCAATACAGGTTGTAAGCAAGGCAAGCGTAAGTAGTGGTTTCCATTGTTCCAGAACTTTGTCAACTTCAGAATAAAAGAAAGCGGGAGACAGTACTAAAGCGACCACCAGTATCTGGTAGAACATTAATGTGGAACCATTATAGCGTTCGATCTCTTTTTTCATTAGTAAATTCCGAAGAGAATAAAATACTGCAGATGCAATTCCGAAGAGTACGGCTATAAATGAGTTGTTTTCAAGATCGAAATCGGGACTCAGAAAATACACTCCGAACAGCACTAAAAATCCCAGTGCAACATGGATCTTATTGAATCGGGTTTTAAATAATAGTGGCTCCAGAAATGCTGTGATAACCGGATATGTAAATAAGGATAACAAAGCTATGGCAACGCTGGAATATTTAAGGGAATAGAAATAAGTCACCCAGTGCGCTCCCATAAGCAGTCCTCCAGAAATCACTTTTAGCACATCTTTTGTCGAAGCGATTTTCAGGCTTATTCCCTGCCATTTGCAGTACGCATAAAATATAACAGCTGCCAATACACATCGATAGAAAATGGTGATTATGGGATCTAAAGTGATATAACGACCTAAGGCTCCAGATGTGCTTATAAGCAACACCGCCAGGTTGAGCATTAGAATATTCGAAATATTGGTAGACTTTGGTGCGGTCATATCTGATTTTAACGCGAAGATGCGGCAGTTTTTTGCTGAATGATAGTTTTTACCGGAACATTTTCAATATTACTTTCCAGCCAGCTAATGATATCCAGATATAGAAAAGCCCTTCTTTCATAAGGATGTTGCTCGAAAACTTTGAGAACAGCATGTAGTTTTTTGAATTCATCTCTAATATCAAGAGGAGAAACATCCGGTAGCTTTCTTAGGAATTTGATCATCTCTTTCTGAACCTCATGCAGATCGTTCATTCTAATAAGAAACTTGTAGGTGGATTTCACAAGATGATCCAGATGATAATCGAGCCCGGCCTCATAATGTGCTACAAGATTGAGAATTCGAGAGAAACACATAAGATCTTCCCGCATTCCCAATGATTTATTAGAGATGATCTTTTTCAGAAAAGCGATACATTTTTTATTATCCCCATCCCCAAAATACAAACAGGCGATCTTGTAGTAAAAAACCATGATGTGGTGCTCATCCAGCCTGCCCTTGAATTTTGTGATCTTATCTGTGATCTTTTTGACGAGCTCCTGGTTATCTCCAAACTCACCTTTCATAAACTTTAGATTCAGTTTATTGGAATAGACGTAGAGGAAAGAAAGTGCCGCAATATTATCATTATGTGGGATCTGTGCATCTCGTAAGGAACTTTCCAATTGGATCAAAGTCTTTTCAAAAAGCTCTGTATGATTCAAATAAAACAGTGATTCCAACAGGTAATGATTACCTTTTAGATAAGAAACAGGATGTACGGGGATCATATGATCATATTCTACGAAAAGTTCTTTCCATTTCATCGAATAGCGGTAACAGCCCAAAAAATCCTGAATTAAAAAACTATACCACATATGGGATTTATAAACCCATAATTTCTCTCGGAAACCAAGCTCTGAAAATGTATAATCGGGTAGTTGCTTTTTAAAATATTCCTTGATGGAAATTGCTTCTTCTTCAGTACGGCAATAGCCCTGTTTTAAAAATATTGCATATAATTCTAGAGAAAGATTCGATAGATCTCCCCACAATGAATTTAGCGCACTGATCTCCCGGGTTTGACGAATAAGAATATCTGCCCTGTTATTCATACTCCGGGTGATATATTGCGACTCTATGATCTTCTCAAGCTCCAGAACTTCATAAGCAAGGTTCTTCTCTTCAAAATTTAGTGCCAGCAACTTCACTTTGTCCAGCAACTTTAAACTCTGCTTATATAAACCTTTGTGATATAAGATATAAGCGAAATCAAGTTGTTCCCGAATTTGAACCGGAATACTCTGGTGTGCTGGATTGAGCCTTAGAGAAATTAAAAGCTGCTTGTATAGATGCGTCTTGACGTTGGAAAGCTGAAGCTTCGTAATACTGGTATTTTCAAGAATTTCAACTTCATTATATTTTTTTTGCTTTGAAATAACTTTATATAAATTCAGAAATTTTGAATCTGAATTCACCCCAATTCTTCCNACATAAAGCGAAAACTGTCTTTTTTCTGAAGCAGATAAGGATTTGATTAAAGAAAACAGATTTTCGGTTAGATCATTGGTCATTGTAAAAGCAGGTTTACTAGTTAATTGTAATTCAGTTAGTTATANACTTNTTNCTTNGTTTTAATTACTGTAACATGTTGGGACTNTGACCAGAAAACTTGTAGTGAGACTGATACATTAGTTAAAGATAAAGCAAAATAAATCTCACATGCGTACTGAAAAGGTAGAAATTTTTGACACTACATTGAGGGACGGAGAACAAGTCCCCGGCTGCAAATTGNATACGGAACAGAAGAAGAAGATCGCTGCACGACTCGATGAACTTGGTGTTGATGTTATTGAAGCAGGTTTCCCAGTTTCAAGTCCCGGCGACTTTCAATCTGTTACCGAAATCTCAAAACTCGTAAAAAATGCGACGGTTTGCGGACTTACCCGCGCCGTAAAAAACGACATCAAGGTTGCTGCAGATGCGCTCAAATATGCCCGAAAGCCCAGAATTCACACAGGAATTGGAACTTCAGATTCTCATATTAAATATAAGTTCAAGTCCAGTCGTCCAGAGATCATCGAAAGAGCTGGTGAAGCCGTAGCTTATGCTAAAAGCTTCGTAGACGATGTTGAATTCTATGCGGAAGATGCTGGAAGAACTGAAAATGAATTCCTGGCAAAAGTTTGTACCGAAGCTGTGAAAAACGGGGCTACTGTAATAAATATTCCAGATACAACAGGATATTGCCTACCGGAAGAATATGGCAGAAAGATAAAATATTTAAAAGAAAATGTGGTTGGGATCGAGAATGTGATCATCTCCTGCCATTGCCATAATGATCTTGGACTGGCTACTGCCAATGCAATCGCTGGTATTACCAATGGAGCCAGGCAAATAGAATGCACCATCAATGGGATAGGAGAACGTGCTGGAAATACGGCTTTGGAAGAGGTCGTCATGATCTTAAGACAACATCCATATCTTGATTTGAATACAGACATTAATCCGCAGTTATTATACGACACCAGTAATATGGTCTCGAGAGAGATGGGTATGTTCGTACAACCAAACAAAGCGATCGTGGGTGCCAATGCATTTGCGCATAGTTCTGGAATTCATCAGGATGGCGTCATCAAGAATAGAGAAACATATGAAATCATTAATCCAGCCGATGTCGGGGTCACTGAGTCGGCTATTGTTTTAACCGCTCGCAGTGGAAGAGCGGCACTTGCTTACAAAGCCAAGAAAATGGGTTATGATCTAACAAAAATAGAACTGGATCATGTTTACCTAGAGTTCTTAAACTTTGCAGATGCTAAGAAACAGGTGGCAGACACTGATATTCATACGATCATGGATATCTTCAAAAAGAGTTCACGAGCAATTGCCTGATTTGTTATGAAGAAAACATTATTTGATAAAATATGGGATTCCCATGTTGTGGAAAGCATTCCTAATGGACCGGACATTTTGTATATCGATAAACATTTGATACATGAAGTAACCAGTCCTCAGGCTTTTAATGAGTTAAAGGAAAGAAACATCCCGGTCTTTCGGCCGGAACAGATCGTGGCTACGGCAGATCATAATACGCCAACTCAGGATCAGCATTTGCCGGTAAGAGATCTTTTATCCAGAAAGCAACTAAAGGAGCTGAGTCAGAACTGTGAAGAAAACGATATTACGCTTTATGGTCTGGGACATCCCTATAATGGGATCGTTCATGTAATGGCCCCGGAGCTGGGAATCACTCAGCCCGGCATGACCATAGTTTGCGGTGACAGCCACACTTCTACTCACGGTGCTTTTGGAACGATTGCCTTCGGAATAGGAACCAGCCAGGTAACTCAGGTTTTTGCAAGCCAGTGTCTACTGGTAGAAAAACCAAAAAAGCTTCGGGTGAATGTGAATGGAAAACTGAAGAAGGGAGTTTTACCTAAGGATGTAATCCTGTACATTATAAGTAAACTGGGAACAAATTCAGGCACCGGTTACTTTTGTGAGTACGCAGGAGAAGTGTTTGAAGAAATGTCTATGGAAGGCCGAATGACGGTTTGCAATATGAGTATAGAAATGGGAGCACGCGGTGGCCTTATTGCTCCAGATCAAACCACGATAGATTACGTGGAAGGCAGAGAATTTGCACCTAAGGGCGATGATTTTGATAAAATGACCGCTTACTGGGAGACCTTAAAAACTGATCCNGAAGCNGAATTTGACCAGGAATATTCNTTTGAAGCTGAAGANATAGAACCNATGATCACCTACGGNACNAACCCGGGAATGGGAATTAAACTCACCGGTAGTATTCCTGTGGAAGGAAATAAAAGCGATGCCAAGGCTTTAGCCTATATGGATTTCAAGCCGGGAGAAATTNTATTAGATAAACCAATCAACTATATTTTTATTGGTAGTTGCACGAATTCCAGAATTGAAGATTTNAGAGTTGCTGCATCTTATATCAAAGGAAAACAGAAAGCAGAAAATGTCAATGCATTGATCGTTCCAGGAAGCCAGCAGGTCGCCATACAAATNAAAGAAGAAGGACTGGACAAGGTNTTTGAAGAAGCCGGTTTTACTTTAAGACAACCAGGTTGTTCGGCATGTCTGGCAATGAATGACGACAAAATCCCAGAGGGNGAATATTGTGTATCTACCAGTAATAGAAATTTTGAAGGTAGGCAGGGACCGGGTTCCAGAACAATTCTGGCAAGTCCATTGACCGCCGCAGCGACTGCTATNTCAGGNAAGATTTCAGACTATACGCTAACAATGAACTAATGGAGAAATTTATAACACTTACAGATAACGCCGTTCCTTTAGATGATGAAAACGTGGACACAGACCAGATCATTCCTGCCCGTTTTCTAAAAGCGACAGACAAAGCTGGTTTTGGTGAGAATCTTTTTAAGGACTGGCGCTTTGATAAAAATGGAGATCCAAATAAAGATTTTGTATTGAATCAAGATAAATATTCTGGTTCCATACTGATCGCAGGAAATAATTTTGGATGTGGATCAAGTCGTGAACATGCCGCCTGGGC
>FUFK010059167.1_pt1 | contig 13432 bp, 9 predicted proteins | sample 1021851 | NCBI WGS metagenome assembly FUFK01 (sample SAMEA51879418, study PRJEB19060) | metagenome | reverse complement strand
ACTCTTCCAGTTTTACCTCTTATCAATTCTGGAACATCTGGATTTTTTTTCTGCGGCATTATGCTACTTCCAGTAGCACATTTATCTGTTAGTTTCGCAAAAGAAAATTCATCAGTCACCCATAAAATTATTTCCTCCGAAATTTTACTCAAATGAGACATTACCAAAGCAGATGCAGAAACAAACTCTATAGAAAAATCTCTATCACTAACTGCATCAATACTATTTCTATAAATTTTTTCAAATCCCAATTCTGTTGCAGTAAATTCCCTATCTATTTTTATTTTTGTACCAGCTAATGCTGCAGCTCCTAAAGGAGAAATATTGACTCTTGATCTAACTTCTTTAAATCTTTCGCGATCTCTCTGAAACATTTCTAAGTAAGCTAATAAGTGATGAGCTAATGATAATGGTTGTGCTCTTTGCATATGTGTATATCCAGGAATTAGGGTATAAATATTTGATTGTGCAAGATTGAGAATGGATTTCTGTAAATCAAAAATTAAAATATCAACATTATCAATCTCTTTTCTAAGCCACAATCGTATATCTGTTCCAACCTGATCATTTCTACTTCTACCTGTATGTAATTTTTTTCCAGTTTCGCCAATTAAACTAATTAGTTTTTCCTCAATACAATAATGAATGTCTTCAGAAGGAGGAGAAGGCATAAATTTACCCTCAAAATACTCAACTTTTATTCTCTCCAAACCATCAATTATAAGCAAAGTTTCAGAAGAGGATAAAACTTNAGTTTTGCCAAGCATTTTTGCATGAGCAATCGAACACTCTAAATCTTGTAAAATAAGTTTTCTGTCAAAACCGATTGAAGCATTAAACTTTTCAATGAAAGGATTAAGAGTACTATCAAATCTTTTACTCCAAACTTTTGCCATACCTATAAATAAATTTAGATATATCTAATAAAGCATTTTTTTATATTAGAGACAAAACTTATTTATTTCAATTTAAAAATAACCATAGATGCATCATCCTGCAGATGTCTATTTTGTCCTGTGAAATCATCTAATTTTTTAAATATTTTATTTAAAATTTCTTGAGATGTATAAGATTGCTTGCATAATTTTGAAAAAATTTGAATTAACCTTTTCTCGTCAAATCTTTCCCCTAGAGAATTAGAGGTATCAGTTATTCCGTCAGTATAATAAAGAATTAAATCGTTTTCATTAAGCTTAATTTCGCCACATTGGTATTCAGCTTCTTTTTGAAGTCCCAATACAAATCCTTCAGTATCTAATTTTATAATTTTCTGATCTAAACTTTTCCAAAGCAAAGGAGGATTATGCGCAGCATTAGCAAATCTCAACTTTCTGGTTCTAGGATCATAATCTGAATAAAATAATGTGACGAATCTATGTGATTGGTCTAAATCATTTATTGCTAGTTGATTTAAGTCATGCAAAATTCTATCTGGTGGTAAACCTGTAAGAACCTCAGCGCGTAGCATACCTCTTAACATTGTCATCAGAAGACCCGCAGGAATACCTTTGCCCATAACATCACCAATTACTAAAGCCCATCTAGCTTTTTCTTTTCTTTTGTCTGAAATATTAGTCTTTAAACACATGAAATCGTAGTAATCTCCNCCTAATTGGAGAGCAGGTCTACAATGTGCAGCGAGATCTACACCATAAATAATTGGACAATAATCNGGGAGTAATTGAGATTGTATTTCAGCTCCAGTAGAAATTTCTCTATCAACATTCTCATGCTTTTTTTTGGTTTTTATTAAGAAATAATTTTCTATTCCAACAGCTAAGCAATTTATGATGAATCTAAAATCACTATCTCCAATAATTGATTGACTAGAAATATCTTTGCTAAAAATATAGATAAATCCTCTACATTTACCTCTAGATAATATTTTTTCAATTTCAATATTATATTGTTTAAAATTATTCTTAAGAGAACTTTCAAAAGTTACGATTTCTTTTATTTTAAAATTTTTTGAAAAATTAAAATTAGTAAAAAAATTATTTATTTCTTTTTGAATTTTTAAAGATTCGTTATCAGCAGAAATTTTTATGTTTTCATGCCATATTTCCCCCTGATCATTTAAGGGAATAATTAATAATATTTTTTCATTAAAAATATGTTTAAAAATTAAACATATATAATCAAGAAATTTATTTATATTTGAAAAAGATTTTAAATAATATGCTAATGAGGATGCAATTTCAGAAAATTTGAATTTATTTTTTAAAGAAACTTTAGTTCCNTCATCTAAAAATTTTTGAATNAATTTGTTTGAAAATAATTTTTCCTTTTTATTATTTGTCACAACAAATTTAACAGATAAATATGTTTTAACATTAAATTTTAATTTTTAAAAAAATTTAATTAAATATTTATTTATCTGCGAGCATAGCTTCCACAAATTCGTAACTATTAAAAGGTCTCAAATCTCTTATACCTTCTCCAGCTCCAATAAACCTTATAGGCAAATTAACTTCTTCAGAAACTGCTAAAGAGACGCCTCCTCTAGAGGTCCCATCTAATTTAGTAATAATTGCTCCGCTTAAATTTGCTGATTTTGCAAAACTTTTTGCTTGCTTTAAACCATTTTGACCTTGACTTGCATCTAATACTAATAATGATTCAACAATTGCATCTGGAGCTTTTTTATCAATAATTTTTTTTATTTTCGCTAGTTCATCCATTAAATTGTTTTTTGTTTGCAATCTACCTGCTGTATCAACTAGTAATAGGTCAATATTTCTTGTTTTTGCAGAATTAATTGCATCAAAAACTACAGCAGCTGGATCAGCATTTTTTGATTGATTTGATATGACATCAACATTACTTCTCTCGCCCCATACATTTAGTTGTTCTACTGCCGCTGCTCTAAAAGTATCAGCAGCAGCTATCAAAGTTTTATAGTTACTCTTTGATGACAAATATGCTAATTTTCCTAATGTGGTAGTTTTACCAACGCCATTAACTCCTACCAATAACCAGACGTTTAACTTGCCTTTTTGTGGCGCTAAAAGATCAGTACCTGATTTTTTTATTGGTTTATCAATAATTAATTTTAATTCCTTTTTCAAGAATTTTATTCCTGCTTCTGCACCCACAACTTCTTCATTTAATTTTTTTCTGAGGGAACTGATAACTTTATCAGTTGAATCAATGCCAACATCAGCTCTTATTAAAAGTGTCTCTAGATCATCAAGAGATTCTGGCGTAAGGGGATCATCTCCCAATTTGTCCAATAATTCACTAACAAATCCTTTTCGTGTCTCTTCAAGTCCTCTTCTTAGTTTAGTTAACCAATCAATTTCATCTATCGATATTTGATCTATTTTTTTTCCTTGAGCAGCTAATACCATTGCGGACCAAGTAAAGTTATCATCAAATTCTCCTAATTCAGCTTCAACAATGGGTTTAGGTATTCGAGTAAAATTTTTTTGATTAGCACTATTTGAAGGCTCTAGTTTTTGTTCTTCCTGTTTTTGTAGCTCTAGTTTTTGTTCTTCCTGTTTTTGTAGCTCTAGTTTTTGTTCTTCCTGTTTTTGTAGCTCTAGTTTTTGTTCTTCTTGTCGTTTTTTTAAAAGTGCATAAGCTTGTGCAGCCCACTCACGAGAGTTATCAGAATTAGTATTTGTCATTGATATTTATAATCATTAAATTTAATAAATTTTTAAATACTTTTTATTTATATCAAATAATCATTGCAATTTAACTGTTTGTAATCTCCTTAAAACTCCATTAATAAATTTTCTTCCTTGCATATCACTGTATTTATTAGCTAAATTTACCGCTTCATCACAGGCAACAGCAATGGGTGTGTTCAGAAAATTTATATCCACATAAGCCAAACGTAAAATATCTCTATCAACTCTTGGTAATCTTTTTAATCTCCAACCATCCATAACTTGATCAATGTCAGAATCGATAATTTCAATGTTATTAATAATTTTACGAATCCTTAGATTGACATCCTCTCTAACATCAATTTGACCACTAGAAACTATCAATTTTGGGAAGTCTAAGGCTACTGAAAGTGTATTCATTACAATTTCAATTTTTGTTAATGATTTTTTTAAGTTATCTCTTACTTTTGAGAAAGAAGAAGAGACGCCCTCTTGCAGTTCACTATCTAAAATTTTTTGAGAAGCGTTTTCTAAATCTGATTCACAATTATCTAATTCATCTCTGCAATGGTTAACAAGAGAGTCCAAAGCTGACTCAAAAATTTCCTCTATCTGATATTTATTTAATTTGAAATCACCAGTATCTTTTATCAAGCCAAGAGAAATTAATGATAGCTCCCTGGAAAGTGATCTATTATTATTCATCAACTAGGAAGAAGGATTAGTAGAGGCACGGAATTGAGAAAATAATTTTGAAAATGTTGGATTCGTAGTATTATTTTTCTCATCTGGATTAACTATTCCTGCCGAGATTATTGTTCTAAAAGCATCTTCAACAGAAATATCCAGATCTCTAACAGAGGACTCAGGAACCAAGGTGTACCAGCCAGTAGTTGGGTTTGGAGCTGTAGGTATAAAAACACTTAACAACTTTTCTGCTAATTCTGGCTGAAGTGAAGGGCCAACATCTCCAGTAACAAAGCCTACGCTGTATAGACCCTCACGAGGATATTCAACTAAAACAACTCTTCTAAACCGATTAGATTTATTACTTAAGAAAGTTTCCAGAAGTTGTTTAAGCGTTTTATAAACTGCACCAGCTACTGGAATTTTTGATAAAGTACCTTCTCCAAATTCTAATAGCCATCTTCCTACGAAATTTCTCGCCATCAAGCCTATAAGCAAGATCGCTAATAAAGGAACAGTCAATCCTAAAGTTAGATTAATTAAATCTTGCAATAAGGGATTTAAATTAATAAAAGGATTTAATTGCTTAGGAACAGAAGTAACTAATGTTAAAACAAATTTACTAACTAATGATGATAACCAAATTGTCGTTGCTAAAGGTATAACAACCAGCAACCCAGCAATAAGATCATTTTTCAAATCCTGTTGGAGCCTAGATCCGAGATTCGAATCTTGATTTTGATTAGATTCAACCAAAATAAAGTTTAAACTANANTNACNTTACTAANAATTTAACTGTTTTTNCTNAGTTAGGATATNTTTTTTTCTNATNANTTTAAATTATTTATTAGTTTCTNCNNCAAAAAANNACTTTCTTANGAGAAATNNTATACATAATAAAGAAATGATCAATNCAATTCAANACANAAANNANATNAGTAANANATTAAAAGAAAGAGCNATTNTTGAAGGNTTTACAATTGCTGGNATNGCTTCAATNCCNGGNAGTTCNCGNATAAAATTAAGAACTAANGCATTAGAAAGATGGTTATCAAATAACCACCATGCTGAGATGAAGTGGATGGAAGCTGAAAGAAGAAAAAACATAAGCTCACTCCTTGAAGAAGCAAAAAGTGTTCTAAGCGTTGGATTTACTTACCTTAATTCAGATCAAAAAGAGAACAATCTTTTCAAAGTAGGGAAGTTTGGTCAAGGAGAAGATTATCATAAAGTGATATACAAAAAATTAAAGAATATTGGCAAGTGGATTAATCTAGAAATTCCAGATTGCAAATGGAAAATATGTATTGATACCTCGCCGCTGCTTGAAAAAGCATGGGCAGAAGAATCAGGTCTTGGATGGATAGGTAAAAACAGTAATCTAATAAACAAAAAAAATGGTTCTTGGTTTACTTTGGGTTTTATGCTCCTTACGAAAGATTTAATACCAGATAAGCCTCATCAATCACTTTGCGGAAAATGTGATATTTGTATTAAACATTGTCCTACAAAAGCAATAGTGGAACCTTTTGTAATAAATTCAGATCTATGCATCGCTTACCACACTATAGAAAGTAAGTCGAAAACTTTTCCAAAAACAATAGAAGATAATTTAAATGGTTGGGTTGCTGGATGTGATATTTGCCAAGATGTTTGTCCCTGGAACAAGTCAGTTCCATATAACAACATTTCTGAAACGAGCCCCAAAGAATGGATTCAAAACCTAAATATTGATTCGTTAAATTGGGATGATAAAACTTGGAGGAAAAATCTTGAAGAAACAACATTAAAAAGAATTAAACCATGGATGTGGAAAAGGAACATGCAAGCAAACATAAAAAATCAAAAATAAAAATATGAAAAATTTTTCTAAAAAGATATTATGCGTTTTTTTGATGAGTTTTTTCTTTCTTAAAATTGAAAAAGTTCGATCAATCGTTCCATATTATTATTTCCCAACATCACAAAATTTAGAAAGGCAAAGTTTATCCATTGCACAAAATGCTTATCAGCTTTTATATTTTGGGCAATATAAGGATAGCCTTAACTTAGCAAAATTAGCTGTAAAGATAGATTCAACCAATGAAAAATCATGGTTGATTTTGTCTCAAGCACAATCAGCTAACAAGCTTTATGAGAGAGCATTAAATTCTCTCTCTAAAGCACAGAAAATCAATTCTAAAAATAGCGAAATATACTTTGCTAAAAGTGATATTTACTTAAAAATTCGACAGCTACAAGAAGCAAAGTCTGCCATAGAATATGGATTGAAGATGGATCCAAACAATAATTTAGCTATTTTTCAATTAGGGAATATTTTTCTCATGGAAAAAAATTTCTTAGCAGCAATTAAATTATTTGATAAATCTGTAAAAATTAAACCTGATTTCTGGCAAGCAATAAATAATAAAGGTTTAGCTTATTACGAACTTAACGATATCAATCTATCGATCAAATTTTTTGAAAAAGCAATATCAATTGAGGACAATGCAGAATCATTGTTAGGACTTGCTTCGTGTTTAAGAACGAAGGATATTAAATTATCGCTTAAATTCGCAAAAAAAGCACTAGCTAAAGATCCCAACTATGTCAAATTTGAGTATAGGAAAGAACAATTATGGGGAGAAAGTTTACAAAGATCAACAGAAATACTTTTACAAAATGATCAACTTCAAGCAGATGTAATATTGGCAAAGTCCAAAATAAATATACCTTCGTAAATTTTCAATACTGGTAAATATTTTTTTACCTATTAGTCTTAATTTAGTAAATAAATGCGTAATTGACTTTTCGCTCTGATGGATAAGAACAAATTCACTTCTATCTCGCTCCAAGAAGAAATGCAACGTTCTTACCTAGAATATGCAATGAGTGTGATAATCGGCCGCGCTCTTCCAGATGCAAGAGACGGCCTTAAGCCTGTCCAGAGAAGGATACTATTCGCGATGTACGAATTAGGCCTAACACCTGATAGGCCATTTAGAAAATGTGCGAGAGTCGTAGGTGATGTATTAGGCAAGTACCATCCTCATGGAGATCAAGCAGTATATGATGCCTTAGTAAGGCTAGTGCAAAATTTTTCTACTAAATATCCAACTCTTGACGGTCATGGGAATTTTGGATCAGTAGATAATGATCCTCCTGCGGCAATGAGATACACTGAAACAAGATTAGCTCCAATAGCTCATACTGGCTTTCTTGAAGAAATTAGATCAGAAACAGTAAATTTCTCAAATAATTTTGATGGTTCACAAAAAGAACCAGAAGTTCTTCCAGCACAACTTCCATTTTTATTATTGAACGGCTCATCAGGAATTGCTGTTGGAATGGCAACAAACATTCCTCCTCATAACCTTGGAGAAATAGTAGATGGTTTGATTGCGTTAGTAAATAGTAGAGATATCAGCAATAAAAAACTTTCTAATATTATTAAAGGACCCGATTTTCCTACAGGTGGAGAATTAATTTGTAATAGAGCAATAGAAGAACTTTACGAAACGGGTAAAGGATCAATAACTATTAGAGGAGTCATAAATACAGAAGAGATAAATTTAGGCAAAGGGAGACATAAAAGAAATGCATTAATTATTACAGAACTGCCTTATCAAATCAGTAAAGCAGGTTGGATCGAAAAATTAGCAGAACTTGTGAATTCAAGTAAAATTAATGGGATTTCTGATATTAGAGATGAAAGTGATAGAGATGGAATGAGAATTGTAATAGAGTTAAAAAAAGATTCAAATACTGAACTTATAATTTCTAATTTATATAAAAAAACAACTCTACAAACCAATTTTGGCGCAATTTTTTTAGCTTTAATTAAAGGAAAGCCTGTCCAATTAAGTTTAAGACAATATCTTAACTATTTTCTTGAATTTAGAGAAGAAACAATTAGAAAAAGAACTAATTACTTTCTTAAAAATACACTTGAAAAACTTGAAATTTTAGAGGGTTTATCTAAAGCAATAAAAGATATTAAAAAAGTTATCGGAATTATTGAAGAATCAGAAAATTCAGCAAAAGCTAAATCAAAATTAATTAGTAATTTCATGTTTAGTGATAAACAAGCCAATTCAGTCTTGGATATGCCACTAAAAAAATTAACAAGTTTAGAGAAAAATCAAATAGATGAAGATATACAAAAATTACAAGAAAAAAAGAATTATTTTCAAAAATTATTAAATGAAAGAACTCTATTACTTGAATTACTTATAGAGGAATTACGAATATTAAAGAAAAAATATAATGTTGCAAGAAAAACAAAACTGCTTAAAAATATTGATCAGACTGAAGAATTAGAGACAATTAATAATCAGATATTAGACGACCTTATAAATAAAAAAACAAAACTATTTATAGACAATAGACTTTATTTAAAGAAGATGATTTTTAATAATTATAAAAAATCTTTTGAGGATGTAAATAAAATTATAGATAATAAAAATATTCAAAAATTTATATGTAATATCGATAAAAATATCAAAATAATTGGTACAACTTACACAGGAAAAGTTTTTCACATTGACTGGGAGTCAAATATTAATAATGAATATAAACTAGACAACAAAACCCTTGGAAATATAAATCCCAATCAAATTATAAATTTTCATTCAATAAAAAAAACAAATAAAAATTACATATGTATCTTGAATTCAGATGGAAGATTTAAAAAAGTTTTATTTGATGAGGATATGATTAAAAGTAATAGATCTTTTGCGATAACAAAATTAAAAAATAATATAAAAACAATTGATTCATTTATATGTAATGAAGAAAAAAATTTAATGATATTAACATCAATAGGAAGAATTTTTAAATTTAGCTTATCAGATAAAAATTTAATGCCTACTACAAAACAATCTAGAGGATTAATGCTTACAAAACTTTTGCCAACTGAAAAAATTGTTTCTTGTTGTCCATATACAAATGGAGAAAATATTTATTTAGTATCCAGGCAAGGCATAATATTTTGTATAAATAGTAATGAAATTTATTTCGCTAATGAATATAGTCTGGGATATTTAAATGAGAAAACACAACTAAAAAACGATTATTTTATCAAAATTATGCCAAGCAGACATTACCTTGATATTGAGACCAATAAAAACAAATCTATTAGATTAGACATTGAAAAACTAAAATTCAAATCCAATAAAACAAATTTTTTAATTGACTATTTAAAGTTAGATAAAGACGAACATCTTGAAAATTGTTTTAGACTCGAAAATTTTCTTGACTAAGATTTATATTCGTTTTCAACCCAATTTAAGTACTCTTGATTTACTGTTCCTGTAATATAAGAACCGGTAAAACAGCTCATCTCCAAATTTTCAATAGAAGAATCACTTATTATAGATTTTTGCAAATTATTAACACTTTGATAAACGAGATTATCAATTTCAAGTTGATCGGCAATTTCGCTTATTGTTCTATTATGAGCTATTAATTCATCTCTATTAGGCATATTAATTCCGTAAACATGTGGATAACGAACAGGAGGTGCTGCTGATGTAAAAAAAACTTTATTTGCTCCCGCGTCTTTAGCCATTTGAACAATTTCTTTTGATGTAGTTCCTCTCACTATGGAGTCATCGACAATTAATACATTTTTATTTTTAAACTCTGCACTCATAGCATTTAATTTTTGTCTTACAGATTTCTTACGTTTCTGCTGACCAGGCATTATGAATGTTCTTCCAACATAATGGTTCCTGATAATACCTAATTCAAAAGGTATATTCGCAGCCTCGGCATATCCGATTGCTGCCGGCACGCCACTGTCTGGGACGGGGATTACTACATCAGCCTCTACACCAGATTCTTTAGCTAGCTCGCGTCCAAATGACTTTCTGCATTCATAGACGCTTCGTCCACCAACCGAACTATCCGGCCGAGCAAAATAAATGTATTCGAAAACACATGGCCTGGGTTTCACTGGTGGAAACGGTTTTACGCTATCAATACCATCATCTGTTATGACAACAATCTCGCCGTTTTCTACTTCGCGAACAAAGTTTGCCCCGATAATATCTAATGCACAGGTTTCCGAGGCAAGAATGTAGCTTCCGTCTAATTCTCCAATTACAAGAGGGCGTATGCCTAACGGATCTCTCACGCCAATCAATTTCTTATTGGTGAGNACAACAAGNGCGTAAGCGCCCTCAATTTTGAAAAGAGCGTCAATAAACCGGGCTAGGGTATTGCCGCGCTTCGAGCGAGCGATTAACTGCAAAATAGTTTCTGTGTCAGAGGTAGTTTGGAAAATACATCCGCTGTTCACCAATTCATCTCTAAGTGTGACAGCGTTTGTTAAATTCCCATTGTGAGCAACCGCTAATCCTCCCCCAGCTAAATCCGCAAAAAGTGGCTGTACATTGCGTAGGGTTGTTTCTCCAGTAGTAGAGTAGCGAACGTGTCCAATTGAATTTCTGCCAATTAACTGTTCTAGCACAGAAGCTTTGGTAAAATTTTCACTTACTAGACCGAGCCGACGTTCGGCGTTAAAGCGCTCTCCATCGTAGCTTACTATTCCTACCGATTCTTGGCCTCTGTGCTGAAGGGCATGCAGGCCAAGGGCTGTTAGAGCAGCTGCGTCGGGATGGCCATATACGCCGAATATACCGCATTCCTCACGCAAGCGATCGTCATTAAAATCTAGATCGGGTAGTTCATTCACCAAATCTCTTACAGCTCCTATAACGCTGTTTTATTTATCGAAAGTTATATACTTACTTGAGTGGCATGTCTTGTTTTTTGTAACATAACTACTCATGGTAGCTAGTTTGTTGGTGATGATGGGGAAAAATTTTTGTGAAAAATATGACGAAATTACTTAGCGACAAAGAAGTTATACAAAAAGTGCTTGATCAAATTTCAGATAAAACAACTGATCTTGGTGATCAAACATGGCGCGAATCGGTAGACAATTATCGGTCCGAAAAGCGATTTTCCACAGAGTTAGACCTATTCCAGCGACTACCAATTGTCTTTTGTCCATCTGCGGCCTTGGCTAAAAGTGGTTCCTATGTCGCCCGAGATGTTGGTGGTGTTCCTCTGCTGGCAGTTAGGGGAAAGGACGGAGTCGTGAGAACTTTCCACAATAGTTGTCGGCATAGAGGCATGATATTAGCCGAAGGCAGCGGAAACGCCTCAAAATTCATTTGTCGTTACCATGCGTGGGCCTACGGNTTAGATGGTAACTTGCTGAATGTATCAGGGAATGAGGGTTTCCCCGATTTAGATAAAAATTCCCATGGCCTTATTGAAGTCGAGACACAGGAAAAGTGCGGCCTAATCTTTGTAACCCAGAAAAAAGCCATATCTGATGGCGCTCTAGCTAGTTTGCCAACGCTCATTTCTGAGGATCAAAAAGTCTTCGATTATTCAACATTTGTAGATGAGGCGAATTGGAAGATTCTTTTGGAAACGGCCATGGAAGGCTATCACATCAAAGCGTTGCATAATAAAACCTTTTATCCCTATGGTTTCGATAATTTAAATATTGTCGAAACGTTTGGAATGAACTCCCGAATAGTTTTCCCTTTTCGACGTATTGAAAAATTAAGGGAAATCCCAAAAAATGATTGGAAAGCAGATGGGATGCTTACCTATGTAATACAAATATATCCCAATGCGCGATTATCAATTCTTTCGAATCATTATCAGTTGGTCATAATGGAACCGATTTCCGTTTCAACTTCTCGATGGCATGTCTATAGACTTACNCCGCCGAACACGACAGTTTCAATTGAAGACCTTGAGCGCTCAAAAAAAGACGCCGCTTTTGTAAAAGACACTGGNGTTGAAGAAGATCGAGAGGCCGCTTGNTCAATACAAAGAGGTTTANTGGGAGACGGNAACACTCATTTTACGTTTGGTAGGTTTGAAAAAGCAATTGTGCACTTTCATCGCCAACTAAACGCACATGTAGNTGAGTTATCAAGCTAAATTCAATTAGTCCTTTTCATTCCAAGGTCACATCTGTATCGAATAATTTTTGAACTTGATCACTCGTGTATCCGGCTTCAATCAGTACCTCTCGGCTGTGCTCTCCTAATTTGGGTTGCATTCGCCTNAATGAGGACGGGTTATTTGAAAAACGAATGGGCGGATCAGTCATGCGAATTTTNCCCTCGCTCGGNTGATCCTCAATTTTCCAAAANCCACTGGCNNAAAGTTGTTCNTCGCTNAATAAGTCTTCAAGACTNTTCACTTCTGTTACTGGTATCGCCGCCTCGTTAAGAGCTGTTTTCCATTCGGCAGTCGTGCGTGTTGCAATCACTTCCCCTAGCCAATCATAAACCTCTTGAGCATTATCCACCCGTGCAGCATTACTAGAGAAACGAGGGTCGTCTTTCAATTCTTGTTGACCAGCAATCTCAAACATTCGCCGCCAGTTTTCATCGCTGTATGGCAGTACTGCTAGGAAACCATCTTTGGTTGCATAAGGGCGACGTCCTGTATTTAATAAACGGGCATAACCCATGTCAGCGATCGGTGGTTCAAATGCTGCCCCATATAAATGTTCGATCATCACATTATCTACAAGGCTTTCGAACATTGGGACTTCAACAGATTGGCCATTCCCGGTTCGCTCTCGGCAGAACAGGGCTGAAAGGATAGAGCTCAGAAAATTATAAGATGTAGTTTTGTCGGCAACGATTGTTGGAACAAACCGTGGTTGATCGGAAACAACTGTTTGAAGCGACGCTATACCTGAGGCAGCCTGTATGATGTCATCGTAAGCTGGATCGTTGGCTCTTGGGCCGTCTGCTCTAAAGCCATAAGCAGCGCAATATATAAGGCTAGGGTTGTTTGCAGTAAAGCGTTCGTAACTTAATTCAAGCTTTTCGGCAATTTTAGGGCGCATATTATGCATAAACACATCCGCCGTATCGACTATCTTCAATAATGCGTCTTTACCCTCACGAGTGCGTAAATCCAGTACAACGCTTCGTTTATTTCTATTCGTAGAGAGAAATACCGCTGCCATACCGGGATTTTTTTTTGGCCCCATATTTCGCGTGACATCGCCTTGAGGCGTCTCAATTTTAATTACATCTGCTCCCATATCACCCAAAGTTTGGGCAGCCCAAGGGCCAAGTATTACCGTTGTAAGGTCGACCACTCTT
>FUFK010076533.1_pt1 | contig 13433 bp, 23 predicted proteins | sample 1021851 | NCBI WGS metagenome assembly FUFK01 (sample SAMEA51879418, study PRJEB19060) | metagenome | reverse complement strand
GGGCATGGAGAGAGAGAAAATAAAAAAAACGACCCCGCCCCGTTTACATCCACACGGATAAACGAGGCGGAATCGCTAGAAGTAGAAAAGGTCTCTAGGGCGGGCTGACCCGCCCTAGAGACGGCCACACGACGCTCTTGTGTGTCGTGGATGGGGGCGGTTCGAACGAACCGCACGGCGACGTTTACATCAACACGCTAAGAACTCAATTCTCAACGACGTTGTAGTAAATAGCCTTACCAACCTTCTTTACATGAAGGTTGAAAGAGCCGTCTTTCAATACGGCCTCAAGGTCGTGGCCGTCATTGATCGTTCGCTTGATGGCCTTTTGAACGGCTTTACCGAACTTAATACCATCGGGTGTTGGAGAGAACTCTTCACCCTTCTCGTTTGTAAAAACGGGGGTGTTTGGATGGTTCTCGAACCCTAGCGTGGTTCTGACGTTTTTTGTGTTATCGAACAATGTGATACAATTCATCTCTTCGTTGTATGCAACACCGTCGATAGCCATGCTGTATTGGTCGCCATCATCTACAACCTCGTTGTAGAGGCGAACCTTAACAGTAGGCTCGTTGCTCTTTCCTTCTACAAACTCTCCGAATAGGTTTGTTTGCTTTTTTGCTTCGTTACTCATTTTTTTCACCTTTTTTTCTTTTTTTGGTTTGTCTCCTTTGTATGCTTAGTGCATGGAGTGGTTATGTCTGTCTCGACTAAATGATCGTCATTGTCAAGGGTATTTAGAGAAGTCGCTTCGTTTACATCCACACGTTCAAAAAGCGTGTTTGTTGCTATGGCTACGGATGCCTCTAAAGTGCCTAAAGCGTCCATAGAGAGCAAATGAGCCGTCCTAGCGTCCTTGTATGAGATGAACGGTCGGTTCATCGCTTCGCATATCTTCACTAGAAATTTTATCTTCATTCGACCACCTTATACCATTCGTCGATTAGCGGTTTCTTATGCGCCTTGAAGACGCAAAGAACTGACGGAAACGGTGCGGACTTCGGCTTCGATGTCGGGTCTCGACCGTCTATGAATTTGACGCGTCCACGAATGAACCGAACGTGGGCGTTACCTTCGATGTAGTCATGCCAATACGAAGTGCAAGTTCTAGGAGGGATCAGTAGGATGACGGTCTTTCCTTTTCGCCATTCGTCATGGCACTTCTTGACCCATTGTTTCATTTGACTGTAAGGAGGATTGACGAAGTTTATGTCTCCCCATTCTATCTCTAGTCCGTCAAAAGAACCGTCGTAGTTCGCAGGGCATGGGTCGAACATCGAACCAAACTCTTCGACTAATTCTTCAATTATGTGTGGCGGTGTTTGCCATAGGTCGTAACCATGACCCTCAAAGTTACCGTTTCTGTAAGTCATTCATTGAACCCCCTTGTCAATATGCGACCACTCTTTAGGACGGTCATTCATCTTGTTGAGTTCTTCGGCGATAGCCCAAAGAGCATTGTTCTGAATGACAAGCACCTTGAGCAGTTGCTCTTGAAAGTGCGTATGCGAGTGATGGTGGACTTTAATGCTCATTCAAACCACTCCACACGGTTAGCGAACCATACCTCAAAGTTCTCGATGTCGTCCAACGCCCACTTCGCTAGCGTTAGCAATACAGCGAAAATTTCACCTGTCTTACGCTTAGACATACCTCTCTTAACTCCGAAGTCATTCTTCACAATGGCCGACGCTGATGGTGCTTTGTTTGTCAATCTCATACCTCGTTGCTCGATCTCAATTCCACGTTGTAGGAAGATGTAACGAACACCGATGGTCGGTATAGTTTGAAACTGTTCAACCATTTTCTTAACGGCCTTTGCTAGACCAACAGCGCCTTCGACCATAGCCGAAGAGATGTCGTAAGAACCAATGGTTACGTCGAGTCCTTGATGGTAAACGTCGTCATCAAGTGCTACGATGAAGTCTGTCCAATGGTCGCTCATTCTTCTTCACCCCAATTATTCTCGCTGTTTTTGTTCTCGGCTCTTCGAACTGTAGGCCACACGCTGATGTGGTTTTGATAACTCGATTCGTCCAACGAAACATGATAAGTCAAAGTAATTTTACAGTTTGCATATTTTCGTGTTCGGTCATCGTAACGGCTGTTGATAATTGACATTAGTTCCTTGAAAGAAACTCTAACCCAATTTGAAAAGTGGTTGGTGATACCTAGAAGTATCTTGAACGACTTCTTACCTTTCATGCGGTTTAATCTGTTTAGATATGCCGTAGTGTTGTTAGCATCTCCCGTAAAGATCCATCTTTCGCCAATTTCGGAAGGTGAATAGGTTACACCTTCTTCGCTATCCATTTTCGTCTCAATGTATTTGTGTGCCATTTTTGCTCACTAAACTAAACGAAGACTAGGGGGTATATAGTCTAATCCTCTCGTTTACATCCACACGTTACAACGGCGTCAAATCGTCTCTAGGCATAATCGGCCTCTTGACTAGAATCGAGGCGATACAAGCCACTAGAGAGCCTTTCTAACGTGCCTTCGTGCATTAGGTGTCGCACTAACTGACCGACCTTACCTCTAGTGATCGAACCGTTTGAAATCTCTAGTAAGTGTTGTGAAATCTCTTCGGCTGTAACTTGAGAGTGTCGCTCAACAAACTCGATTACATCCACACGGTAAGACATGGCCTTTTTCGTCCGATGCCTTACTATCCCATTATCATCTTCAAACGCTTCTTGAGCAAATACTAGAGCGTGTGGGGGAACGTGTGCAAAATGTCGTTCAATCAATCGAACTCTAGGATAACCCGCAGGAGTTCCCGCTAGTATTCGTGCGTGATTGTAACACAAGACACCATACTTCTCGCCATGACTACAACGCCTACCCGTTTTCGTGTTCGCCATACACATCTTACTCACCTCCCGAATCGTGGCTAACGTGAACCGATATGTCCGAGTCCGATAATTCGACAGTCGAAACTAAATTTTGAGTGTGTTCGACGGCTCGAACATTCACAATGTCCGCACCGTCAAATAGCCATCTTCTATGGTTCGCATAGTCGAACTTTTTGTCATATGCCGAACCCCACGAAAACGCCACTTCTCTTAAGGTCAAATTGCTCAAACGATCCGCTTCTTCCGCCTCAAACGAAACTTCGACCTCAACCTTACCTTCGATTACTTTCGGAGATAACAGGCCGAAGTTCCCCGCTTTACCATACGCCGATGTCTCCTTGAGGGCTACACCATATTTTCTTCGTGCGTATTCCTTGACCCTATCTGAGATAACTTTGGTGCGAATCGAGAATTTGTGAAACACGTTGAGGTCTAGTAAATCCTCGTTAGGGTCTCCAAACACTTCGGGATAATTAAACGCCCAAACAGCATGAAGAATTTCCTCGTTATGGGCAACTGATTGAACCTTACCGCCGAACAGGACATACCACGAACCTAGACCATGACATTTGCCACCAAATTCACCTTTGTCGCTCATCATGGCATACCGCTTAGAACCTTGAATTACCGCAACTTCGGCCACCTTACACCCGTCAATCTCGTCATTTGTCTTGTTACTGAAACCGATACCGAGAGGCTTCAAGGCTTCGACGGCTTTGTGAAAACCTTCGACAGTCGTTAAGGCCGAATCTGTGTCGTTGTAGTATGCGTCAGACGCACGATTCACCGTCCACATCGCATGACGTATCGATCCTGTAATGCTAGAAGCGACAAGGGCATTGAACCACTTACCGCTTTTTTCTCTCTCCTTTCCGTTTCGATTCGCAAAAGACCCGTAAATCGTATTCCCCGCTAGTTTGAACCATGTGTTCGGAACGAAGTTTTCAACGATTTTCTTCCCGTCTTTGTCGAACTTTGGATATTTTTTGCGCTCGTCGGCACACATCTTAAACAGGCATGGGCTATTGTTACCGAAAGTAGCCATAACACCTTCAAGAATCTCCACGTTATCATGTGGCTTACTATGCAAATAGTCGCCTAACGTCAAGGTCGTTTCGTAGTTACGAATGCGACCCCATACGAGACCTTCACTTTTCGACGGAGTGCCATTTTGTCCGCACGTTCCGACTCTCAACGGCACGTTGTCAAAGTCGCCTCTAACTTTCATATGCAAACTCCCGAACTCCCAAAACAGGCGAGGGTTTTCACGAACCTTATCGATCATCATTTTACAGGTTTTAGCATCCACATTTTTGCATCCATCCCATTCAAAGACTCGCAGTTTTTGAGCCGAAGCGTTGTAAGCGCCGTCTAGGTCTCCATAGATTACGTCGTAAACAGGTTCTCGCATGGCGTTCATGTCTAATGCGCCTGTCATACCTCCGAAGTATGCAGGCCACACAATTTCGTGCTGTCTTTGTGTCAAGTAAAACGGTCTGTAGTGTTGCGCCATCATGTCTTTCGCTACTGTCGCACCGCTTACAAAGCGGTCGGGCGCACCTTTGAAATTCATGCGCTCAAGTTCTTCTGTCAATTGTAAACAGGCTTCAAGCGTTATGTAAGAATCCATGACAGCATAACGAAGAGAATTTTCTCCTTCATCGACAAGTTTCTTCATTCCTAAAACTCGACCAACCGAAGCGAGGTTAGGCGCACCCCATATGTTGCGTGTAAGTGGCATTATATCCCAAATTTCGCCACGTTTAGATGCGAAAGGCACGTTAAACGCACCTAAGTAGAGAACCTCAATGTTCATCCCATACTCAGCGTTTGCCTCAAATCTCTTCCCGCTTTGAAAGTGAAAGCGACAGCCCGCACCTTCCATACCACCTAAAGCGAAGTTTGGGTCTAGCGTCGTTCTGTCAGCGATAACTCCGAGATCAAAGTTAGCGTTGAAGGCGACAGCACATCGTTGAATTTTTCTTCTTGTTCTAGCCATTCGCCCTTTTGAGTTGCGCTTCACCTTCGGTTCTCCGTTATACATCAGCGTTTCATACATTCGTTGAGCCTGTTCTCTAAGTTCTGATTCGCTGTTTACTTCGTGTAGTGTTGTAACACCTTTACCACACGGTAAACCGTCCATGACAAATGAGTCCTTGTCAAACCAATTCTTTTCAAAAATCACATGGTTGCGAAGATTCCCGCCTTCATACCATGAGAATTGAATAGACTTGAACAATTTCTTACCGCACCTAGTCGTTTCAGTATCGAAGGCAAACACTTCTTCTCGACCGAACGGCTTCGTTGGTTTCTTCGGTGTCGTTGGTTCGGGAAGCGACGGGCATGGTTCTCTAACGGGAACTACTCGCCTCATACTCGGACACCTCCATAACCGCCAAAGTCGATATAATCAGCATCGCCAAAGTCGATTCCCTTCCCCCTCAATTGTTTGCGAACAGCGTCCTGCATCAAATCGCCTTTGCTACGACCTAGAAGTAACTTGATTCGTTTTCCCTTGTAAGTTCGATAAAATACGGGGCGGTCGAACGTCAATGTTTGCAGTTCGTTAAGTGTAAACCCTTGAGAGTCGATGTCGTCAATAGCGTCCTCCGCTAGTTTACGAGTTCGTGGGCTTCGTCCTACGTCGGCTAGAAACTGTAATTCTTCGTAGGTGATTTTAGTCGGGTCGGTAGATACAAGCGTTCCCGTATTGATGTCTCGCACCGTTGGTTTGGGTGCGTCAAGTTTGTCTATCGATCTTTGCGACAACCTTGTCTTTTTGTTCTTCGTCCTTGACAGCGTGGACGGTGAAATACCGAACGAACTCGCTACTTCCTTGTCAGTCAAACCTAGTCGCTTTAGGCTGTCATATCGTCGTCTTTGCTCTCTAGTGAATCCTTTCCTTCGGCTCATGTCATCCCGTCGCCTTACTAGCATAAAAGCCCTACTGCGCGGTTGTAGGCCACGTTTACGCCCTAATGCTACAATGTGTCATGTAAACTAATTCTGTCGAATTAAATGTGTGGATGTAAACGGGGTTAAAATAGGTAAATCTGTCAAGGACTGTTATGGGCGAGGGCGACGACAGCAAATCGACTATTCCATGTTCCGTTGATTTGTCCGAAGGCTCGTCAAACAATGTCGTCGTCTCGTCCAACCTTACAGAACTTATCTCAACGTGGGTCATGGAGGGATTACCAATTTTTGAAAAATTGATGACAGGACTGTTTGAAGAAAATGTCATCAAAGACCCTACGCAACAATTACTTTTCTTTAACGTGATAGGCGGTTTCAATCACCACTTCGGGGAAGCGTGGAAACTCGACTTCAACCTTGAAGAATCGACAAGTATCGCCATGACGAAAATGATGTCTAACCCCGCCATTGGTAGAATGATTGAATCCTTCATGCAAAATCAAGTCGAAAACAACGTAATGAAGAGGTTGATTTGATGTCGAGGTATGAGCGTCAGATTAGAACCACTCTTGAGGATCTTGAGTTTCTAGGTAAAGGGAAGAAAGACCGACTTCGTGGACTTACATCGGGCGAGAAGGACTTTGGAAAACTTCTAGGCTATCTTGAGCAGGTGTTCGGCTCGTATGAAGATAATATGGCTGATGGAGAGGGTAAGACGAAAGACTTCGTTTTTGGTGAAAAATCTCGTCGTAGGGCTAGAGAACAAAGAGACGGAGACCCAACAAACGCAAAGGGACAAAAAGTGCCTTTGACAACCGAATGTCAAAGTGAAGAAGGTCTCCCTCCATCTATTCGTGAAGGTCGCCTCAAAGGGTATGTCCGTTATCGCTTCTTTCCTATGGATAGGAAAGACAAGAAATCCAAAGAGAGCGCAAAGCGGAAGGCCGAAGTCGAAGCCGACGATTTGAGCGAAGAGGCCGAAGGTCAATTATTGATTCAAGTTCGAGAGACTTATTGTAAAGATGTCAGACAATGGGGTTATGGAGTGTGGGTTAAGACGACCAAAGATTTTGAAAGAAAATCGACGGGTATGATGGACACACGACAAGCGCCGTCAAGAGGTCGCCAACAGACTCGACGTTTGAAGAGTGAAGGCGAGTTTAAGGGGAACTTTGCTTCTAGCGGAGAGGTTCGAGAGTGGACGGCCTATCGTGGTGCATCAAGAAAAAATGTAGCCTGTCCGAAGTGCTACGCACCCAAAGATTTCCCTTGTGTTACATTTGAAAAGGCCGACGTTGTGATTTACAAGCCCGACATGAACGAAGACGATGTTGATATGATGGAGGTTCGAAGATTTAGGACGAACGAGCATCGAGAGCGAGTGGACGCATATTTACCTTCTATTGGCTTGATGATCGTTAAGAGAGGTCGAACGAACTTCATCGTGCCTATTGAAGAAGTCGAAGTAGGCGAAAAGACCGAAGAAGTTCAAGAGGATGCGGTGGCCGAAGTAACAGACACCGAAGCCGAAAAGGAAGAAAAGCCAAAGGAAACCATGACAGAAAATCAACAGATTCAATGGCTATTAAGTAAGGTCGATGACAAAGCCATCGAAGAATTTGAAGAGGCCGAAGATGAAGGTAAGTTCAGTTCGAGAGCCGACGAGATAGCGTTCTTAGAAGAACGACTTGACCAAAAGGACATAGAGAAGTTTAACGAGTTAAAGGGTGAATAGTTTTGGCGAAGTATGAAAAAAATCCCGACGACGAGGGTAAGTATCAATGTCCGATTTGTGAATACGGACATGGTGCGGGGAACGGAAAGTCCCGACAGTCCGTTACAAAGCATTACAACGCCCTACACCTTGAAGAAACTGAAAATGAGCCTATCATACCTAAAGTCGAAAACATCGAATCTCAACGTGTGGATGTAAACGATGAAGAAATTGAAGAGTTTGACGATACAACGCCCTCCGTTCCCGATTGGCTCACCTTCGACGTTAGCGAAGAACTAGACGAATCGGTAACTGTTGAACTCAACCCGTCGATGAACTCGATTCTTAGAGGTATGGCTTCGGGTGCTGAACCACCATCTAGCCCAAAGGCGATGAAAGAGTTCTATGTTCAACAAGGTAAAATGATGAGATGGATGTTCGCAGGCTTTGTTGATCCTCTTGTTTCGTGGTATGGTCGAAGCGTAACGATGGATGCCGAATTTGAGATTCGACGTTCATCTAGCGATTGGACTTTGTTTGAAGAGGTGTCGGCTAATTGGTTGGAGTATCATGGTTTGAGACTCCCCGTAACACCCGATGTCATAATGCTAGGAACGGTCGCTTCGTTTTATCTCCCTGTTCTCGGACAGATACGAAAGAAGCGAGACCCTAACCGACCTTCGTTCATTAAGAAGTGGTGGACTCGTCGAAAACTGCGAAGGAAACTCAAGAAGGAAGCGGAGAGGGCGCAATGACAATTTGCGCAAACGAACTCTTTGGCTCAAAGCGAGATAAGCCCGCCGTTAGACAAGTTTACGGGCTTTCGGGGCAAGGAAAGACGGTTATGTTAGCCGAAGCGTTACGTTCAGCGTGTAGGTCGTCTAAGTTTGGTGCAAAGCATCGCTTCGTAGTTTTTGACGTTAAGCACGACGGCTACGAATCGTTAGCACCGCCGAACCCGAACGTCGTTACAGCAATACGACAATTAAACCGCGAAAAAATAGCCGTTATTCATCCCGACATAAAAACGGCAAAAGAAGAACTTGACGACTTGATTGATTTCTTGTTCGACGCCTCCGACTACGATCCCGACTTTTCGGCTACGCTTGTTTTAGAAGAATCATCGACTTTCATTACAGCGCATAAAGTTCCCGACCAAATTAAGCGCATGGCTACTCAAGGACGTTCTAAGGGTCTAACCTTAATCCTAGTAAATCAACGAGCCTTGAGCAACAGGTGGACGGACACCCAATCGTCGAGCATCACAATGTTTCGCCTCGCCATTCCCGACAGAAAAATGTTGAAGGAAAGATGGGGATTGATAGCCGAAGAAATCGACCCAAAGTTGGCGAAGAAGAAATTTAGTTTTGCTCACTTCGACTTAGAAACTTTGGAGACTTCGTTTTATCAGCCTATCAAAATGCCTAGAAATCGAACACCGATAGTTAAACGTCGAGAACGCTATACTTCGCTTTTCAGAAATCCTTTTTCCTAGTCCTAGAAGATCATAGACGGTGAAGTTATTCCTGCACGACTGTTTGACCCGTCATTATTGAGCGCAGGCTAGGACGCCATACAACGCCCTACACGGCCATGTTTTTGCTCGGTGGTATGATTTACCCTTAGAACGATTCTTGTCGTTTCTATCGTGTGGATGTAAACGGGGTTAAAATAGGTGATATTGATTCGTTTTGGTCAATGGCATACCTCAACAGTTTCATTGATGGCGCACGAACAGGCTTCTTCGTTCTTCTCGCTATTGCGATTAGCAACGGACTTTACCAACGACTTTCACCGACTAAGAAAACGCTTGAAGGGGCGGTTTCTGAATCACTTAGCGGAGTTGGTCTATAATGAACGTCGTCAAGTCGATTGTTTACATGATGCTCTTTAGCGCAGGCTTCATCGCTGTTAAGTCTGTTACAAACTCTACAATGGTGAAGGTTCAGAACTTCATTGGTGGTGCTGAAACTTCAAACGGTAACGGAGGCGTTTGAAATGGCTTACGTTGATTTGGTTTCGACAGGTGTTACACCCGTAGCGAACGGTTCAACCTACAATTTCTCGTTTGACACTCCTATTTCAATGGACGGTTCACCGCACCTAACACACATCGGCTTTCAGATGGATGCCACACAATCGGGCGTATCGACTTACACCGCTACAATGGGTCGTCTTATCTCAAACTATCGAATTAAGGTCGGCTCAACCACTATCCTCGACTTTAATGATCCTGCACCGTCAGCCGACGCAGGCACTCCTTCAAACATCAGCGTTCTAGCGCAGAAGGTTCGTGGAGTGGATTCTCTCCAATTAACGGGAACTGATACGACTCAATGGATGGGTGAACTATCTCTTCCATTCGGTCTTGACGCTACGAAGTCTCATCGTGTCAATGTAACAATTACACTTCTCGATGAAGAGGCATGGTGCGGAACTGCGCTAACGCCTGCAACAACCGAGTTCAACATGGTCATGTATTACGGTCGTGCTTCGGATGCTACACTTTACGGTTCTCGACAAGACTTCACCTTGACCTCTAACGCTGAACGTGCCATCACCATTTACGGTAAGCAAAATTGGCAAATGCTCGGTGTCTCCGCTATCAACGACAGCGACGCCGACGAAGTAAGTGAAATCCGAGTGAACAACGGTGCGTTCCGAGCGTTGAAGGTTCAACAATGGCGCATTCTTGACAGCACTTACCTCAACGGTATTCGTGAAGATACTCCACCCGCCCCGCCTGCGGTCGCTACTCCTAATTGGATTCTCAGTCGTGCAGGCTACGTCTTCCTTGACCTCAAGCGAATTAGCGCAGGTGCGAACATCGATCTCATCGTTACTTCAACCGCTAACACCACCTACTCGTTCTTCCCGATTTGGGTCGCACCTCTAGGACAAGGTAGCGGTAAAGCACCACGACAAACGATTGAAACAGTATCTTCAACCGCTAAGGACGTTACGAGTGAATCTTACAACTGATGGGGTGAAGCCCCATGCGAAGTGAGTTTTACGAGATAACGTCCAATAGCACGACGGACTATCAGCCGATTGACCTAAGCGGTGCTAGAGAAGTCGTTATGATTCTCGACAAGGCCGTTGCTGTCGATTTAGGATTTATCACAAACGAACCGTTCGCAAATTCACCTCGATTCCCGATTTATCAGACAGCCGATACGCCTCCGCTTGTTATCCATTCGACAGACAATCGACTTTACTTTGTGTCGAGTCAAGAAGGAGAATGCAAACTGTATGTGTGGGTGGTTCGTCAATGAATGCGGATTTAGACAACGAACAGAACCGACGCATTCGGGATATTGAAGCACGAATCAACGAAGTCGAAAATCAAATGTCGGCCATCCTAGCAAAACTAGAACAGGCGACTACTCTATTGAAAGTGGTCGGTATTGCTCTAGGTGCGATGATCGGTATAGATGTTCAAGGGATGGTGGTCTAATGCCACGACGAGATAAGCGCAAAATTAGTCGGACAGGAGACGACTACGCGCCGTTTTCTTTCCTATACAAAGGCGAGAGATACGCTTACGCACCGAAAGGGCGTCTAGGCAAACCTAGAATTTTTTCGATTTCGCTTAGAGGTATGGGTTCGAAAATGGTTGAAATATTTCGGAGGCGAAAGTGATGCCACGACGAATGGGTGAAAAACAACGTGCGACAATCGCGAGCGCGAAGATACCGTTTCAAGGTGGTAGCGTCTTTAGGAACGTTCTCAAGGTGATGACGGGTAAAGGCGGTTTCGGCATCGGTATTCGGAGGCGAAAATAATGTATCCGAAATTGACACTCCGTAACATCATCATTCTAGGTGCGATTTACTACTTCTTGTTTATGCGTAAGAAAAACGGTGGTATGAGTTATACAGGATATGGCGACGGTTACGAGGGCATCTATGGAGGCGATTCTTGATGTCTAGGGCGTTCTCTATGGCCATGCTTTTAGTCGGTGGTCTCTTTGTCTATGCAATAGTAAAACGTCCATCTGAACGTGTGGATGTAAACGAGAATCAAGATGTCGAAACAGGCAACAATTTCAACGTAGCGTATAGAGGCGACCCCTATTCAGTCGTTTACTTCGACGGTGTTGGAATGTATAACATTGGGGTCGTTACAGGTTCGCAGTTTGAACCGCTTCTAGGATCGAACGGTCTTCGCTACGCTTACGCTGATTTAACGCAGGCTAGAGCAAAAGCCGAACAATTGAACAACCCGTCCGCAGGCGGTGTTTTGTCGCCCGAAATTCAACCCGAAAACGTAGGAGAGACCGAAGGTGAAACGGGGCTTCCGCTAACCGACCCGACAGGCGGTTTTGACTTTGGTAACAGTTCACCCGCTTACGGGTGGTAACATGGGTTTCGTTCCTAACTTTCGTGAAATAAACAACGGCAACGTCATCGCCAGCGAGATGCCGTTTGCGTATCTCGATATAGGCGGTAACTACGAGTGGTTAGACGACAAGAGACTCCAATTGAATAACTCGTTCTTCGCGTGGAATCCTAGCGGACACATTGAACTCATAATGAATCGAGACTGGTCGGCTCGTATCAGAATCTCTACGGAGTCTTACGGTGCGTTCGGTGATACAATCAAGGACGCTCTAGGCTCGGATAACGTGGAGGCGTATAACTTCGACTTCTCAAACCCGTTTGTTCCTACGTCTCGATGGAAGTCGTCCATGACATTTTCGCTTCGTGGGTCGGGTATGCTAGGCATATGGGTCGATGGACACCCTACGGGAGAGGTTTGGGGCGAAGGTGCGTTTGACGACGAAGTTCGTGTCAGACTAGGCGGTAAACCTACGCCAAAATGGAGTAATAACGGCTTCTTTATCAGCCTAACACATCCATACAAGAACTACAACAACCGAGAGACTTTCACTCTCAAAATAAACGAGACCGATAATGAAACGATGGTCGAGATATTAGAAATTGAAGAACTTGTTGAAGTGCCGACAACACCTAGAGGCGGTGAATACAGCCCCGAACAAATTAGCGTTGAGGATTTGACAGGACGTTATACTTACGCTCAAGGTAAGAGTTCGATAACGGGTCGTGAATGGAAAATTGAGATAGCGCAGTATGAGGGATCATGGTTTGTGTTCAAGAACGGTGTCGATATGAATTTTTACAGCAACGAGGCCGACGCTATACAGCGAGCCGAATCGTTGAAGCAACAGGCGATACGAGAAGCGGACATGACCGAAGAAGAGACCGACCCCGTTGATACTATCAATTTTGGGGGAGTCGCTTTAACAGGCGTTTTATTGTTGGCTGTCTTTGCTATCATCGTAACAGCGAGGCGATAAAATGCGAAAATATCCTTCATGTGTCATCAAGAGTTCTCGTAAGTCGGGTATCTCTAAAGCGAAATTATACCAAAGTTACCGAAGGGGAATAGGCGCATTCTACTCCAACAGGTCGGCCGTTAGACCTAACGTGAAAAGCCCTCAACAATGGGCTTGTGCTAGGGTAAATAAATTGGCTAGACTCAAGAAAAAAGCAGGCTATGACAAGGACTTATTGAGGTGATTCTATGCCGTTCAAATCAAAAAAACAGCGTGAATGGTTGAAGATCAACCGACCCGACATTTACAGAAAATGGGTTAAAAAATACGGAAAACGGACAAAGAGGGGTAAATAATGCCGAAAATCAGAAATCCATATACGGGAAAGATGATTACTGTTAGTTCAGCCGTCCCTTATGCGGGTCGAAAAGGTAAGAAGCGAAACGCTTACTGCGCCCGAACCGCCAAAATCAAGGGTAATTGGAGACGTAATGTGAACAGCAAAAACCTCGTTCAACGCCGTCGTTGGCGTTGCCCGTATGTTCTAGGGGAAAAGAGGCTTTGAGCGATTTTCGTCGATCCTAGCGTGTGGATGTAAACGAATAATAAAGATTTTATTTTTTTTATTATTTTTTGTCTCCCCATGCCC
>FUFK010038137.1_pt1 | contig 13433 bp, 10 predicted proteins | sample 1021851 | NCBI WGS metagenome assembly FUFK01 (sample SAMEA51879418, study PRJEB19060) | metagenome | reverse complement strand
TAGATAATCTGGTTTCCATAATCATTAACATAATATTCTTTTGTTACGATGTGATTATTAAATTTTAATAAATTTGATATAACATCACCTAAAATAGCACCACGGCAGTGACCTACATGAAGAGGTCCAGTAGGATTAGCAGAAATATATTCGATGTTTATGTTTTTTCCTTTTCCTATTTCTAATTTATCCCAATTCCCTGAGTTCTGAAGCATATTGCTCAAGAAATCTGACCATACATTTTGTTTAAATGTAATATTAATAAACCCTGGCCCAGCTACATTAACATTGTCAACACCTGGAAAATTTGAAATATAGACCATAAAATTTTCTGCTATTATTTTAGGGCTTAGTTTTAAATCTTTACTTAAAATCATTGCTAAATTTGTAGACATATCTCCATTAATTGAATTTTTAGGAGGTTCTAGAGTTAATTTTTTAAGAATGTCTTCAACTATGAAAGAATATTTAAAATCTGATTTAAACTTCTCAACCGCTTCAATCAAATGGTTAAAGTAAAATTTGTAAATATTCATTAACTCAAAATCTTTCTATGTGTAAAATTTATCATATTCTCTTTTCAAATAATTGTCAGTCATACCAGCTATATAATCAGCTATAACTCTAAATTTTTCTTTTTGTGAGAGTTCCGATAAAATTTGTCCATTAAAATATTTCCATTGTTCTGGAAGTTTATGAATATCCTTTATAAATAATAAAAATAATTTTTCTATCATAAGTGCATTTTTATCCAATTTTTTTACAACTGACTCATTTCGATACATTTTGTTAAATAAAAATTTTCTTATTTCTTCCATTGACGATGAAGCATTGNTGGAAAGTTTTACAGTTTTTTTTCCATAATCTTTTATTTCATTTACATTTTTAAAATTATTTTTTTTTATAATTGCTAGTGAATTTGATACAACATCGTTTATAAAATAACTAATTAGATGCCTTATTAATTGATGAATTAATATATCATCCTTTATATTGATAAAATTATTTTCGATATTTTTTAAAATATAATTAATAATATCTATTTTACGAAGATCATTTAAAGAAAATAATTTTTCACGAAGACCATCGTCAAAATCATGCGTTAAATAAGCTATATCATCAGAAATATTTGCCACTTGACCTTCTAATGAGCTGTGTGTTCTGAAATCAATATCTAAGATAAGACAAATATCTTTGATAGTTTGTGGTATTTTATCCAAATCTAAAAAAGGTCCATTATGTTTAATCAATCCCTCTAAAGTTTCATGAGTAAGGTTCAAACCATCAAAATTTGGATATTTTTTTTCTAAAATTGTTACAACTCTTAATGATTGTTCATTATGATTGAAACCACCTACATCAGACATTATTTTTTGGAGAATATCTTCTCCCTTATGACCTAGAGGTGGATGTCCTAGATCATGTGCAAGGGCTATGGTCTCAGTTAAATCCTCATTAATATTTAGAGCCTTAGCAATTGATCTTGCAATCTGTGATACTTCAAGAGTATGAGTCAGTCGAGTTCTATAATGATCTCCTTTATGGAAAATAAAAACCTGAGTTTTGTCTTTTAATCTTCTAAAAGCTTCAGAGTGAATAATTCTATCCCTATCTCTTTGATATTCAGATCTACCAAGAATAAGTGTATCATCTTTATGGACTCTGCCCCTACTTTCAGAACTATGACATGCAAATGGACTTAAATATCGGTTGTCATTATTAACAAACATAAAATTTTCCAATAAATTATTCATTTATGTATAAAAATATGTTAATTTGCAATTAAACAATTGTAATAAATTTCAAAATTAAATGAGGTTTTTTTTAAATGAATGAAAGTAAGGATTTCAATCAAGACTTTAGTCTATCAAAAGAAGCCTTAGAAAGAGTAAAAATTTTACTTAAAGACGAAGAAGGTTCATATTTTAGAATATCAGTTCTAGGAGGTGGATGTTCTGGCTTTCAGTATGATTTTTCATTTGATAAAAAACCTAAAGACGATGATATGATCTTCAAAGAAGGTGGAATTGATTATTTAATTGATAAAGTGTCTATTGATTTTCTTCGTGGAAGCACTTTAGAATATGTTTCAGAACTAGCAGGATCATATTTTAAAATTGAAAATCCTAATGCTACAGCAAATTGTGGCTGTGGAACAAGTTTCTCTATCTAAAATAAATTTAATCNAATGTCCTTTAAAATAGCTAGTTTTAATGTAAATTCTATAAAAATGAGACTGCCAAATGTATTAAGTTGGCTAGATAAAAATAATATTGATGTCATTTTAATGCAGGAAACTAAGACAATGGACGATAATTTTCCTTCATTAGACTTTAAACAAAAACGATATNATGTAATATTCAATGGACAAAAATCATATAANGGNGTTGCAATTGCATCTAAATTTGAAATAAATGAAATTACCAGATCATTNCCTTTTTACAATGAGAGCATTGATGAAGATAATCAAGCAAGGTTCTTACACGTAAAAATTAATGATGTAAATATCATTTGCTTATATTTACCTAATGGTAATCCTGCTCCTGGTCCTAAATATGACTATAAAATTAGTTGGATGAAACGTCTAACAAAATACACTAAAGATATTTATGACACAAATGAACCTCTGATTTTAGGAGGCGACTTTAATGTAATTCAGGAAAGTATTGATTGTTATGATGTNTCTAAATGGCAAAATGATGCATTATATCTGGAAACAACCAGAAGGCATTTAAGAGAGTTAATAAATATTGGTCTAGTTGATGCTTACCGCATAAAATATCCAACAGCTAAAGAGTATAGTTTTTGGGACTATCAGGGTGGAGCTTGGCAAAAAGACAATGGAATAAGAATAGATCTTTTTTTAATCTCACCAGAGATAGTTGATAATCTAATTGATGTAGGTATAGACAAAACACCAAGAGGTGAAGAAAAACCNAGTGACCATACACCTATTTGGATTCATTTAGAAAAATAAACTTTATGATTTATGTATATTTTTAGGTATAAANCCTGAATNTTCTACCNCTCTAGGATTAGGAACCCAGANTTCTCGATTAGGATGCATTCCAGCTCCATAAGTTGCTGAAACAGCAGAGTTTCTCATTCTATTAAGCAATCTCGTATCTGCATCTCCAACTGCTGGATGTGTNCCACCATTAGTTTTGAAAATTTCTTCCCAATTGCTTTTTCTAAACTTGAAAATATTAGNATCATTCAATTGNGAACAATTAATCTCATTTTTATTTAAATCAACTATAATTTCATCTCCATCCTCTATTAGGGCAATAGGTCCACCTATAGCCGCCTCTGGACCAACATGACCAATGACAAGACCAACAGAGCCACCAGAGAAACGTCCATCAGTCATTAATCCTACAATTATATTTCTTTCTCTGCACAAAGTGGTAATTCTTGAGGTGGAATCTAGCATTTCTGGCATACCAGGCCCACCTACAGGTCCTTCATACCTAACTACAACCATATCATTATTGTTAAAGNTGTCTGGTTCATTTTCTAGGGTCCAAAGAAGTTTTTGTTCTCCATCAAATATTCTAGCTTTCCCAATAAAAACATTATTTTCTAAACCACCTTCAACACCAGCTAGTTTTAAGATAGAACTGAATTCAGGAGATAAATTTCCTCCTAAAAGTCTAAGTCCACCAGTTTCTTTATAAGGTTTTTTTACAGGATATATTACTCTTCCGTCAGGTTCTTTAGGAGCTAATCGATCAACTTGTTCAGCTAAAGTTTCACCTGTACACGTTAAAGTATTGCCATTCAATAAGCCTGAGTCTAATAAATCCTTNATAAAAACCTGAACACCACCTTGATTATCAATATCAACCATTGAGTATTTTCCAAATGGTCTTGCATCAACTAAAACAGGAACTACCTTTTCGGATAAATAGTTAAATTCATCTGGAGACATAATATCTTCAATAAAACTTTTATATCCTGCAGCTCTAGCTAACTCTGGTGCATGAAGCATGACGTTAGTTGATCCTCCTATAGACATTGCTACTATTAGAGCATTCCTTATAGAGTCTCTCGTAACAATATCCCTTGGCTTAATATCTTTTTTAACCATATTATCTAAATAAGTAATGAGTTGGTCAGGAAATACATCTAACCTTCTTTTATCGTCTGAAGGTGGTGAAACCATATGTAAAGGTTGCATGCCTACAACACCAATAAACGTCTGCATAGTATTATAAGTAAACATCCCACCACAACTTCCATAACCAGGACAAGCTTCGCATGCAATTCTTCTTTTCAGTTCTTCATCTTCACTACCTGCAATTTGATAACTTGAAATAATGTCCAATGGTTCATTAGTAACTGAATCAATTCCAGGTCTTATTGGACCGTCAGACATTATAATAGCAGGTCTATTGTGCTCTAAAATTGCAGACAATGTTCCAACTGGCGGTTTGTCACAGGCAACAACTGCAATTGTACCTTCTAAACCCGAAGCGCTTAAATGTTCGCATAATGTATCATTAGTTACTTCTCTTCCAATTAAAGAATAACGCATCTCCTTAGTACCGTTTCTTATACCATCAGATGTCGCTACGGTGTACTCAGGTTGTACTAATCTCATTCTAATATCATTTGGGTTTTGGCCTATCCTTAGTCTTAATTTTTCATGTATTGTTTTAACTTTTTGTTCAACACCAAGATAACATTGAGAGTCCCCTTTATTACCAACCACCCCAATTGAAGGTTCATGTATTAAATCAAGGTCAGTATTTANNATTCTTGCAATACCAAAAGTTTGAGAATTTCTTCCAGGATTTTTGTCAATTAAAACTGTTTTTGAATTCTTCATATTTTTCTCCGATTTTCATTTAATATTATAAATTTAATAAGGCCTTATTTATTTCTGATTTTCTTTGATTAAATATTGTTTTTTTAGTTTTCACATCCTCTATAACTTTTGGTGGTGCTTTTTCTATAAATGAAGGGTTGTTTAATCTTTTATCTATTATTTCAATTTCATTGGTTATATTTTCAAGCTCTTTACTCAATCTATTTTTTTCTGCTTCTATATCAATTAGTCCATCTGTTGGTATCATTAAAATTATCTCATCAACAGTTGTAACAATAGATTTTTCATTTTCTTCATGTTGTTTAGATAAAAATTTTATCTGATTTAATTTTGCTAAATTAAGGATTAAATTGTTATTCTCTTCAATAATAATCTTTTTTTCTTGATTTACATTTTTAAGTAAAATTGTAGGTCTAGATTTATTTGGAATATTTTTTTCAACTCTAATTGATCTTATCGCAGACACAATATCAATTGTCAGACCTATTCCATTTTTTAATGAAGTTTCAGTTTCAATTAAGCTCGGCCATGAAGATGATATTGCTAACTTATTAGATTTAAACAATTTTTCAAAAATTTCTTCTGTGACATATGGCATTATTGGGTGTAACATTAATAAAACATTTTTCATAATTTTAATAGAAACACTTTTAGTCTCTTTTTGTGACTCAATATCTTCAGCATTATTCAAAATAGGCTTAATAAACTCTATATACCAATCACAATAATCTCTCCAAATAAATTGATACAAGGCATCTGCAGCATCATTAAATTTGTATTCAACTATAGATTTTTTAACTTTTGAATTAAGTTGATTATAATTTTCAATTATCCATTTGTTGATTTGTAGATTTATAAAATTGAGATCAGTGTCTAGTTCTGAAATGCATTCATTAAATTCAAGAAATTTACATCCATTCCATATTTTTGTACTAAAATTTCTATATCCTGCAATTCTTTCTTCTGATAATTTTATATCCCTTCCTTGAGCAGCCATTGCTGTAAGAGTGAACCTTAATGAGTCAGCACCATATTTGACAGATAAATCAAGAGGATCTAGAACATTACCCTTTGATTTTGACATTTTTTGACCCTTATCATCTCTTACTAGAGCGTGTATATAAACTTCTTTAAATGGAACCTCGTCATCCATAAAATGCATGCCCATCATCATCATACGAGCCACCCAAAAGAAAATTATGTCAAAGCCAGTTACTAAAACATTGGTTGGATAATATTTCTTTAGATCTTTTGTGTTATCAGGCCATCCTAAGGTTGAAAATGGCCAAAGTGCGGATGAAAACCATGTGTCCAATACATCTTCATCTTGTATTAGTTTAACTTTTTTTCCATAATGCAATTCTGCTGCTTTCTCAGCATCTAACTGGTTATGTTCTACAAAAATCTTATCATCAGGCCCAAACCAGGCAGGTATTCTATGGCCCCACCATAATTGTCTAGAAACACACCATGGTTGAATATTGTTCATCCATTCAAAGTATGTTTTATCCCAATTTGCAGGAACAAACTTAGTTTTTTTATTTTTAACAGCTTTGATAGCTGGTTGAGCTAATTTATATGCATCAACATACCATTGGTCCATAAGCCATGGTTCCACAACTACGTTAGATCTATCTCCATGAGGAACCGTATGTACAATTTTCTCTTCTTTAATATATAAATTTTGAGCTTTTAAAATCTCTAAAACTTTTTTTCTAGCTTCAAATCTGTCTAACCCTTTGAAATCTTCTCCACCATTTTCATTTATCGAAGCATTAGCATCAAAGATATTAATCATATCTAAACCATGTCTTTTCCCAACTTCGAAATCATTAAAATCATGAGCTGGAGTTATTTTAACAGCACCAGAACCTTTTTCTGGATCTGAATAATTGTCAAAAATAATAGGAATACGTCGATTTATAATTGGTAATATTACATATTTACCTTTTAGATGNATATATCTTTCATCATCGGGATTTACAGCTACAGCTGTGTCTCCTAACATTGTTTCTGGCCTAGTTGTAGCTATTGTTAAGAATTCGTCACTATTTTCAAGAGGGTATTTGAAATACCAAAATTTTCCTTCAACTTCTTTTTGTTCAACTTCTAAATCAGAAATAGCTGTTAATAATTTTGGATCCCAATTAACTAATCGCTTATCTCTATAAATCAATCCTTCTTTATATAATTTAACAAATACAGAAATTACGGCTTTTGATAATCCCTCATCCATTGTAAATCGTTCTTTTTCCCAATCCGGTGACGCTCCTAAAGCTCTTAATTGATTTGTAATTTCACCACCTGACTTTTCTTTCCACTCCCAAACTTTTTCAACAAACTTTTCTCTACCTAAGCCATGTCTTGTTAAATTAGATTTTGCTAATTCTCTTTCAACAACCATCTGAGTAGCTATTCCAGCGTGATCTGTCCCTGGTTGCCAGAGAACATCTAGTCCTTGCATTCTATGAAATCTTATTAAGATATCTTGAATAGTGAATGTTAAAGCATGACCAATATGTAACGAACCAGTTACGTTTGGAGGTGGCATCATTATAACATATGGTTCTTTTGGTGATTGATTGTTTGAAGCAAAAGCACCACTTTCCAACCATCTTTTATACCATTTTTTTTCTATGTAATTAGAATCAAACCTTTTATCCATCATATTAGAATTCCAATAAATTTTGCTTAATTAAACATCCTACGATCTAATATGTTAAAATCTAGTTTATTCTCTTTCAAATCATATTTAACATCCAAATCATTATTAATATCTTTAATTGATAAGCTTCCTAGAATAGACTTTATTTGATAAACACTAAAAATCTCATCAGCTTGACTTTGTATCAAGTTAGAAGATGCATTTAAAAAATCAACTTCTGCATCTAGCACGTCTAAAATTGTTCTTATGCCAAATTCTGACTCCTTTTTGATACCATTTAAGGCTAGTAATGAGGATTTTTTTTCGCTCTCTGATGCTTTGGTTTTTGCAATAGCACTTTTGTAATTTTGATATGAGGAAATAGCACTTAACTCTACCTGTCTCTGTTTTTCAGATAATTCAACTGAACTNGCTTTTGATAGATTATCAAGTTTTTTTATAGAAGCTTTGGAGGATGAATTATAAAACAAAGGTGTCTTAAAAGTAAGATTCACACCATAACTTTGGTAATCAGTTGAAGAGGTATTTAATGATGATTCACTATCTTTACCAAAAAATTCTAAGTTAAGTGTTGGCCTATTATCACTTTCTTTTAATGCAACATTTTTTTCAGCAATATTTTTTTTNAATTTAGCTACNATAATATCAAGGTTATTNTCTAAGGCTATTTTAACAGTTTTATTTTTTGTATCTGGAGGTGTGAAGTTTGAATTGGGTAAAGANAATTTATTTGGTANNACTTTGAATTTTGTAATACTTTTAAATTTNGAAATTGCTTTTTCAAGATTTCCTTCAGATAAAATTAAATCATATTGAGCTTTTGCTAATTTAGATTGAGCTTCGGCCAGTGTGGTTGGTGTTACTGTACCAGCTTGTAATTTTAACTCTGTGGCATCAACATTTTCTTTAAATCTATCTAAACTTTTTTTTCTTAAACTAACTACAGATTGATTTGAATAAACATCTAAATAAGCTCTTATAGAATTCAAAATTATTTTTTGCTCAATAATATTTAAATTATATTGCTCAAGTTTAATATTTTCTTTTGCTATAGAAATTTTTTCATAAGCTTCTCCTCCATCGAATATATTTTTACTTAATGAGATAGTGGAGGTTGTTGTCTCATCATTTACAAATGTTCCTTGGGAATTACTATCTTTATTGTCAGATTTAAAGGTTGTCGTAAAAGAATTTGTCCAGTCTTTAGAAGAACCAGATTCTTCTAAAGAATTTTTGGTAGCAGCTAATTTATAATTTTGGGCTTTTAATTCCAAACTATTTTTAAGTGCTTCATGAATGGAATTTTCAAATAAAAAATCGGAACTAAGAACTTTTGAAGCATTTAAAAATAAAAAACAGAAAAATATTAAATAAAAAAATTTAATTCTTTTAAAAAATGAAATCATTGAAACCTCAAAAANTGCTAAATAAACATAAATATAATTTAATAGCGNATTGAAAATAAAATTCTAGTTAATAATTAAGTANTAACATGAAATTTTGAAACAAAATATTATTCTATATTTTTTTTTTTAATTGCTTGTATGCTTTTGAAGAGTTATAGAAGTAATCACCTAACTTGTGGCCCGATGGCAGAGTGGTGATGCAGCGGCCTGCAAAGCCGTTAACAGCGGTTCGATTCCGCTTCGGGCCTCCATTTATTAGATGTAATAAATATGTTTAAGCAACAAGAAATCCCAATAAACAATGACTTAGTGTTAATTGGTGGTGGACATTCTCACATAATGCTAATTATGGAACTCTCAAAAAGACCTATTGAAGGAACCCGGATAACATTAATTAGTAATGAAATTGATACTCCTTATTCAGGTATGATTCCAGGATTCATAGAAGGAATTTACACTTGGAGAGAAACTCACATAGACCTCTATAAACTTTGTTTCAAATTGAATATTAGGTTTATACATTCAGAAGTTTTAGAAATTTCAGCAATTAATAAAGAAATTATATTAAAAAACAGACCAAAAATAAAATTTGACGTACTATCAATAAACACAGGCATACAAAGCAGCAATAAAACTATAAAAGGGGCTCTTAAATATTGTGTGCCCGTAAAACCAATCTCAAAATTATCTAATAATTTTTTAACTGAAATAAAAACAAATAATAATATTGCTTTTATTGGAGGAGGTCCCGCTTCAGTAGAATTAGCTTTAGGTTTGCAAAAACGTTTCAAAAATACAAAATCTAATTTGAAAATAAGTATAATAACTGGCAAAAATGGACTATTAAGTTCTTTCCCAAATAAAACAAGAAAAGCAGCAAAACAAACTCTTCAAAATGCACAAATTAATGTGATTGAAAAAGTAGAAGTAATTGAAGTACAAAAAGATACATTGATTTTATCAGATAAAACTAAATTGAAAATTGATAAGTCAATTTTATCAACAAATGGTATGGCCCCAGAATGGATAAAAAAATCAGATATTATTTTAAATCGAAATAATTTTATTATTGTCAATAATAAATTTCAAACAAATTATAATTATGTTTTTGCTGCTGGTGACATAGTTGATTTTAACAATCAAAATTTAAGTAAATCTGGTGTTTATGCAGTAAAATCTGGAAAACCTCTAGCTAGAAGTATTAGAGGATTTATTCAAAAAAAAATACCTGTTCCTTATAAATTTAATAAAAATTATTTATCTATAATAGGATTATCAAATGGACTAGCCATTGCTACAAAATATAATTTCACATTTACTTCAAGATTTAGTTTTCTTTTAAAAAAATTAATAGATCAGAAATTTGTAAAAAAATTCAATGATTTAAACCAAGATAATAATNATATATTCAGGAATTTATTTAAAGTTTTTGACGTTATTATTCAAAATAATAAAAATATACCTTCTTATCAAATGCAATGTAGAGGTTGTGCTGCAAAAGTAGATTTTAATTCCCTCAAAACAACTTTATCCAAAGAAATAATTACAACGTCTGAAGATGCAATTAATATAAATAATTATCCAAAATTATATCAGAGTGTAGATATGATTAGCTCTATTGTATCGGATCCATATCTTTTAGGAAAAATTGCAGCTAATCATGCAATTAGCGATATTATTGCGGTCAATTCTAAACTTATTTCAGCCCTAATGATTTTACAACTTCCATTTTCAAATTCTGAAATAAATTCAAGAGATTTAGAACAAGTCACCTCTGGTGCAACAGAAGTCTTAAAGTTAGCTAATTGTTCTATAAGTGGTGGACATACTATGATTGGCAAAGATAAAGATCCAGTAATAGGTTTTTCTGTAATAGGCGAAAAAAAAAGTGTAAATAATAAAACCCTTGGTAAGCTAAAAGTAAATGATATTTTGATATTAACTGAAAGAATAGGGTCTGGAATTATATTTGCGGGTATAAACAACGATATTATTGATAGTTATTACCAAATTGAAGTTCTTAACCAGATGTCTCAAGGAAATATTAATTTCTCAAAAATTTCAGATAGATTGAAAATTTTGTCTATGACAGACATAACTGGTTTTGGACTAGCAAACCATCTATTAAACTTAATAAAAAGAGATGTTGGAAAGACTGGACTGACAATCTATCCAGATAAAATACCTATATTTAACGGTGTTACGGAAGCTTTATCCAAAAATGTCAGATCTTCATTATTCGAGAAAAATTTTAACACCGCACAAAAAGAATTAGTTTATGATAGAGAAATAAAGTTAATAGATGAAATATTATATGATCCTCAAACTGTTGGAGGTTTAGCCTTTATAATTCCAAAAGAAGAAAAAGTTAAACAATTTAAAATTTTAAAGGAAAACAAAATTAATTTTACTGAAATAGGATTTGTAAACAATTTAGATAATAAAATTAGAATAACGTAAGAAATGGTAAAAAAGTATAAATCAATTAAAAATTGGGAAAGCAAAAACTTTGATACAATTATTGATGTAAGATCTCCATCAGAATTTGCTAATGACCATATTATAGGAGCTATCAATTGCCCTGTATTATCTGATCAAGAAAGAGAAAAAGTTGGTACCATTTATAAAAAAGAAAGTACCTTCAAAGCAAAAATAATAGGTTCCTCACTTACTGCAAGAAATATTGCAGATCACATCGAAAAAAATTTCCTTGAACAAAAAGGTTCATGGCAACCATTGATTTATTGTTGGAGAGGTGGTCAGAGATCAAAAGCCTTTTCAATTATTTTATCTGAAGTAGGATGGAGAACATACCAATTAGATGGTGGTTATAAAGAATATAGAAACAGCGTTATAAAATTTTTTGAAAATATTGGTTCCAAATTAAAAATAATTTTAATAAGTGGTAAAACTGGTTCTGCAAAAACTAAAATTTTACAAAATATTGGTGAATTAGGTGGACAAATTTTAGATTTAGAGGGTTTAGCCAATCATAAAGGATCCTTATTAGGCAAAATGCCAGGTTTAGAGCAACCTTCTCAAAAATTATTTGAAAGTAAACTATTTAATAAACTTAAAAAACTTAACCTTAAAAAAAATATTTATGTTGAGGCAGAAAGTAGCAAAATTGGTAATGTTCATATACCTAAATCAATTTGGGCAAAAATGATAATTTCACCTAGGGTTGAGATTAAAGCAGATCTAAAATTGAGAGCAAATTTTCTAGTTAAAGATTATGATTATATGTGTGATAACCCCGATCTAATTTATCCCTTACTTAGTGGTTTAAGAAAAAGACTGAGTAAAAATTTAATTGATAGTTGGGAAGATTTAATACTAAAAAAAAATTGGGAAGAGCTTACTGAGAGTTTTTTACAAAATCATTATGACCCGTCTTACTCCTCTAATACAATTAAAAATGACCGTAAAATAATAAAACTCATAAATGCTAAATCTTTAAGTCATTCAGAAATTTCTAAAATAGCAAAAAAAATTTTAAAAAATAATTAATCTTCAACACTTTGAATTGTTTTATTAAATTGTTGCATTTTATAATAATTAGATTAAAAACAAACAAATGAGTAATCGATATATTCCCCGGTAGCTCAGCGGTAGAGCAGACGACTGTTAATCGTCTGGCCGGCGGTTCGAATCCGTCCCGGGGAGCCATTATTTACATAACTTTTCCCAAGAATCTACAATTTCGTGAAAATTCACTTCCTTAAGATATTTTGAAATTAATTCAGGTTTATTCATAAATTTATTATCAGCATAAAAAAGTAATAAACTTATTTCAGCTTCTAANAATTTACACTCTGTTTNAAANTTATTANTANCANNNTTATNATTAATTTTTTCTGCATANNNAGGANAATTNGAAAATAAAATAAATAAAAATANNGTNAANANTTTCATNTTAATTANACANTNNTAATTATAAAAGTTTTAATGCAATATAACCTACAAAAATATATCTTAGTATTTTTGAGATTGAAACTATAGTGATAAATATTATTAGAGGAACTCTAAACATACCTGCAACAATTGTTAAAGGGTCTCCAACAAAAGGAACCCAAGAAAGAAATAAAGACCATTTACCATATTTTAAATACCATAAAGACACATTATGTAACTGTTTTTTTTTAAAAGGAAACCAACTTTTATTTATAAATTTTGTTATATAAAANCCTAAGNACCAATTAATTATTGAACCTAATATATTNCCNAGGCTTGCAAAGAAAATAAGTAAAAATTGTGAATATTTTTCTAATAAAATAAAAGTAGTTAGCGTTATCTCAGAATGACCAGGAAGTATTGTCGAAGACAAAAACGAAGATATAAATAGACTAATATAAGCTTCTAACGAATTCATTAATTATAATCTTCAATTTTAACTACTAAATCTTCCCATATTTTTTCTTCTTCAGTGATAAGATCTATCAAAGATTTTAACTCAATATTTACTTCCTGAATACGTTTTTGATTATTAGCTTTATAAAAATTTTCAAGTAACATTTCATTTTCTAAAATA
>FUFK010044862.1_pt1 | contig 13436 bp, 11 predicted proteins | sample 1021851 | NCBI WGS metagenome assembly FUFK01 (sample SAMEA51879418, study PRJEB19060) | metagenome | reverse complement strand
GCTTTTATTTTGTCAATATCAATTTCACCAACAGAATCTTGGTAGGCCAATCCACCCAACATTGCGTTGGTTGGTACTTGACTATTTCCGATTCCGATTATATTAGGCATTGTTAAATAATTCTCCTGTGGTATTTATTATGAGGTCAGAGTGACTAACTGTGAATCTGGAAGTCTCTTTGGATAGAACATAAATCTCTTAATTGTTAGTGATCCTTGATTACCTTCATCACCACGGAGACCAAAGTATAATCTATCCACACCTGTTGGCATCGAACAACTTGTATCGGCAGATGCGAGTTTAACTCCATTTACCACACCAATTTGATTATTAACTGCCATACCTGCTGCAATTTTAAATTCAGAATCTATATCATTCCAAGGATTTAATGTTTGAACCATCTGAGAACTACCACCTACATTTGTAGATAATCTTAAATGTGTGCCGTCATTAAAATCCCAGTCAGGTGCGACTTGACTTGATGTTCCATTACTAATTGTATATAATCTTCCATCAGCACCTCCAACATTAAGTGCTCGTTTACCAATCATCACTGTGGTGTGTTCTGAAGAATTGTAAAATTCACTAAATTCTTCATTCTCCACTTTAACAAAATCTTCTCCACGAGTTGCTGTTGATCCATTTGTTGGAATGAATGAAGATACTTGTGTTCCAACTTCCATTTGAGCACCCCAGAAATACATACCAGAGCTTCCATCTCCTGCAAAGCTTGTAGTAGATTCGGAGTTACTTATATAATAGAAAATTCCTGCTGAACCAGTAGCAGCATCAGAAGCAGTTGTAAATGTAAATGAACATCTATACCAACCATTAGGATATGCAATTATAGAAGATGATGTCACTGCATCTAATGAACCAGTTCCATCAAACTTACCAGCAAAAGTAGTTCCATCACTTAAATCATATCCTAATCCATGATTATCAGCATTATATCCACCATATCGTATATGTAATTTATCATATCCATTTGCTTTTACAAAAACACTGAATGTATATGCGGTTGAGTTAGATATTTGACCTGATGAAAAGTAAATAGATACTCTATGAATATTATTTGTAGTATTAGATGCAAACTGATCAGCAGTTGTTGTACCATCAGGTGCTGTTGTCTGATCCCCAGTTACTGTTCCATTAGTGATAGAGTATCCAGAATTCTGGCTACCATTATCTGTAATATCACTACTGAATATCAACTGATTTGTTCTAGATACTTCAATCAATAATCCTTTACTTTCTCTTGTTGTTGGATCATAATCAAATCTTGGAGCATTATCGCCAACTAATACAACTTTACCAAACTCATTTACAAATGATGCTGGTCCACTTCTTTGGTAAGTAATTCTTGGATCTAATTTTTTAGAAGCAGCAAAGTTAAAATCTAATGTTGGTCGATAATTTGGATAGTCTTGTGATGCTGCGACTTCTCCTGTGACTGTGATACCTGCTCCTGTAATTCGAAGTCTTTCAGTACCATCAATATCAAATCTTAGTTTTGTATTCGCACCTGCACCTAGAGGATCTGCACGAAATCTTATTGAACCCTCATCAGCAGAATCACCTTCTATCAGTGCGTATGCGTCACCAGAACTATCCCTTAATTTAATTGTCGGATCAGTTCCAAATATCTCTAATGATTTTCCTGGATTTGTAGTTCCGATGCCAACATCACCATCTCCCCTCAAAGTCATTATGTCTGATTGACTTGTAGTACTAGAACCATCGTGTAATTTAAATCTAAGATAATTACTACCAGCAGATGCATCATGGTAACTAAGAATTGAATGATATCGTATATCACTTTCATGATCGGTTCTACCAAATCTTATAGCCTCTTGTTCTGATTGATATATTGCTGATCCTAATCGTAAAGTAGGAGCTGAACTATCAGGATATTTCCATACATCTAATTGTGCATTTGATTTAGGAGCATCAGTTCCGATACCGATATTACCATCTGCTTTTATATTAAATCTATGTTTTGAATTACTATTATCAAAAATAAAGAAATCTTGATCAGAGTTACTATCCTTATTATTTCCAAGAATCCATTTAGTGGATTTCGAACTTTGAAAGGCAATACTTGATTGTCCATTAGTAGCAGGATTATTTAAAAATAATTGTTGATTAGTACTAGCATGTATGGTTGTGATACCAGAGGTTTGCAGATCACCGACAACCGTGACTCCGTAACCTATGGTCTCAAATTTCTTTGATCCATTATGGTATAATTCAACGGCTTCATCTTTAACAACTCTTAGTTGCGTAATAAGATTTGAAACCTGCTGGCCATTATTGTGAATGGAAAAATTATCTGCTGTTGTTGTAAATGCTTTTAATTCTAGTGAGTTAGTTGATGGGTTTATTATAAAACCAAAACCTTCAGTAGGAGTTCTAATAAGTACACTACCTCCATGACTGCCATCGTCGTCACCAACTACCTCTATTGCTGCTTCCCTAGCATAAACAGATAAACCACCATCTTGAGCTCCTCTACCATAATTATAACTATGAGGAGTGCCTGTTAGAGTTGCGTGTCCTCCCACCCGTACAGAGTCAGTAAAAGTACTAACACCAATAACATTTATTCCTTGATGAAAAGTAGAAAGACCGACTGCTTCAACATAAGTTACGTCATCATAAGTAAGTGTTCCACCGATTGAAACATTACCACCAAATGATGCTGTTGATCCAACTGCCAAATAACCTTCGTCTACTATATTTGCAACATTAATTGTATCTGTATTTTTGAGTACAACAGAACCAGTACGACCATAGAAAGCTGATACACCAGCAGAACCAGATGTTGCTCCAGCAAATCCAATATGTCTAACCTGAATTGAAACTGAAGTACTTGGAGCACTTGTAAAACTTAAAACATTTTCTGTAACAGTATATGCTCTTGTAGTTGTATTATCGGATGGGTGTTGAGTTACACCATCTAAAGTAACTAAAATATTTCTGTTATCAGGTGGAGTTTTTGATAGTGTAAAATCAGTTGTACTATCATCTCCAGTAAAATTATCAACATCATTATCTGATATGTCAAACGTTGGCATATTATCTGCGACCAAACTTCCCCAGAATGCATCACCAGCATTTGGAGCAGTTGAAAATACAATTACAGATCCAGAATCACGACCAAATCCAGCTGTCGGTGATGCTGTTTCTTGTGGTTCCTGAATAACACCATTGATTGATATATTAAGCTGAGCACTTCGAGTTATATTAACCTTCGTTCCACCACTATGTGATGCCATAAAACGAGTATTGACCGCATCAAAACTCGCAATTAATGTATGACCTGTTGCTGATCCCGCTGCTGAGATTGAGATGGCAACTCCATTTGATGCATTTGTGGCACTGGTCGCAAGTTGAAAATGACTACCACCTTGTTTGATAATAAAATATGCTGTACCACCTGTTAAATTTGCGACGGGTGTACCACCACCAGCAGCATATACTACTCTTTGACCCTGAACAAATCGATGATTCGCAGACTCGATTGTTTTATCAGAACTATTGACAACACTCGCAGAGGATCCATCAAAAGTTAAAGTATAAGATGTAATGTCATCTAATAGTCTAAAACTATTGTTTTGTCCTGTTGCTGGTAAATTGCCGATGTATGCCATTTATATTTTTTTAGTTATTTATTATGATGTCTTATCGGCAATCAACTTTGATTTCCATGCATCTTTGATTGATGATGTCCACGCAGCATTACATATTGCTTTGACCTCATCTGCAATGTCTGTAACTCCATCTGGTTCTTTTGTTAATGGATTATCAACAAGATTATCTGATGAATCTAAAGTACCTGGATTTAGAACAAATCTATAAAAGGATCTTGTGAGTTCTACACCATCTTTCTTGATGACTGTAGCTTTTCTGACCTGCACATGTTTGTACTGACCAACTACTTCAATTTTGTCGTATTCAATAGATTCTGTAAGTGCCATTAGGGAAGTCCTCCGAACTAAACTGGTTTAGGCAATTGTATTTATGTTTACACCTGATATGATCCAAAAATTCTTAATTGAGTATCACTATTAAGATTTCCAGCACCAGCATTGACGTTAGTACCACTACTTTGGCCAACAAAAAGTTGAACTTGATCGGATCCAGAACCTACCATAATTCTGTCAATTGTGTCATTATCCCAATTGTTCGTATAAGCAACAACACCTCCACCATAAGCCGCTCCAGTTGCTGATGATGATGTAAATGGTAAGCCATATATCCGTAAGTGACCAGATCCACCACTTTTAGAACTTAGTCTTAAATAAATTTGAAAATGTACGAATCTACCTATCTTTGTATATTTTCCGTCTTGACTAATATATCCAGCAGTTAAAAGTGAATTTTGGGTGTAATAATATGGAGTGAATGAGCCTTCTTCATAATCGTCTAACTTATTACCATCACTATCTATTGATCTACTACCATCAGGAACATTACTAAAGTCAATACCAGCACCATTTGCAAATTCTAAATTACCAGATATTATAGATATATGTCCAAGCTTGGTGATGCGAAGTCTTTCTTCAGAAGAACTACTTCCATTTGTATAGAATGACATATAATTATCATCACCTGTATATCTGTAACGAATACTTCCATTTGCAGAGGTGCTAACCTCTGAAAAATATATTCTGGAAGTTTCATTATCATTACATCTAATATCAAGAATACAGTGATCGCTGCCTGTTTGCCCATTCGTAATTGATAATGCTGATGATGTATCAGGGTGGGTGTCTGTGTTTATACCGACTCGGCCAAGAGAGTCGATGCGAAGTCTTTCTGTAGGTTGTGATTCACCATCAGCAGTTGTTAAGAATACTAATCTTGCTGGTATATCGTTATCTCCACCCGCTGCATCTCTTTGAGCACTTATTTGAGCACCAACATGATAATCAGTACCATCAAATCCAGAAAAACTTATGTTTGATAAACCAACATTATCAGATTGATTATTGTCACTTCTTATAAGATGTAAATTTGCATTATTATTGGTACAATTTATTGCTAAAGAACCATCGTGTTTATTGTTGCCTGTGTCAATGGCACCTTTAATCTCTGCCTGAACTTGTCTAGCAGTGCCACCCACTGGATAAGAGCCAGGACTTGCACCAACACCAAGTGACAATCGACCATCTGATGTGATGATAAGTTTTTTATCATTTATAATTCCACCTGTTGCTGGTACACCACGACCTATGGTAACACTTCCATCGTCTCTAGGAGCAAAATTCCAAAATTCTGTGGTGCTGGCATTTTTATTCTGTACTAAAATATGACTATACTCTGAAATTCTTGTTAAACCATACTGTCCATGATCAACTGCGAAGTGCCCATATGGAACTACAGTTGTATTGATACCAACTTCACCACCATTAAAATATGATGATCCATTTCCTCTAAGATGAATCTTAGTTGATCCATTATGTTTAAGATTTAATCTACATTCTTCAGTACTACCTTCTTTCCATACTTGAAATAATTCTTGAGCATCAGACCTAAGTTCAAACATCTCATCATTAGCAAGTCTAACTGCAAGTCTTTCAGCATTAGACATTACAGTGGTATTAATACCAACATATCCACTATCATTAATGCGAACTCTTTCTTTACCATTTAAACCAAAATGTAGATATCCACCATGTCGATACCTTATTATATCTAATGAGTTGGTACTATCATATATTCTTAAATCATCAGATTGTGATCCATCTCTAAAGAATTGATATTTTGATGTCGTACCAGAACTTAAAATAAGTTGTGAATCATTAGATGAACCACCACATATTTCCATATTAGCACCAACAGTTGATAATCCTGATCTAGATCTAATAGTAGGGTCTGTAACTGAAAATACATCAAGAATATCTGTTGGACTATTAGTTCCGATACCAACGTCACCACCAGTAAAATATGAATCACCGTTTGAATTTAATGCAACCTTTATTGCTCCAATATTATTTCTTACATATGCCTGACCATGAGAACTTGCATCAGTATGAATATCAAAATTAGAGTTTCGATTAAATGCTTTAAATCTTGCAATTGTACTGCTTCCCGATTGTGCATAAACAGTGAATAAATGACTTGCATCTGTTGTATTAATACCAATTTTACCACCATCTTCACTTAGGGCATAAATTATAGTTCCACCAGCACCTACATGTAAACCACCCTTTGCGGTAACAATTCCAACTGATTCTACATTCGTTACGTCATCATAAGTTAATGTACCACCAACCGAAACATTACCAGTAAAAGTGGCAGCAGCACCAGTTATGTTATTAATAACATAATTTCCTAAATTGTCATTACTTCCGTGTAATAAAGGACCTGATACTTTTGTGAGTGCCATCTTATGATATTTCCATAATTGTGAGTGCTACATCAAGACTATTATTTACATCGCTTTCTGCTTTAAAAATATCTGATGCTTCCATTACTATTTTATTTCCTGACATTACTTCCAGTGATGACCCTTGTGGGATTGGAGTATTCTTTAAGAGACTAATATCATCATGACCAGTTCCAAGTCCAACCGCACCTTCGGCAGCACGAGAAACACCAACTCCAACATTGATACCACTACCAGAAGTATTTGCGAGTGTAATTCCAATTACCACAGTTGTTGTTGCGGAAGGAACTGTATAAATTCCAACTGTTGTAACTCCAACGTTTGTTTTGCTTTTTAATTTAAAGGTATTTGCCATTTGTTTTAATTATCCTAAAGCGATTGCCATTGCGACGGCATCATTGAGAGCAGTATCGACAACACTGGTTCCATTAATTTGTACATCGACTGTACTATTTAGTGTACCTGTAACGAGGAGTGTTGAACCATCAAATGTTAGATTTGAACTATCAGTTATTGATCCACCAGCACCAGCAAGAGTAACACGACCACTGGTAAGATTACCAACATGTACAAAACCAGCAGTCGCAATTCCAGCGATATCGGCACCACCATTAGCATCAAGTAATTGCTCTGTAGTTGTAATTCCTGTTGCTCTTAAATGTCGAGTTGTAATATCTGTACCGATTCCTGGTCCGCCTGGTCCACCAATCTCGATACCACCAACATATAATTTCTTATCAATATAAACATCTTCTTTGAATGTTCCAACTCCAACAACACTTAATTTTGCGTCTGGAGTGGTACTTCCGATACCAACTGAACCATCATTTTTAATGTGAACTTTTACTGAAGTAGAATTACCACCACTGATACTTAATGCATTACCAGTTGTAGCATTAAATATACTCCAATCTGATGTTTTAAAACTTTTACCTCTAACATTGATGAAAACATCATCACTAAATTTTGCATCACCTTTAACATCTAGTTTTGCTGTTGGGATGGCACTTCCAATACCAACATTACCATCGGCACTACCTTGAATTGTTAATCTTTCTATATTATTACCAGTGTTACCACCTACCTTGAATCTTAGATAATTTTCTCCACCTACTTCATTTTCATATATTATTGATCCCTTTCCAAAAGTACTAGCGTCACCAAAGAATATACGATTCGTGTAGGCACCACCAGAGGAAAGATTTTGTAGAAATAGAGTTGGGTTGTTAAGATGAGACCTTATGGCACCTACAACATCAAGTGCATGTGCTGGTATTGCACTTCCGATACCGACTTTACCCGTTTCATCGATCACCATGTGACCATCATTAAAGTCTGAATCACTCTCACGTCCTGTACAGAAACGTAAAGCACCTTTGGCACCAGCAGCCTCTCTTGTACCTATAATTCTTGCACCAACTGATACATCAGCTGCTGTTCCAAAATCAATCGCTGTTCCCTCAGATCCAGTATTGCTTGTAAATGGTCCGTGAAGTTTTAAGAGAGGAGTGATCGCACCAGTAGTTGCAGTTTCGATATGAAGTGGCACATGAGGATTAGTAATTCCGACACCTACTGATCCAATTCCTGTAATACTAACTCTCTCAGCACCACCAGTTGTAAACTCTATCGTATCAGCTCGTGGTCTATCAATAAAAGTATTCGGATCATCAGCAAAACCTAATCTCTTGCCAGCAGCAACATGAATATGTTCTGAAGATGTCCATGCATCTGTTGCATCTACCCAGTTCCAAGTCTTATCTCCTTGTGTACTATCAACTGTAATACCCGCACCATCTACAGCAGCATCATTTCCAGCACCTTTGGCAATTTCGATGTTCTTGTCAGTTACAGTCAGGGTGGTTGAATTTACTGTGGTGGTAGTTCCGTCAACTTGTAAATCACCTTTTATTACAACTGTTCCAGTATTATCTCCAATCGTCGCAGGATCAATCGTTATGGTTGATGGTCCTGTAACTGAATCAAAATGACCTGTTGTTGCTGTTATTATTCCCGTTACTTCAACACCTGACCCACTAGTTGTGAGACGAACACTGTTATTAGCATATAAATCTACTTCGCTAGGTTTAAATGTAGCATATATCTTTGACTCATCTCCATTAGATACTCTAAAATTATTTGATCTAAGTTTTAAATTTCCTGATCCAGTATCATCAATATACGAATGGTCGCTGTCATGATACAATTCAAGTCCATCAACAGTTCCAGCAGTCCCTCCAATTTGTAACTTATCATCATCCAACAAATGAACATTATTAGTAAATGTTGATACACCCGCAACATTTAATGTACTACCGATTGATACACTAGTAAAATCTGCATGACCAATAAATGTTGAGATACCATTTACTAAAAGATTACGAGTAACTATGTCTATTCCTATTGTAGCTCCAGTAGTACCAATACCAATATTACTTGCATAAAGATTTCTCCATCGTAGTGATGTAGATCCTAAATCTCTTGCATCATCTGTAGAAGGAATTAAATCACTATCAAATCTACCTGTAGCAGTGATAGTATCACTAGTTGCGTCACCAAGATCTACGTCTCCATTGAATGAAGAGTTTCCAGTGAATGAAGAAATACCAGATACTTTAAATCTATCAAAAACTGTAACACCAACACCAGTATTGAAAGAAGCAACAGTATGATTTAATGCTGCGTTTCTTATTTCAACACGACTGTCACTTGAAAGTCTGAGATCACCAGCTCCCGTTGCCTCTGAAATATAACTATCTGTTCCGTCTGAATAAATTCTTAATCTATAATCAGTTGAAATACCTGTTGAAGAACTACCACCAAAATATAGTACATCATTGTCTAGGAAAGAAGCAGCACTAAGGAATGTAGCGATACCTGAAACGGCTAAACTAGTAGTGGTGGTTAATCCCGTTACTGAAACACCTATTCCAGTGGTTTCAAATACTTTTCCTCCAACTGAATCATCATATAATTCAAGAGAGCCACCGTGAGTTGCTTTTATAAAATTTGTAATACTACCGTTACTCGGATTATGTCTAAAGGTTACAGTATTACTACCACCAGTTTCAAAATCTAAAACCTTGTTACCATTAGTGGTCATATTAAATTCGGCATCTTCAATGTAGAAACCTTGTCTAATAGTTACACCTAATCCTGTTGTTGAAAGAGTCTTAATACTACCGCCATATAAATCAACAGTACGATTTGCACCATTTATTTGTAATATGTTTTGGTTAGAAGAAGTTCTTACACCCCAACCATTATCACCTTTGAAAAAAGTATTTTGATTAAATAAAAAGTGATTTTCTGATGAATTAAAGAGTATCTGTAAATCTTTATCGTCACCAAAACTGGCAGGTACATTATCTCCAAGACTTAATCCAGTTCCAACCGTAGCAATACCACTAACATATAAACCACCACTTACATCTAATTTTGTTGTTGAAACAGTAGTTCCAATACCAACTGATCCACCAGTATAATAAATTGAACCTTGACCATACTTCTCTTGCCAAGGAGTAAGCAAACTAACCGTAGAACCAGCTCCTGTGGTTTCCGAATACAGAAACCCATCATAAGTATTCAGTGCTAATTCACCTAATTCTAAATCTGTTGTGCCTGGTCTTTTACTGGCTACAGCAGACCTTTTAAGCTTAAAGTTGGTTGCCATTTATATTATGGTGGTATTTACCTACGAAGAACAGTATATACTGTTTATAGATTTATTTATTCAACTTGCATTATTTCTTCTAGGACGATAGAGAAATAAGTTTTTTGAATCCTCTGGTTCCATCCAATCTTTTATTTTTTGATACCTATCAGCACTAAAAAACTCCTGTGAAAAATACCATTCTTCCCAAGGAGTATGTGACTTTTGTTGGTTACATGAACTACAACAGCAAACTACATTTTTTGTAAAATCAGATCCTCCCTTTGAGCGAGGAACTACATGATCAATCGTGAGTTCACTTTCATTTCCACAGTATGCACACTGATATTCCCATCGTTCTTTTATCTTTCTCCTCCATAATCTCTTTGCTTCGGCTGAACTTGTAGTTTTTAAATTATACAAATAATGTTGAGGAGAAGATAAAATTTCCATATGCGATTGCGACTTACGATTATTTAGTGATTTAATTAATTAAAAATTCTCCAATGCTTTGGATCGATATATCCCATCGAAAATTGTAGTTGATCTTCTTTTAATGTAAGAATTACATCTCCAACTATTGCTAGTCTTTCACCATCAAAACCTACATTTCCCTTTGTACTATGTCTTGTACTACTGGGAAATAAAATAATACTACCCTCTGGTGGATTCAAAGAAAAGGATCTTGCATTGTTTGAATTAAATTCTTTAACCATTTCCTTATCATGAAAACCATGTTTGTCCTGACGATTTATTCCAGCAAAGAAACTTTTCGTATCTGAAGAATCCGCAAACATTATATGATGAGAGTTTGGTGGCATATTAATATAGTATGTAAAGGAAATATGACTTGTTGAATGAGTATGCCAAGGTATTGACATTTGAGGATTTCTTGATCTGGATAACCAAGTTTTAGTAATAATGTAATTAAATATGTCCTTATACTTCATAACATCAAGAACATATATCTTAATGTGATTTACTATTTCCTCAAATAATGTTTCTAATTCAGGTTCTAAATGTATTAATGGATCAGAATATCCTTCACTAACTGTATTAGCTACCGTATTTTGATCATCATAATCAAATTTATTATATACTTTATAGAAATCTTCCTTATATTTTTTATGATTATCTATCTCACCAAGATAAATTGTTGTAGGAAAAATATTAAATGTCTCATAGTTCATACTTTTTATTAAATTCTTTAAAGGAGGATTGACATTGACCTTCATTCTCTTTTGGATCAAGTTTGTTATATCCTTTTATCTTTTTCCATTCATTATACAATGCACCAAGTAACCACGATTGTGAGAGACTCTTTGGTCCATTTTCTAATAATTCAATATACCTTTTGTTACTTGTGTAACTCTTGTATTCTTCTCTCCAATTGGAGTCATCATAAAGTTTTTTATCCATAAGTAAAAGTTTTTCCTTTGATTTGAGATTGACCTTCTGGGTTTTTACCCTGTGGTTTAAATTTACCTAATTTTATATTTTTTGATTTGCCGAGTCCACCTTTTCTTGTTGCTGATAGTGTACCAGTTTTTTTCGTTTGTGTCAACACGGAGTCCTGTCCGTATTTCTTACCAAGTGCCTTAACTGTTTTCTTAAACTTTCTCTTACCCATCTTACCTGATGAGACAACATGACTTCTTTCCTTTACTTTCTTTTCCTTTCCTGTCTTATCATCTTTCTCTACATATGAACCAGTTACTTTTGTAGCACCACCCAATCCTCTACCACGAATATCCCTATCTAATTGTTTTGCCCTCGCACGATTTTCCTTCGCAGACTTATCAGCTCTGGAACCTGAGAGAGTAGCTATACCACCCTTATCAGATTTACTCTTGATGCGAGAAAGACTACTCTCTTGCATAAACTCTCTATAGGTCTTCATTCTACTAGACACTTTTTTAGTATTTATCCTAACTCAGGTTCTATGTTTATGTTAGCAGTATTGTCTATGGCAGTATTTCCCGTGCCTACTGGTTCAAAAAGTTTACGTCCTTCTGTTTCCTTCTTTGTTTTCCAAAAATAGTTTTCATCATTACCAAGTCCATCTCGATCATGACCATTTTCAACTTGATAGAATACCGTAGATACTTTAAAGTCAGGAACCTTTGGTGGTTCGGGTGTCAAACTATTATCATATATTCTCATTCGATTGTTTGGATACAGAGCAAACTGTCCATTGTCAAGTTCAATTAGATTATGTGACTTGTGTTCTGGTGGATTTTCACTGGTAGAGTAATCTACGGCATCAACATCCTGATGATAATTATCTAAAGTACAAATATATGTACCTGTTTGTGCTCCATAGTCTCTTGTGTACAATTCGTAGTGCATAGAACCAACAAATTGTTTTTGAACTGCGACCACACCATAATCCATACAGTTCCAGAACTGTAAGTTATGAAGTTCCATATCTGGATCAGGTATTTCTGGTTCACTTAAGAAAGCGGATATTGGCAATTTATCAAACATAGCAGCATACTCTGGCAGGTATGTTTCAAAATAAAAAGCACGACCAGGTATCGACTTTGCTGATACCCATACTCCTTTTACAAACTCTCCATGACCACCCTTGTGATCGAGAAGATATTCTTTTCTCACCCATACTTCATATGCGGGTAAATTACAAATTAGTGCTGGCATTTATTTAAAATATTTTTGTAGTATTTCAATTTGATCATGGTACTTAGCAACCATATCAAGTTCTTTTTCAATTGATTCCATGACATCAGAGTGTTCTCCAATACCCACAGAATTTTCAAGATAAATTTCTACGTTTGCCTTATGTTTTTCTAGATGCCCTTGAGCATGAGAAAGTAGTGCTTTTAAAAGTGAAGTTCTCATTTAGGTATAAAAAAAAGGAAGTGTATATTACTTCCTTATTATATCAGATAATTCTGATTATATCAACTAAAAAAGGCACCCGAAGGTGCCTAGTTTTAATATTGGTTATTTAATTAACCTATTGAAGGTGCGGATAAAGCAACTTCTGTAGACTCAACTGATGCTAAGTCTAGTGGGAAGTTGTGAGCATTACGCTCGTGCATTACTTCCATACCAAGGTTCGCTCTGTTTAGAACATCGCCCCATGTAGGAACGATCTTTCCATTAGCATCAACAACTGATTGGTTAAAGTTGAAACCATTTAGGTTGAATGCCATTGTACAGATACCCATTGAGGTTAACCATACACAGACTACTGGGAATACTGCGAGGAAGAAGTGAAGTGATCTGCTGTTGTTAAAAGACGCATATTGGAAGATAAGTCTACCGAAATATCCGTGAGCAGCGACAATGTTGTATGTCTCTTCTTCTTGTCCAAACTTATACCCATAATTTTGAGATTCATCTTCTGTTGTCTCCCTGATAAGTGAT
>FUFK010431018.1_pt1 | contig 13437 bp, 14 predicted proteins | sample 1021851 | NCBI WGS metagenome assembly FUFK01 (sample SAMEA51879418, study PRJEB19060) | metagenome | reverse complement strand
TATGTCGGTGAAATTTCTGCTGACAGGTATGCTAGTATTAAAGAATTTAGTGACATATTTGGGGAGATAGATGAGTATGATTATTATGTTGAAAAAGGTGAATATCAACCTCGGGATTCCAATTTAGATTATTTAGTAGATGCATATGTAAGATTATACTCTAAAAAGGGTAGGTTTGATGTTGATGATAGAAATAGAATCTATAAAAAATATATTAAAAACACTTTACCAAATCTTTCCCATCTCCAAGTTAAATATGTTTTAGAAAATCAAGATAAAATGGATTTACGTTATATTAAAAAATTAAGTAACGCTTTAAAAAATTGGTGGCTTCCTATGTATGAAGAAGTAGTTGGGAAAAATAAAAGAAAATATGAAACTGAGGAAATTGAAAATTTTAAAAGAATTTATCAAAAAATGATTGTTGAACCTGTACTTGAATCATAATGGTAGTGATATTATGGGTTGGAAAGATATAGTCAAAAGGAAAAAAGAAAACATGAGAGTAGGTAGAGTCTATCCTAGCGATAGAGCAGGTAAAAAAATAATGATGTTAACTCATGAAGGTAAAAAAATTCATGCTGGTGCTAAAGGTATGGGTAATTGGAAAGGTAAAGGAAAAAATCGTGGTGGTGGCACACATAGAAATCCTAAAAGGCGAGCCAATTTTAGAGCAAGACACAATTGCGACCAATGTAAAGGTAGAATCACAACTCCAAAATGTTTAGCGTGTAAAAAGTTATGGTGATATTATGGGTTGGTTTGATTTGTTAAAAAGTATTAGTTATTCTGCTATTGTTCTCGATGACCCGTCCAAAAAAAAATTATTACCACTTGTTCCAAAGGGTTGGAAACCATACGCTCATCACATGACTATTAAACTCGGCCCATTAAAAGAAGACTCACAGTATAAAGTTGGTGATAAAGTATCAATGAATATTACTGCTGTTGGTATGGATGATAGGGCAATGGCTGTCAAAGTAGATGCCAAAAGAGAAGATAGTAGAGGATTCCCTCATGTTACTGTTGCAACTAGTCCCGATGGTGGAAAACCATTTCATTCTAATAAAATTCCAGAAAAGAATTTTAAACCTTTTAGTGGCACTTTAACTGGGGTAGTAGAGGAGATTCCTAACAAGTGATATTATGTGGTTTGATTTGTTGAAGGCTCCTCGCATCCCTAGAAAAAAAGGCCAGCATAGAGGCTCAAAATCACATTCAGATTTATACACAGATGAAAACCCAAGAGGAACAATACAGGGTCTAAAATTTGCAACTGTAAAAGATGCAAAAGCATCAGTAAACAAGATAAAATCTAGCGGTAAGTCTCACGCTCATAAAACTCAAGCAGCCGTTGCTATGGAACAGAGAGCAAGGGAAATGGGCAAGACCGCACAGGCAAATGTATATCGTTCATTTATTGAACAACAAAAAAAGAAAACTAAGAGGTGATACTATTCCATTAAACGCTAAAGGTAAAAAAATTCTTTCTGCGATGAAAGAAACTTATGGTGACAAAGAGGGAGAGAAGGTGTTTTATGCTAGTATCAACGCAGGTAAAATAGATGGGGTCAAAAAAACGTGGCAAGAAAAATTGAGGAAAATAATATGAGTTGGGAAAATATATTAAAACGTGACCCGTTAAAGGACAATGGAAAAAAGATATTAAATTATTCAATGCAAGCGCATACGTATATGAAACGTGTAGATGAACTTTTTGAGTTATTAAAGCATCCCGCACGTCAAGACGCAAAAAAACTAGCAGTAGAAGCAAAACAGCGAGCCGATGTGATTGCAAAATCTATTACTGAGATAGAAACAGACCCTCAAGGAGTTGCATCATTTTATATAAATGATGTTATTCCCGAAATTAAAAAAGAATTTGATTACCTTAAAACAATAAATAAATCATTAATTTCAGTAGGAATTCCAGAACCTATATTGACTCAACATTTTCCAAAACCAATTGATTTTGTTAAAATGAAAAGAGAGTTAGAATTTTTTGTGGATGAAGGTGATTTAACATGATAACTAGAAGAAGATGTAAAGTTTGTCAACATGAAGACAGAACTCAAATAGAAGAAATGGTTAATTCCATGACTAAGACTTGTGACGACTTAGATTTAGAATTCAACTGGCCAAGTGGAACAACTGCCCGTCACATGAGAAATCACGCTCAAGGATATGATGATGCATCTAATCCTCAATGCGCTGTTTGTACGCACCCAGAAAGAGCCAAAATTGAAACCGATATTAGTGAAGGCAAAATTGCCGCTAGTGAAGTGGCGAATCAGTTAGGGACAACAGATGCCCAAATTAGAAAACACATGAGGTCACATTTACAGCCTCTTGTTCAGAAATCTGCGGCAACTCAAATTGCTCGTAAAGAAATTGATGAAATAGATATGCTTAGTACAAACTTGCAAAGATTAGATGCTAAATTAGATGAGTGGTTTCAAATGCCAACCCATACCACAAAAGAAATAGATTCATTGACTAAACTTGCAAAAGAGATTCGTGAGTCTTTGAAATATCTTATGGAGTTCAAGGGTAAACTTATTCACCGAAGGCAGGACACCATCATCGTAGCGCAGATGCAGATTGTCCAAGAAGTGTTGGCGCAAAATCACCCTCAAGTGTGGTTAGATGTTAAAGAAAAGATGAAGGAGAGAATGACGTGACATGGAAAAAACTAGTTAAAAAATTAGGTAACTGTTATCAATCTGCTTATTCTTATGTTTTTGATAAGGCTATGAAAGGGGATAAAAATTTAATTCTTGTTCACGCAGATGTGATTGGAACAGGTAAAGATGTCAAAGGTGTATGTTATGGACATGCGTTTGTTTTAGATGGTAACATGGTTAGAGATACAGAAGCAAAAGCCGATATACCTTATCAATTATATAAGGCATTAGGACAAATAACAAATGAAAAAAGATATACTTTTGAGGAAATGTTACAAGAAGCAATGAAGTCTGGACATTATGGGCCTTGGTGATTTAAAATGGTCTGGCAAGATGTTCTCCTCAAACAAGTAAAATTTCCAATCGCTGTAAGAGATTGGGTAGATACTTTTGAGTCAGAAGATACATTGAATAAATTTAAACAAGTATTACAACAGTATGTAGATTTTGGCCCTAATGAACTTCAAGGTGTTAATGAAAACACAATAAAAACAATGAGGCAAAATATTAGTGATAAAAAATATGCTGAAGAAATTGCTTTGTATGCTAGACGTAGAAACAAGAAAATATTAGGTCAACAACTAACAGGTAAGAAATCAGATAATAGAATTATTAAATTAGTTGAATCGCATCTAAAAAATATTTTTGAAATTTCAAGAGAATCTACGGGAGTAAGTAGAGGTGAACAACTCAATGATTTACTTGATAGTATAGTTCCAAAACTAAGACAAAACAATCCAAACTTTGTAGAAATAGAAAAAGAGGTTAATGAATTTCTTCAAAAAACAAATCAAACTAACAAACCCTCTGTAATAAAAAAACCATTAGATAAAAGGATTCGAGGGCAGATTAAAGTCATAAGTAATAAAATTTATGAATACCACACAGGAAGTAAGCCAGACAACGTTTCTGATAGGGTAGTTTCTAGAACTCCTATTCCTACATTATTTAAATTATTTAATCTAGGTGCAGCAGGACAATATAGATTAGTAACAACTGAATTCACTCCAGAAAATTTAATTAAATTTTATAGAAATGTTGTAACTAATATAACTCAAACTAGAGTATTATTGAAAGACAAAGTTGGTAAAATTTATCCCCATTTATATTCTCCCGATACAAAGAGAGGATTGACTGAGGAATTTAAAAAAGCAATACAGGGCGATAAAGTTTCATTGAAAGGGTTTGAACAATTTGGTTATGTTGATGTGCCTTTGTCAGAAGTTAAAGAATCCCAAAAGTTAATAGACGATAAAGTAGCAATAAAAGATAAAGATAAACTTTGGATTCAACTTAGACGGGCTAAAAAATTGCAAAGAAGAAATGTAATTTCTGTAGAAAATATTGGTGANGGTAAACCAATTGTTGTAAATGGTNAANCTATATTATCTGGTAACAAATTACCATTAGAAAAAAAAGATATATTAGACCAATTTGAAGATTTTACTTTAGATGATAAAAGTTTAAAATATTGGGCTTTTAATCATGTGTCTAAAAAAGCCCAAATCGAAGATTGGAAAACAAAAACCCAAGAGATAGTGCAAGACTTCCTAAAAAAGAAAAGACGGCCACAATATATCATTGATATTTTAGTAAATTTAAAAATGATTCACAAGGAGGGAAGCAAATGATTAAAGATAACATTATNAATGACGCTATAGACAAAATAGTTAAACGTAAAATGACAATTGAAGCAGTTAGTGATGAATATGCTGATGATAAAGCAGTGGATGAGAACGAATTAGAAGAGAAATTAGAAGATTTAATTTATAAGGGTTTAGCAGAAGCATTTACTAATTATACTAATAAGCCAAAATTAAAATGGAGTGATAAATGGATTCCTCATTCTACTAAAAAAGGAACTAAAGAAGAACTGCTTAACTTACCAGTCAAAATTAAAAAAATTACTAATCTTACAGTTGATGATTTTATTCATGCTAACGAAGAAATCAAAACTAAATTAGAAAATTTCATGAAGGAAGTTGAAAAATCAAAAGAAGTTACTAGTGGTAATATAAGAGCAGTAGTTTCTTTTCCAGAAAAAGTAGGAGTCTTAAGGTGGAAGTCAGCAAACACAAGAAAAAAAGTTTATAATTATTGGAAAGGCATATTTGATAAGTTTAATAAACTGAAAAAAGAAACTGATGATTGGATTGAAACATTGGGCGAAAAAGATGGTAAGAATTTAAAAGAAGCATTAGACAGGTTAGAAAACTATATTATAAAATCAGATGCAGAGGAAATGCCAGTTAACACTCATATAGAAATTTTTGAAAATATTTTAGAAGAGTTAAGTGAAAGGAAAGTATTAGGCCAGAGAGCAGCCCAAGATTCAGAAATGGCTAGAACACTGGCTAGTGGTCAAAAAGAACAAGTGTCAGAAGAGTCAGAAGAAGATGTGAGGCAAACCTATGAACAAGCCGCTCAAAAAATGGATTTAATTGACCCATTACTAGCGGTGGCTATTTCTAATGGTTTGACTAAATTAGGACTCTCTAAACAAACTTTAGAACGTGAGAAAAGAAGAATACAAATAGAGGCAGAAGATTTACCACCTAGTAAAAAAGAGAAAGTAATGGATAGGTTACAGGAATTGATAGCAGATGTTGATGATATGAGAAATATTGAATTTTATTTACCTAACACACAATTCACATCAAAGAATGAATCACAAACAGACGCTATGTGGGAAAAACATGAAGATTACCTAAACCTAATTCATAGTATTTTATTTAAAGAAGGTAGTAGACCAGAAATGGGAACTCCTAGAGGTAGTGCTAGACTAGATGAAAGATTACGTGGTCAAGATATTTTTGTTGAACGTAGACCAGCAATAAAACGTGAAGAAGAAATCCCTCCTGTTTTACTTGATGTTATAAAAGAATATTATGGCCCAGTATTGAGAACAAATAAATATTTTATAGGTAATCCTCCAGACTTTATGGAAAAATCTATCTGGGAAGATATATCTTCTTTAGGTGGTACTGTAGGATTTGATTTTGATGAGGGATTAGTTGCTGCAACACAAATTGACGCATTGACGAAATTTGTAAGTAATTATCGAAAAGGTGCAGAAATTAAAAATTATGATAAGAGTGTTGAAAATTTAGCCTATACTGTTTGGGGAATATTGGACAAACTTTTCAAAGGAAAATATCGTCAAGAAAATAAAGAAAGCATTGGTTGGTTTTTGAATAGGGCTAACGCCCCACAGGGGGAACGATTCATGGGAGAATCAATCAAAGACTTGGCTAGAAAATATGAACAAGGTGAAGGTACAGGTAAAATATATCCTATAATGGCTATGGAGGGTTTAATCAATAGTCGTAAATTTATCAATTTATTTAATCCAAAAAATCCACCAACACAAGGATTGTTTGGGATAGAGCCTCAAGTGAAGAAAAATTTATTCAAATCAATTAAAGAATTGAATGAAGAATATAAAAGGTTGGCTAAAAAGAAAAAAGATATTAATTCGCAAATATTAGAAACTCATGATGTTATAAGAAAGTCTTTGGGCAAACCTATCTATTATGGTATGTGTGATTTGACAAATATTGAAGATGTTAGTTATCTATTGAAGCGATTATCAAATAGAGGATATGATTTGACAGCAATGGAATTAACTGATATGGTAGAATCCGTAAGTTCTTTAAACAGAATTGCTAAATCTTTTGGAGTAAATGAAGAAACAGTATATCTGGCTAAGGGGCTATGTAGATGACAGAAATAGAAATGTTAGATTTTGAAACTAAAATGGATATGGAATTATCCAAAACATCTTTTCCTTATTTTTTTCAGAATGTATTAGGTTGGGAGTTTACCCATTTCCATCAAGAGTGGTTAGAACTTATGGAGTCAACAGACCGTACTGTTATCATTTGTAGTCGTGACCATGGCAAATCTGTATTCATGCACTCATGGGTGGTTTGGAATTTATGTTTTCAACCACCACCATTTCAAATGTTATACATTTCATCTAACCACAAACAGACTATGGTTCACATGAGAGACATTGATAAGATGTTCAACCATAAAGCATTAGCACAATTTAGACCAAGTAGAGGTTGGGCTATAGGAAATATTACACTCACCAACGGTAATTCGATTCTTGAGCGTTCAGTAGGCTCTCAGATTCGTGGTCTTCACCCTCAAGAGATAATTATTGACGACCCTTTGAAAGAGTTCTCTATGTCTGCGATTAACAAAGTTACTGATTGGTTTTTCGGAGATATGATACCAACACTTCACCACACTGCTAGTCTTAGAATGATTGGTACTCCTTTTTCTTATACTGATATTTTTACACAGTTAGAAGAAAACGAAGCCTACACTGTTAGAAAATATCCTTGTCTTAATCAACTCAATGAACCACTTTGGCCAGAAAGGTGGGATTACGATGCGCTTATGCAAAGAAAGACAGAAGTTGGCTCATTAAAATTCACAAGAGAATACATGTGTATTCCTATTTCAACAGGAACATCACTATTCAATGTAGAGCATGTTCAACAATGTATTAGTAAAGAAGACATTCTTAGAATGAGAAATAGAGAAGGTTACAGATATTTTGTAGGTGTTGACCCTGCCATATCAACAGATGGTGACTACAATGTTATTGTAGTGTTAGAAGTTGATGAAGAAAAAAATAAACGAGTAGTGTTTGTAGATAGACAAAAGAATGTGCAGTTTAGAGAAAATATAAACAAACTAAAATTAGTCGGTCAATTATTTCAACCAGAGGTAATCCTATTTGAAACTAATACTTTTGCTAAATCGTTTACTCAAGAATTGCGTAATGAAACCGATTTGAATGTTAGAGATTTCAACACAACTAGAAAAAAGAAACAAGAGATAATTCTCAACTTACAAATGAATATTGAAAATCATAAAATTGTTTTACCAAAAGGTAATGAAGAATCTAAGAGAATGACAGATTTAATTGTAGACGAACTTAGNATGTTTAGTATATTAGATAATGGTAGGTTTGCAGGAGTTGGAGCGCATGACGATTTGGTTATGGGATTGGCCCTCGCTAACTCTGCAACCCACACTTTGAACGAATCTTTTGTTTTATTAGATGATATTGATATATTTGATTCTCCCGTCACTACACAGGTGGGACAAATGGGAGGTGGTGTATTTGGCCTTAATATCTAAGCAACCGATGAGTTCTGAAGAGTTACGACAAGGTGCTGTAGCCTTAGATGAACTTGCTAGTGCCACACAAGATTTTGAGGAGCAATATTTGAAATGGATTTCTTCTCAACCCCTTGATGACGAATACAATGTTATCAAAAATGCTGCTAAACAATTCAGCCTTAACTTATCTCAAGCAAGAGAAAGAGTTGAGAAGTTTCCCTCTGAATATAAGATAGAAGGAGAAAGTATAGTAGATGTAGTAAAAAGATTAAGGGATTATAGGACTACATTAAAAGGTGACATTAAAAAAGATTTTACTAAATCTATTGTCAATGTTATCAATGGATATTCTTCACATTTAGACGACTGTATAAAATCTATTTATTGGTTGAGTGATTATCAAAAGCCACTTAAATCAATGTCTTTCAAAGAAAGTGATTTAAGAAAAATATACGAGATAAAAGATTATACTACAAGGGCGCAACTAGTAGACATTTTATGTAAGTATTGGGAAGCAGATTTAGAACGTAAAAGTTTACAAGGCACAGAATATTTTAAATCAGAACATTCTTTGATTAAATATAAGGGTCAATTTAAAACTTTTATGAAATCATTACCTAATAGGTATGATTGGACTGATAAATTAAATACCCACATTTTAAAATGTGTTTCTGATGACCAAGGAATTACTTGTAGGTCAATCATGGATAAGATGGATTCGTCTTTACAAAAAAGGAGCAGCCCACAAATTATTGCAAAACATGCTAAGAAGATTGGCGTAACAATAGTTGAAGAACAATATTACAAATTAAATGACACATTCAAAAAAGACATCAGTGCATATACTGCGGCTTTCATAGATTCAGATGGTTATATTACTTTAGATAAAAATTTAAATCCTAGAGTTGGTCTTATTGCTACTGGTGATAGAGGAAAAGCATTCATGATAGAAATGCACAAAGCATTAGGTAATGGTAAATTACATCTTGACCAAAAATCACCACAAAATACTAGAGCAGTAAACAGACTTAATTTTTATTCTCAAGATGATGTCCATAAGATATTAACTCAATGTCGGCCTCACTTTAGAATGAAAGGGCCACAAGCAGATTTATTATTAGAACTTGTAAGAATTAAAAAGAATCACAAAAAGCAAGATTGGGCTAAAGACCGTATGCAAGAAATATATAAGTTGATGAAATGGTATAATCATTCAGATAACAAAAGTTATGATTGGTTAAAATATGATGTTGATATTTTTGCTATTGATAAATTAGAAGGTAATTGCAAAATGAATCTGATGGATGAATTAGATTCAATCAGTAAAGGAGATGAAGAATGATGGCAGAAGGAAATGTGTTTACAAGGTTGTTTAGAAAAAGAACACCTATACCTAGTGATAGAAAAGTTTTCAATATTGGAATACAAGAAAGAGACAATTCTTTTTTCTTGTCTATACCATTATTATATCACATTGCAAACTCATCTGTCATTTGTAGAACTTGTACTACACAATTAAAGAATGAAGTATTTAGAAGAGGTTTTACTTTTGCTAAAAAATTTACCATGAAGTGTAGACAGTGTGAGAAAGAGTTTGAAAAAGAACTCGGAGAATGCCCTAAATGTGGCTCAATGGAATTTGATGTTCCAGACGAAGAACAATTGAAATATGCTAAAAAATTGTTAACAGGTTATGTCAATGGTTCAAACCAAATGTTTGTTGATGTGCTAAGAGAGTTAGAAGATGACTTAAATATTATAGATGATGCATACATCGTTTTAGTTAAAGAATACTTTTGTGATTCTAAAGGGAATATTAAGTTACACAGGATAAAAGAGGTATTTAGAGGCGACCCTGCATCTATGACTATCTATGCGGATGAAGTTGGTGAAAGAGGACAAAAAGGATTTATTGATATTCAAAATAGAGATTTTATTTCTGAAAATGCATATGATACTCATCCCGAATCTGGTAATGTTTTACAACCAGTGCATTACGTTAACAGGGCTACTGGAGAAGAAGAATATTTCATTGAAGGTGAGGTTTTACACTTTAGTAAATATGCTCCTTCAAGATTATATGGTTCAAGTCCTGTTTTAACATTGTTTAGTCACTTAACTACATTGATAGCAATGGAAAATTATGTTAATGCATCTTATACTAAATCTAGAATGCCTAGAGGTATTCTTGCAGTCCAAACTAGAAACATGGATTCTATGAGGCAATTTTGGAGAAGCGTCAAAGAAAAGATGGAAAGTGACCCACATTTTATTCCAGTTATGGGAATTGAAGCAGAAGGTAAAGGTTCAGTAGAGTGGGTCAAGTTTATGGATAGTCTAAAAGAAATGGACTATGTTGCAGTCAAAGAAGATTTAAGAGATAGAGTTGCTGCTTTCTATGGGGTTAGTAAAATATTCATGGCAGATAATACGGCTAGTGGTGGATTAAATAATGAAGGTATGCAAATCCTTGTAACTAATCGTGCAGTAGAAATGGCTCAGAATGTTTACAATCAATATGTGTTCCCTTGGCTAATGGAAGAATTTGGAGTTACAGATTGGGAATTAATATTGCCACCATCAGAAGAAGAAGATGAAATAGCCAAATTAAGAAAAAGAGAAATCGAAATCGGTCTTGCTTCTCAAATGCAAGGTTTAGGATTTGAAGTTGATTTAGATGATGAGAACAATTTTGTTTACAGTAAACCCCCACCAGCACCAGAAGCAAAAATGGAAGGAGACATGATGTTAGGTGATACTGCTATGGGCGGGCCTCCTATGGCAGATGTTCCTATGGAGGAAATTCCTATGGAGGAACAAGTTGAAGAAGTTGAAGAAACTCCGACAGATACACCCGATGTCCGTATGAGTGTGGGGCCACCGCAAAGATTCAGTGGTTTACCTCAAGAGGCAGCGAACAATAATGTCGATAGAAGAACAGAGAGGCGAGTAGGATGACAACAAGAGAAGAAGTAATAAAATTAAAAAAAGAATTAGCAAGAAAACAGGCTGCGTTAGCACATAGAGATAGAAGAGTAGAAGTACAAAGAGATTTTACTCCTAGTCAACCTAAAGCACTTAAAGAAAGAAAAATGCCTAACTCAGTGCCTCATGTAATACAATATAAGAAAACTCCTAAAAGGACAGAAAATAAGTGGTAAGTGTGAATTGGCAATCTATTCTTAAGGCTAAACCTAGTTGGTTTGATAAAAAAAGTGTAGATGAATTTACTGACGATGAAAAAAAAGATTTTTATAGAATTCGTGATTCATTTGAAAAAGATTCAAATGTTGAATCAACGAAAGAAGAAAAAAAATATTTTGAAGAATGGCGTGAAAAAATCCTTTCCCGATATAGAATTGGGACACCAGAAGAAAGAGAAGAAAGAAGAAGGGCTGCGGAAGACGAAGCAAGACGAAAAAGACGAGATGAGGCATTAGCAAGAGTAAAAAGAACAAAAGAGCCAGAAATACTGGAAGAATTACTTGAAGAAAAACCAGAAGATTATTCAAAGAAAAGAAAAGGGTATATTACATTAAAAGAATCCATAATAAATAATATCGAAGATTTAGGGCCGACAGATAAACCACGTTATTTTAAATTAGATGATAGTGGTAATTTATTATTTATGAGTAAAAAAAAGGGAAGAAGAGACACTGAAAAACCATTGCCCGAAGGTTTAGATTATTATATTGTCCCAGAAAGAATGAAAAATGTAAACATATATCATTTAGCAAGTTTAGATAATAATTTCAAAAATACTATTGAAGAAATAGGAAAACAAAAATTTGGCCCTGCGTTATATNNNATGATGTTAGGAACAAAAAAAGTAGTAGATGAATCTGAATATTCCGAATTGATACGGAATGTTTTTAACGATGATAAATATTCAACATATAATTATATTGAATTTCGTGAAGGTTTGAAATTATTGGACAAAGCATATCGGTTGTATAAGCAAAATATTCCTAAAGAAGAATGGCCAGTTAAACTTCAACAAATCGCTAATAAAATAAAGGCTAATAAAATAGCAAATATGTTACCTATTCTTAAAATTTTAGAAAAACACATAGCAAACAATCCTAATTATAAAATCAAAGAGACTAGTGACCGTCAAGTTAATGAGTTTAAAGGGTTTTACAAAGAACTTAAACAATTTAAAAAAATCTATAGTGAATCTTTTGATAGGGTATTAGATGATTTAACAGGAAAAAAAGGTTTTAATCTTGGGGAACAGTGGGACAAGGCATATAAATTAAAAAATAAAAGAATAGTAGAGGGTTATTCAAAATTTAATTTAAGTAAAAGAGAACAAGATATTGCTTTAACTTTACATAAAGAAATAGAGAGAGCAATTAAAAAAAATTTAGATTTAACAAAAGAAGAAGTTGAAAAAATAATTAATGATAATATAAGAGATTTAGAAGATGAAAACCCGTCTCAAGATTTTATTAAAATTATAAAAGGTCAACTTAATAAATTGATTGATGCATTAAAGAACGTAGAGGGAATAGATAATTTAAGAAAATTAGTTGATTCTATTGGTACGTCTTCTAAAACAATATTTATTCCTTTTAGAACACAACCACTCAAAAAAGCACTCAATCCAAAATTAGCATCTTTACCAGAAGAACCAATAAAACGATTAAAGAAAACATTACAAGCAGCAGAACCTTCTGAGTATTTTGGACAAGATTATACTAGGTTAGGAGAGTTGATAGATTTACTTCAAGAAATGGATTTTACCAAAGGAGATACTGAGTTAAATGAGAAGATAAAGTCCATCAGTGAGCAAAACATAGATATGGTGGCTACTGCTGCGAGGTTACGTAAGACTTATGAAACATTGTACTTACAGGTTAGAAAGATAGTGTACCCTAAAGCCAGCGAAGGTAGTTTGAGAGAGGAGGAAGAAGCATGAGTGAAGAAAATGAAGTATTAGATATTCTAAAACAATTAGTTGATAGAATCAAAACATTAGAAAAACACGTTTACAATGAAGATAATGTGTTAATGAAATCTGGTTGGGTGCAAACAAAGTCACCTTCACCATCAATAGATAATGATAGAACAGGAATGCCTAAGAATATTGGAGATAAATCTTGGGGCGAATTACATGATATAATTTCAAAAATGGAGGGTCGACAATGACACGATATGTAAAACCTAGAAAAGTAGTAAACATAAGAACAGATATGGAGCCATACTTCAAGAAAAAAGAAGAACATGTGGCAGATGATGAGAAAGGCCCAATGTCTTTCTTTGGTAGAAAACCCCCAACAACCTCATTAGCCTATGAAGATTTATTTGAAGGTGAAACTGGTGAAGATGTCAAAAGGGAAAAACCAACAGCAGAAAAAGATAAGCCTAGAGGAGAGGATGGTAAATCCAATCAAAGTAGAACCACACCAATGGATGGTAAAACTTATTCTAATTTAGATGTGACCACAGTTGACGTTAGCAAACAAGTTNTGNNTAAAATTAATCAAATTAAAGATATGATTAGTAAAGCCCCACCTATATTTAACCCAAGGAAAGAGAGAGAGCCAGAACCTAATGACGATTTAGAAGGAAGGGCTTTAGAAGAATTATTTGAAAAAGTTGTTGACCCACT
>FUFK010045033.1_pt1 | contig 13441 bp, 12 predicted proteins | sample 1021851 | NCBI WGS metagenome assembly FUFK01 (sample SAMEA51879418, study PRJEB19060) | metagenome | reverse complement strand
GAGAGTTTATAACAAATTTTTTTACATTATTTTCTGTTTGAACTTCATAAACTCCAACCGGACAATATCTCTGTGCAGGTTCATCAAATTTATCAAGAGTAAAACTTATTGGTAAATCTGGGTTTTTTAACTTTAAATGAACTGGCTGGTTATCAGTGTGATTAGTTCCGGTTAAATAAACTGAGCTTGTTTTGTCAAATGTAATTACATTGTCAGGTTTTGGATATTCGATTTTTGGCATATCTTTAGCAAGTTTTAAAGTTTCGTGATCAGCGTGTTTATGTTTTAAAGTGAAAGGCAACTTTCCTCTAAAAAGTATTTGATCTATCCCAGTGAATAAAATTCCTAAAATTAATCCCCAGCTAAAACTAGGTTTTACATTCCTTGCTGCATGAAGCTCTTTATATACCCAGCTTTTGTTAAATTTTTCTTCGTAAACAGATAAATCTTTCTGTTGTTCCAAATGTTCAAATATAGTTTCGGCAGCAATCATTCCACTTTTCATTGCGGTATGTGAGCCTTTAATTTTTGGCATATTTAATGTTCCAGCGTCACATCCAACAAGCAGCGCACCTGGCATAAACATTTTTGGTAAACTTTGTAAACCACCTTCAATTAAAGCTCTTGCTCCATAAGAAATTCTTTTTCCACCTTCAATTATTTTTTTTATAGCTGGATGTGTTTTAAATCTTTGGAACTCATCAAAAGGAGAAAGGTGAGGATTTTGATAATCTAAACCAATCACATATCCTAAAAAAATTTGTTTATTTTCTGCATGATACAAAAAACTTCCACCATATGTTTTGCTATCTAATGGCCAACCAGCTGTATGCATTACCAGACCTTCTTCATGATTTTTTTCATTTATCTCCCAAATTTCTTTAAATCCAATTCCATATTGTTGAGGATTTTTTCCTTTATCTAATTCAAATTTTTTTATTAATTGTTTTCCTAGGTGTCCTCTGCAACCTTCTGCAAAAACAGTAACTTTTGCATGCAGTTCTATTCCAGACTCAAAACTGTCTTTTTTGTTTCCTTCTTTATCCAAACCCATATCTTGGGTAGCAATTCCTTTTACAGATCCATCGTCATTGTATAAAATTTCACTTGCAGGAAAACCTGGAAAGATTTCTACACCTAATGATTCTGCTTGCTCAGCTAACCATCTACATAGATTTGCAAGACTTATAATATAATTATTTTTATTATGTTGAACTTTAGGTAAAAGCCATGTTGGCCAGCTTAATGAATTTTTTTTTCCTAAAAATAAAAACTTTTCTTTTGAGACTTTTGTTTTAATCGGGCTATTTAATTCTTTCCAATTTGGCAATAACTCATCTAATGCTCTAGTTTCAAAAACGTTACCTGACAAAATGTGTGCACCAATTTCAGATGCTTTTTCTAGTAAACATACATTTAAATCTGATTTTAATTGTTTTAGTTTTATAGCAGTCGATAATCCAGATGGTCCACCACCCACAATTACAACATCATATTCCATTACTTCCCTATTGGACATAATGTTATTTTTTTACAGTATTTGTTATTTTTGTATAGTGTTTAATTTGTTCAACTCTTCAAGAAACTGTGGAAGAGCTTCAAAAAGATCTGCTTCTAAACCATAATCTGCAACACTAAATATTGGAGCTTCTCCGTCTTTATTGATTGCGACAATAACTTTGCTCTCTTTCATGCCTGCTAAGTGTTGAATCGCCCCAGATATACCTACTGCAATATATAAATCCGGAACAACCACTTTCCCTGTCTGTCCAACCTGATGGTCATTAGTAATATATCCAGCATCAACTGCAGCTCTAGAAGCTCCAATCGCTGCATTTAATTTATCTGCGATAGCGGTGATTAATTTAAAATTATCACCACTTTGCATTCCTCTTCCTCCAGATATTACTACTCTTGCAGTACCTAGTTCTGGTCTATCAGATTTAACCTCTTCTCTCTTTANAAATTTAGTGAGTGTTGTGGCATCACTTGCTTCTGCTTTTATAATTTCAGCTGACCCTCCAGAGGTAGCTGCTGGATCAAANGANGTTGGTCTNATTGTAACACATTTTTTTTTATCTGTNCTTTTAACAGTTGCAAATGCATTNCCAGCGTAAATTGGTCGTAAAAANGTNTCNGGTGAAATTACTTTAATAATATCGCTTACTTGAGAAGTATCTAGTAATGCTGCCACTCTTGGCATTAAGTTCTTACCAAATGTGTTAGCAGAACAAACAATATGAGAATAATTTTCAGCTTGTTTAATTATTACTGGTGAAAAATTTTCAGGTAAATAATTTTCATAGATTTCATGATCTATTTGTATAACTTTTTTAACATTGGGTACTTGCGCGATTGATTTAGAAACTTCATCTNCTTTATTTCCTATGACTAGCACGTGTAGATCTTGATCAATTTGGGATCCTGCCGTGATTGCATTTAAAGTAAAAGGTTTTACCTCTTTGTTATTATGTTCTGCTATTAACAATACTGACATTATATTACTCTAGCCTCATTTTTTAATTTTTGAACTAATTCCTCTACATTGGCAACTTTAATTCCTGCTTTTCTTTTTGGAGGTTCCTCAACTTTAATTTGTTGAATTCTTTGTTTAGTATCCACGCCTAGATCAGATGCATTAATTTGTTCTATAGGTTTTTTTTTNGCTTTCATTATATTTGGTAGTGAAGCATATCTAGGTTCATTTAATCTTAAATCACAAGTAACTATTGCTGGAATATTTACTTCAATAGTTTCTAGACCCTCATCTACTTCTCTTGTTACTTCTAAACTTTTATCTTTCACTTCAATTTTAGAAGCAAAAGTTGCTTGNGGCCAGTTTAGTAATGCCGCTAGCATTTGTCCTGTTTGATTACAATCGTCATCAATTGCTTGTTTGCCCATAAAAACTAAATCTGGTTTTTCTTTATCAACAATTTTTTGCAAAACTTTTGAGACTGCTAAAGGTTCAATTATTCCCTCAACTTTTACATGAATGCCTCTGTCAGCTCCCACTGCTAGTGCTTTTCTTACTGTTTCTTGAGNTTTATCTTCACCNACCGTAACTGCAACAATCTCTTTAGCCTTGCCAGTCTCTTTAATTTTTACAGCTTCTTCAACTGCATTATCATCTGGAGGATTTGTAGACATCTTGACATTGTCAGTAACTACACCTGTGCCGTCCTCTTTAACTCTTATCTGAACGTTGTAATCAATAACTCTTTTAACTGCGACCAATATTTTCATTATGCTCTTAACAATTTATTTTCTGAATCGTAAGGACTTTCGTCCAAAATTGTAGCGTCATGCATTTTACCTAAAATATCAATTTTTAATTTCTGACCAGTTGTCGCAATCTCAGGCTTAACCATTCCAAGTGCAATAGATTTATTTAATCTAAAACCGAAATCTCCCCCCGTTGCTCTTCCAACAACTTTTCCATTTTCATAAATTGGATTATTTCCTAATACATCGGCATCAGTTATATTGTGCACCTCCATTGTAACCAATTTATTTTTAAAGCCTTTTTCTCTCCATTTATTTAATGCCTCTAAGCCTATAAAATTTCCTTTATTNGGGTGTATAAATCTATCTAGTCCAGATTCATAAGGTGAATATTCAATAGATAATTCTGTACCAACAAGCTTGTAAGATTTTTCAACTCTTAAACTGTTCATCGCTCTTATGCCGAATGGTTTTAAGCCAAGCTCTTTTCCGTGCTCCATTAACTTATCAAATATATGATTTTGATATTCAAGAGGATGATGAAGCTCCCATCCAAGTTCTCCTACAAAGTTTACTCTTATAGCAGTACATGGTGCATAGCCAATATCAACCTTTTTGGAACTTAACCATTTAAAATTTTCATTAGAAAAATCATCTTTAGAAACTTTTTGCATTAACTCTCTNGCTTTNGGNCCAGCNACAACTAANACNCCAACTGAATTNGTTANATTTTCAAANTGTACCGANCCATCTTTTGGCATCCATTTTTTTATCCAATCATGATCTANTCTTTGAAAAGCTCCAGCAGAAACTAAATAAAAACTATCNTCTGCTTCTTTCATAATAGTAAATTCAGAGTGGACACCCCCTTTTGTATTAAGAGCATGACACAAATTAACTCTACCAATTTTTTTTGGAAGTTTGTTTGCAACTAGATAGTCTAAAAATTCTTCAGCTTTTGGTCCTTTAATTCTGCATTTTGCAAATGCAGTCATATCTAAAACACCAACATTTTCTTTAACATTTTTACATTCTTTTTTAACTGCTTCAAACCACTTAGATCTTCTAAAAGACCAATCATCTTTTTGCTCCATACCATCTGTCGCAAAAAAATTGGCTCTTTCCCAACCAAACTTTTGTCCAAACACAGCTCCTAATTTTTTAAGTCTATCATAACAAGGAGCCTGTCTTAATGGTCTTGCGGCCTCTCTTTCTTCATCAGGATAGTGAATAATAAAAACATTTCTGTAAGCCTCTTCATTTTTTTCTTTTAAATATGATTTAGAACAATAGTCTCCATATCTTCTTGGTTCTACACCAAGCATATCTACAGTTGGTTCTCCATCAATAATCCATTCTGCTAACTGCCATCCAGCTCCTCCAGCGGCAGTAATTCCAAAACTGTGACCTTCNTTTATCCAAAAGTTTTTTAAACCCCAAGCAGGGCCAACAATAGGATTACCATCTGGAGTATAACAAATAGCTCCATTGTAAACTTTTTTTACCCCAACTTCTCCAAAAGCAGGAACACGATGTATTGCACCTTCAATATGGGGCGCAAGTCTTTCTAAATCTTCTTGGAATAATTCATATTCTGANTCTTTTGAAGGTCCATCTACATAACAACAAGGCGCACCATCTTCATAAGGTCCAAGAATTAAACCTCCAGCTTCCTCTCTCATGTACCAACGACTATCACTNTCTCTTAANACNCCCATNTCTGGNNNNCCTTCTTTTTTTCTTTTTTGAATTTCAGGATGNGGNTCGGTNACNATNTATTGATGTTCNACTGGTATNACNGGNATATTNAANTCCNACCATTTNNCCNGTTTGTCTNGCAAAGTTNCCNNNACAAGANACAACNTGTTCACANTNTATTGTCTCCTTTATCAGTNTNNACNACCCANCCATNTTTTGTTTGTTTAATTCCNNNNACTGTTGTGTTTCTATAAATTTCTGCNCCNNNNTTTCNGGCGCCTGTTGCNAGTGCTTGNGTTAAATCTGCTGGCTGAATATAACCATCCTCAGGATGTTGAATAGCACCAATTAAATCTGAAGTGTTACATAAAGGCCAAATCTCCTTTACTTGATCTGGAGTCAAAAATTTATATTTGACACCTATAGTTTGAGCAACGCCAGCATACTGATGATACTCATCCATTCTATCTTTTGTACTTGCTAATCTAATATTTGATACAACGCTAAAACCAACGTTTTTTCCAGTCTCTTCCTCTAGAGTTTTATAAAAGTTTACTGCATATTGATGGAGTTGTCCTACAGAATAACTCATATTAAATAATGGAAGTAGTCCAGCTGCATGCCAAGTTGAACCTGAAGTTAATTCTTTTCTTTCAACTAGAACAACATCTGACCAGCCCTTTTTAGCTAGGTGGTAAAGCATACTTACCCCAACTACTCCACCGCCAACAACGACAACTTTTGCTTTAGATTTCATGAAGAAGATTCCTACTAGATTTTATAAATAATTAAACATTAATTTTGTCCTTATTAAATAGATGAGCCTANGGGTATTGGTTGCGAAACCATTGTTGTTAGCCAACAATCTTTAAGTTCACCATCTAATATATATTTCTCTACCCTCCAATTGAATTTATAGTACTTTTTTTCAATATCTAATACCGTAACTTCATAATCGGCAACACCGTTAATTATCTTAACAGCAACTATCTTGTGGTCTAAATGATTTAGAAGCATTTTATATGAGTCGCCTTTAAGCATAATTTTAAACCTTTCTAATGGACCTGTAACCCTTTGATTATTAGGATGTGCAAATTCCCATGTCTGTTTAATGCCAGCATCTTTATTTGGATAATTATTTTTCATTAAGCTCGTTAATTGAATTTTAACTACTTTATAAGGCTCAATATTACTATTAGGTTTTATTATTTCGGCTCTTAAACTTGTAAAAATAAAAAAAGGTAAAATTAAAATATATGTAAGTATTTTTTTTATCATAATCTCATAAAACTACTTTCGGTAGCCATTATATGTTTTTTCTCATTTTTTTCTTGAAACAAAATGTCCTGTGTTATTTCAGATAAATTCCAGTGTCCTTTGTCAATTTCACCTTCTAACTGTCCCTCTGTCCAAGCTGATACACCGATAATTACTAAACTTTTGCTTGGGCCCTTTTTTTTAGCAATATCTATTAAAGCTTTGTAATTGTTTGAGATAGAAATTTTATCATAATTTTTTGTTTTTTTATTTTGATAGTCGATTGAGTGGACAATTAAGATTTTATTGTTATCCAAGGGTCCACCCCAGTAAATTGGTACCTTATAATTTAATAAATCTTTTTTTAAAGTTTGTTTGTCAAAACCTTTTATTAAAGAACCAATTGTAACTTCTCCTAATGGTTTATTGATAACTATTCCTAGGGCACCTTGCTCATCATGGTCAAGCATTACAATAACAGTTTTTTTAAATCTTTTATCTTTAAGTTTTTCTGTAGCAACTATGAAAAAGTTTTTTGTAGTTTCGTGGTATTTTCCTTTTAAGTAATTTTCTGGAAATTGATAATATTTTGGTAGATCAATTGACTGTGCAAAATTATTCAAACCGAAGAAAAATAATGTAATAAATAAAAATTTTTTCATATATTTAGAGCTGTTTTTTTAACAACTTCTAAAAACTTTTCTCTTCTTTGTTGGCTAACAAATGGAACTGCAAAAAATCTTTTATAAACTACATCTGTAATTCCACATATATTAAAAACGCCCCTTCTTAATCTTTTTGTAGGCATGTTTAAAAAGAATGTTCTAATTGCAAATTGTGGAGATCCATAGGTACAAAAAACTATTGCTTTTTTTCCAGTTAAGTTACCAATTGGATATCCATAATTTCCAAATATTTTTTTAAACCTAAACGCCCAAGGTGGAGCAAGAACTTTATCAATCCATCCTTCGACAATTGCTGGCATTCTAAAATTCCAGATTGGAGCAATTAAAACAATTACATTGGACTCTTCTATTCTTTTTCTGTGATCTAAAACTTCTTTATCAGGTTTTTCTCCAGAAAATACAGGATTAAAGTTTTCTTTATATAGATCCAAAAAATCGATCTTATGTCCTTTTTCTTCAGCAGTTTTAATAAAGGTATCTTTAATAGCAGCATTAAAAGATTGGTCATTATAGTGACCATAAACAATAAAAATTTTTTTCATTAATTTCTTAAAACAGGGAAAACCGGATTAGATTTTTCAAAAATTTTTTGGTATTCCTGTTTTATACATTTATCTGATATATATTGCATTTTAGAATTTTCAGATATTTTTTCAGCTTCATCACTGTGAAGGCCGTACTGTAACCATAAAACCTTAGAACCAATCTTTGCAGCTTTTGTTGCAATACCTGGTGCTTCTTTTGATGGACGGAATACGTCTACGATATCGATTGGAACTTTAATTTCCTCTAAATCCTTAATTACAACTTCTCCATTTATGATCTCCCCTGCTGCAAATGGATTGACTGGTATTACTTTGTAACCAAAATCTTGCATATATTTCATAACAACATTGGCAGGTTTTCTTTTTAAATTTTTTGGATCCTCTCCTTTTTTCTCAGAACTAACTCCAACCATTGCTATAGTTTTTGAATTTTCTAAAATTTTTTTAATTTCATTATTGCTCATTTATTTTTCCATTTTGGTTTTCTTTTTTCTAAAAAGGCTGATATTCCCTCATGAGCATCTCTCGCCATCATATTTAAAGTCATCATCTTACTTGTGTATAAATAGGCTTTTCTTAATGGCATTTCTAGTTGTTTATAAAATGCTTGTTTTCCAATTTTTATAGTTAAATTTGATTTAGAAGCAATTGTTTTCGCTACCTTTAAAACTTCACTATTTAATTTTGATTTTGAATAACAATTATTAATTAAACCTATTTCTTTTGCAAAGTTAGCTTTTATAGGCTCCCCTGTTAAAAGCATTTTCATCATTCTTTTTCTATGTATTTTTCTACTGACTGCGACCATGGGCGTGCTGCAAAACAATCCTATATTAACACCTGGTGTTGCAAACATTGTATCGTTAGTACTATACGCTAAATCACAACTAGCTACTAATTGACATCCAGCGGCATAAGCAGCTCCATGTACTTTTGCAATAACTGGTTTTCTTCCTTCAACTATTTGTATCATCACTTTTGAGCAAAGGTTAAATAGTTTTAAATATTTTGATCTTACTTTTAAAGATCTTACTTCTTTCAAGTTATGACCAGCACTAAAGCCTTTTCCGGCTCCCTCTAAGATTATTACTTTGGTATTATTATCTTTATCAAGTTTTTTAAATGTATTTAAAAGAGATTTTAGAGTTGCAAAAGACAATGAATTATAAGTTTTTGGGTCGTTTATTGTTACGTTCTTTATTCCGTTACCTAAATTCTTGATCAAAACATTCATTATATTTTATTACTATCATTTTCTTATCTTGTCTTCATATTTTTTTCTTAACTTCTGAAGTTTAACTAAATATTCATCTCTTATTTTTGATAATTTTTCTACTGATTTACCTTTTGCTTGATTTCTAGTGCCAATAATAACTCTAGAAGAAAGTTTTTTTGAAAGCTTTGGAGCTTTTAATTTTGTCCAAGGCAATTTTAATGCTGGTCCAAATTGTTCCAACATATGCTTCATACCAGCCTTGCCACCTGCTAAATGGAATGTTAAGAAAGTTCCCATTAATGACCATCTTAAACCGGGACCATCCTCAATTGCTCTATCTAAGTCTTTTGTAGTTGCATAACCCTCGTTTACTATATGTAACGCTTCTCTCCAAAGTGCTTCTTGGAGTCTGTCTGATAGATATCCTGGTAATTCCTTTTTAACCATGATTGGATTCATTGAGATAGATTTGTAAAATTTATTAGCCTTGTTTAAAAATTTTTTGTTTGTTTTTTTTCCGGGCACTAACTCTACTCCCGGTATCATGTAAACAGGATTAAACGGATGAGCTATGATAGCTCGCGAAGGATTTTTACATTTTGAATATATTCTTGATGGAAGCAAACCCGAAGAACTTGAGGAAATAATTGCATTAGGTTTTGAGTATTTTCCTATAATTTCCATCAATTTGGTTTTTAATTTATAATTTTCTGGTGCACATTCTTGAATAAAATCTGCATCTTTTAACGCTTCTTTTAAAGAAGTTACATATTTGAAGTTTTTAAGGTTAAGTTTTTTTTTGTTAAAAAGTGTTTTAACGTAAGGCCATGTTCTTTTTATCTCTAAAATGATATTTTTTTTTAACTTTATATCTTTATCAAAGGCTACAACTTTTTTATCATGAGCTAAAAATCTAATTATCCATCCTGAGCCTATAACTCCAGTTCCAATAACAGCAATTTTTTTTATCATTTAATCTGCTAAACCATCTGTTCTAGCTACATTTCTCTCTAAGTGAATAGGCAAAACTTTTCCATAAATTGCTTTTGAATGCTCTGGAGTATTGACTCTCCATGGATCTAGAACGTAAGCAGGGATACACATGTATCTTGATTTTTTTCCTTCTATTTTTGTTACTCTATGAAGAGTAAATCTTCCCTTAAATATTTGTAAATCACCTGGCTCTAACTTTAATTGTTTAACTCTTTTTCTATCTCCATTTAAAACTTTTTTTACTTCATCAAAATTTTCGTTACCAGGCTCTCTTATATTTGGACAATATTCAAATATTCCGCCCTTCTCTGGTTTTTGTATCATTAAACTTAAAGTGAATTCACAACTGTCAAAATGCCAAGGTAGAATTCCTTCTGGCTCCATAACATTATAAGCGTGACATGCTAAAGGATCGGCCCATCTATAGATAGGATGAACACCTAAGCATGCTGAGACAAATTTTAATAATTCATCAGTTTCGTAAAGATATTTCATTTCAGAATTTTTTGGAAAGCAGTCAGAATTTAAATATCCATTATATCTATTCATAAAAGTTCTTTTTGGATGATCTTTTGGAAGTTTTGGATCATCGTTAGCGTATAAATAAGGATTAATGCTTTCTTTGGACATATAAACCTCATCTAATTGTTTTTCTAATTCAGAATTCATTACCTTTAATGACTCAGGTAAAATAAAATTTGGAATTGTGGAGCAACTAAATTGATCGAGCTCTTCTTTACATCTTTTAATTAAATTTTTAATTATTGGAGAATTTAAATCGTATATTGGGTATCTTTTTAAATCTATTATCGATTTAAGTCTTTCATTCACTTTAATTCTCCATCCTCTCGCATTTTGGCTCTGATTTTTGTTGCCGATATTTTTTGTATTTCTTCTGGCATTACTATTTCTTCAATTTTATATCCAACACCTCTTCCATAACAAATATTTGTTATGTTTGGAACTAACATAACTTTAAATCTTCCCTCAAATTCTGGATTTAATCTTTCTTCAATTTTTTTTTTTACTGTTTCAAAATCAAATGGATTATCATCTACTCCTTGAACATCTCTAATTTGAATACAAACCTGTCCAGTTTTTTTTATTATTTCTTTAAATAAAGCATAGTGGCCATCATGAAATGGTTGCCATCTACCAAGCATTTGTGCAGTTGGTTTCTTGTTATCCCACTTATAACTCATAGATACTCCTTAAGTTAAGTTTAATCTTTATAATAAAAAATTAAAAGACTTTATTTAGATTTATACTTGTCTCTTTATTATCGCCTAAATTAGTCAAATCATCATTTATATTGAAAGTTAAATCGTATCCATTAATACTTTTTTTAATTTCAAATTTAGACATCAAATTATCTGATCCATTTAATGAAAATGCATACTCAGTATCCTCATGAGGCAGGTAACCTAAAGCTATATATAAGTTGTCTGTATATCCTGTACTGAAAGCATGGTTTCTTTCGTAAATAATAAAAACACTGTAGTGCTCTGGAAAAATTATATCTATACCAATCTCACCGTTAAGATTATGTAAAGCACCAGTGTGCAATGTCTCATTAAACTTAACGCTACCATCCCCAACATAAGTATATTTAAAATTTGATGATCGATCTAATTCAGCTAAATACTCTAATTTTCCGTGTCTTTTTAATGTGTATTTATCAATTGATAAATCTTCAACCACTGCCATCGTAGCTCTTAAATTTTTTGTTCTTACATGTTGATCTTCAACTTCAATAGCTCCTGTCCCTGTTTCTGTATATCCGTTAAGTATTGTATGCCCAAAATCAAATTGTAATGAAGGTATAAAAGTNAATTTATTCCTTTTGTGCTCATCTTTTATTTTAAATGTGCCATATATTTGATTTCCTGTCCTGTCTGCAGTTAAATTTTTTCCATCAGCAGCATAAAGAATATCTGATCTTATTTTTCCTATTCCAAAAATCTTATCAAGGTATTTTGTATCATCTTTAATAGGAGATGTACTATAATAAGTAATGTTATAGGTATTAGAATCTAAATTGCTTCCATCACTACCAATATCAACATCATCACTACCGAACCGAAAAGCAAATCCTTCAAGACTATAATCGTCAGTAAATCTATCTAGACCAAAAGTTAAAGCGTTTGTATTAACCTTTTTCGTTGATGAAATATTAGTGTCTCCTACTCTTCCAAGATTAATACTACCTTCGCTCCAATAAAAATATTTTTTATTTGAGTCTTTTTTATTTTTAGTGTTTGATATTTTTTTAAAAGATGAAATTGGCACTGCTTTTAAAGATGATAGCAAGCTATTTGAAAAGTTTAGTTTGATATTTTGGTTTGATAAATTTTGTTTATCTTTGTTTCTTCTAATCCACTTCAATCTATTTAAAGCTGAGTTAGTTGAAAAATTAATTGTTCTTTTTGCTAATTCTATTTGAGCTTCTGCCATGCCAGTTCTATCACTGTTTTCTGTAATTGAAGGACATGTCCCAGAAAAAATAGTGAATGGACAAACTAAATCATATTCCATTATCTGATCAAAACCATTATGTCCAAAATCATTTCCAATGTATAATTTTAAACCATTTGAGTTGAATGCAACTCCTCTAGGTTGTTGATTTGATGGAGATGCAGTTTCGAGATTAAATTTACCATCCATAACAAATGATGAAGTATCAAAAGCATTTGTAAGGGAAATCTGACTAATACCTTCAGAACCATTTGAGTGACTAATGATAAAAATTCTTTTTCCATTAGCGCTAAACCTAATTCCTGCTGAGTTGATTACATTAGCAGTTGTACCTGTGCCCATATCAATTCCAGCCGTTGTTACAAGTTGAATTGAAGTTGTGTCGTACGGGGTTGAAAGTGTGTACTCTAATAATTTAGCAGATCCATCATTATCAAACCAACTCAAAAATAATTTTGTTCCTGTGTTGTTAAATTCGAAACCTTGAAGCCTTACGTGTTCATGTCCTACATAATCTTCATCAACCCTTGAAAAATCTCCAGCTGCACTATCATTTAAATTAGCAATGGTATCAAGATCGACCTCTTGTGCAAACTGACAAGTAGAAATATCATAAGGTGTAGTTAAATCGTATCTAAAAAGGTTATCACTATCAGCGCTATTATTACGCGTTCTGCTCGCAACAAATAATTTTGTTCCATCATGACTAAATTCTAAATCATACACAGCACGGACACCAGCAACTGGAATTTCACTCATTGCACATCTTTCACTATCACCTGCATAAGTTCTTGAGCTTATATCGTAAGGTGTACTTAAATTAAATTCAGAAACAAGAATAGTATCACCCGCAGGTAATTGTGGCTGAGTGGAACTCATAAAAAGTTTTGTTCCATCTTTGTTAAATTCAATACCAGCTACACCTCTAATTTGACTTTTTGCGCTTGACTCATCATCAAATATTACAGTTTGCACGTGTGTTAGGGTAGCTCCAAATGAATTAGAAATTGGAAATAAAAATAATAAAATAAGGATTATTTTTTTTAAAAAGTTCATAAAAAAAAATATTTAATATCTTATTTTTTTAGATCTTCAAATATCTTTGGTGCCCAAAGTTGTGCGTCTTGAGAAGTGACATGAAAGTTATATTTTTCAGGCTTAACAAACATTTGGTTGGTATCTTCAAATCTTCCTTCTTTAATTGTATCTACCCAAATTACATAATCTGCAGGAAATAATTTTCTTGCTTCAGGTGTTGGGCATATAAAATCTGCAACTACATAATTACCTTCACTTTTTAATTTTAAAGCAAAGTCTGCCATTCTTTTTGCTTGTCTTGTTCTTCC